>Ga0210392_10000877_pt1 | contig 16717 bp, 12 predicted proteins | sample IncBWC30OmetaG_FD_161057 | JGI IMG/M metagenome (GOLD analysis project Ga0210392, IMG submission 161057) | Forest soil microbial communities from Barre Woods Harvard Forest LTER site, Petersham, Massachusetts, United States - Inc-BW-C-30-O ...
TTTCACGCAACGCTAGAAACGCTCCCTTTCGAGAGGAGCCACCTGTCAGCCGTAACGATTCACTCCGCCCAGAGGAATCGTGCACAGTCCTGTGCGTGCGGCCACGGCAAGTCCCCCCATCAGGCATGCCGCGTCGATGAACGCAGTCCTTGCAGATTTCCCGGCAGCGACCGCCCCGACTAACAAACCGAAGAAAACACCGTGAGAGTATGAGGTTTCTCTGCCAGGAGTTGATCAGCAACAACGGGACAGTTCTCAATTATCCGATGCAGAACTGATCTGGGTGTATTATCACCACTCCAAGATGAAGTGGTGAAAGAATGCCCAGCGTCCCTACCCCCGAAGGCCGCCGCTCGAAGCGTGTGATGTTGAAGAGGCGCGCCAGCCTGGTGGTCAATCTGGACCGCGATGAGAAAAGACTCCCTTGTCTCGTCCTCGATTCATCGAAAGAAGGTTACAGGCTGCGCGGAAACTTCCACCTTCGGCGCGGACAATTTGTCGAAATTGTCTTTGATCCAGAACCTTTCCGTTCAGTGCGCTGTCTGGTGGTCTGGGTGGGCAGAGCTGGCTCCAAGCAGGAGGGAGAAGTCGGCCTGGAGATTTGCTAGGTGATGAGCAGATCTCCATTTGCGTCACTATTCTTGCTGAGCGGTGAGGGCCGGTCATCTTTAGAAGCCTAACGTTGCCTAATTCTATTTGCCGTGGAGTACTCGATGTGAAAGGGCTTGTGCCTCGGCTGCCTTCTGCTTAGCCCGAACGCCACCCCAGTGCCCGTTTGACCCCAAACTTCAATGCACCGTACGCCACCAAGGCCCCAGAATGTACCCACATACGAGGTTCCTCCCAGTTCGAAGGCCCGGGAGATTCTGGCTTCCCAATCCGGAACTCTGTCGCAAGGCTGTTAGGTCTGACTCATAAGCCGTCTGGCCGCGTTGACAGGTATATAACCGCTACCACTTCGAATACGACCAATGAGGAGCTTCGAATATGACCAATGAGGAGCGTCGTAGGGCTACCGGTGCCAGACCCGTCAAATCCCCTTCCTAGTCCCTCGGAGGATGGGACTGAAGCATCGGACCGAGTAGCCCAGCGGAATTTGCAGCACACTTGATACCAAGCGGAGCGCTGAAGTTCTCGAAACCTCCGAACGGAACTAACTCGAGCGCGTTGAGAGCATATCCCACCGTCACAGCTGAAGCAGCGGGCCCACTTCGAGGAATCTTGTGTAGCATTCCGGAAAAGACTTCTCAAGAGTGTGCAACGCTGAAGGACTTTAAGGGCGTTTTGACGGCAGTTTTCTTCCAGGAATGCGCAGTGCCACTCCCCTGCGGATCAATTTTCCTGCCTCTAAGTTGTTTGTTCATATCAAGCTCACGATTGGAACTGAAAGTGCAGGGGTTCGACGGGTGTGTGGGTTATGCCCAGCCGATCCACACACAATTTCGGCCCGCTTCCATTCAGACCGTTCTGATGGAGGGGGAGGTCCATCGTCAAAGTTGGGGATCGAAGCCGCGGATGCGATTTCGCGCTGAGGTCATGGAGGGGTTTGATCGCCTGGCTCGATCTCAAATAGGACAAACCTAGCTCGGTGGAATTTCTTTGTGAAGTCTTTGCAGTAACTCGTATGAATCAATTCCCTCGGCAGATTGCTCAATGTACATGGCGATCAGGTAGAGCCCTTGGGCAATCTGAAGATATTCGGGTTTTTGTTTTGCGTCCTTCAAATGCCGCTCGTGATCAATCGGGACTTTCTTTTCCTCACAAAGTCTCAAAAGTTAGCCGCGGTCAGATCGCGGATTAGTCTCTCATGTTCGCGGATTAGTCCCTCCGAACACTCACTGCTGCAATCATGCTCGAACACAAAATAAGCAGTCATCGATCGATTCGTCGTGTTCGTCGCCGATATTCAAGGAACCAAAACTGAAGAGGAATTACCGGTAGGGATAATAAAACAGCGTTGCGTCCACTGCGGCACACTTAATGACTTCGGCAAGCCCCAGCTTCGGCCAACTTCTATAAGGCTTGTTGTCCCAAGGCTGCAGTAGGAACCGTGTGAGTTTGAGTCGAGAAGTATTCAACCCACCTGCAACTCCCGTCGCTCTGGCGTACATCCAGACCGTTGGAGTTCATCGGAGGGAAATAGAAAGGGGCAGCCGAGAAAAGCTGCCCCCTTTCCGGAATGGTTGTTGCCTTGGGTTAAGGCAGATAGTAGCGGAAAGAGGTCCAGATCATATTGTCGACGGCATGAGGGGTGAAGCTGGTGGCAGAACTAATACCGTTGCTGCCGGACCAAGAGTAGCGGGAGAAGTAAGAGTATTGCAGACCCCACTGGATCCTACCCTTTTCGCCCTGGTAGATTTTGTTCCAGAAGCCGAAGGTGGCTTCATAGATGTACCTTGTGTCGCCCGCGCATGCGCCGCCGGCTCCGGGTGCCCCTGTTGCAGACGGTGGGACTTCCAGAGCGCAGCCGGTGTTGTTGGCGTAGGGAGAACCGTATCCGCCAATTCCATTGGTAGCAATGGTCGTGGTTGTTAACGCGGGGTAGGAAGGCTGTATTGTTCCAACCGCGGAGCACGGCTGTTGGCCTACGTCTCCGCAACCCGGGATTGCAGGAGTATTGACGATCTTGACGCTGGAATAGCCGGTGTAACCGGCGCGAGAGGCATACTCTCCACCGTAATAGGCGTAGAAGTCCCACTTGGGTGTGGCATGGTATTCGATTCTGCCGAGGTAGGAGAGGCCCTTGATGGGAGCGAGGGTGCCATCGGGACGGGCAGTGTTGTCCGGAAGTTGCGCGGAACCGTAGCGCCCGATGCCGTCCCCGGCGAGGACTTTAGCCCCGATATCGAGTTTTTTGGCAGCGAACTGCAGTTTGGCGCTGACGCCGAGACCACCGGCAAAGCGCGAATCGTTGTAAGCGCCGGCGGCACTCGGTGTTGTGGAGTCATTAACCGGGCAGCCGAGCACGGTTGGCGTGGCCGGTGTGGGGAAATTCTTGGCCGTAGTTCCCACCACTGCGCAAGGGTAGACGCGGTTCCGGAAGTCGGATGCGATTCCGAAAACTTCATAGTGGCCAAAGCCGGGGTCGACAGCCAACTTCACGATGAAGTCCGGTAGTTTGTTGGGCGAGTAACCAGTGGTATCAACGAAATTGTAGAGGCCACCACCGCTGCCCGGAGCAAAGGCAAAGAAGTTTTGAAACGTAGTGACGGCCCCAATGGCGGAAGTGTTGGTGTAGGTACTGAAGCCACGTCCACCGAAGGTGGTTTGCGGCTCTTCGACGGAAATGGCAGCCGCAACCTGATCGCTAAAGGTCTTGGTAACGCGGAAGGCATACTGGCGTTCCCAGTTGAAGCCTACAACGTACTGCGAATCGATCACGAGGGGAATCCATTCCTGCCGAAGCGCGATTCCCTTGATGTTTTCGGTCGCAAGACTCCAAGTTTGGCCGGCGCTGAAGGTCAGGCCGTCTTCCAAGCCGACCTGTCCCCAGATCTGTCGCTGGCGAAACACATAGCTGTTGCTCTCCCGGTTGTTGGAAGTAACGCCTGTGCCGAGCCAATCAGCTTCATAGTAGCCGGTCAGTTTGGTGCTGCCGATCTTGCTCTCGGCAAGGAGGCTGAGACGGGACTGACGAGCAGTGAAATTCATTTCGGAAAGGCGGCCCGTGGAGTTACCGCCGAAGGGAATCGAATTGAAGGGCGTGTTGATGTCGGAACTGAGAGCGTGTGTGCGGTTAACCGTTTCCGCAGCGATGAAGCCGCCCGGGGTGATGTTGATCCCTTTGAAGCGAATGGTTGTAGGACCCTTCTCCTCATTGGCAGGTTGCGCCTGGGGATTCGAGGCGGAGGAGGTATTCACCGCAGGCGCAGCGTTGCTTGCCGCAAGACTGGACACCGTGGAGTTGAGCGCAGTCGTAGTGGATTTCACTTCAGCGGAAGTAGTGGCAGCTTCGCTGGCTTTCACCGTAGCCTCCGAAGCGCGGGCATTCGCGGAAGCGGCGGTTTCGCGAGCTTCTTCGATTTGCTTATCACGTTTGGCCAATTCTTCCTTCAGAAGCTGGAGCTCTTCCTGCTGCGCCTGAAGGGTCTGGCGCAGTTCTTCCACTTCGGCCGCAATTTCCGCGCTGGTCTTTGCCGCGGCAGGTTTAGCGGGATGAGCGGTCTTGGCAGCCGCAGCCGCATCCTTTGGAGCGTCTTTGGGTGAATCTTTTGGCGAATCAGCAAACGCGGTTCCGATGGTAAGGAACAGCGATAGTGCGAGTGATGCGAGTTTTTTCATTGCCTCTCTCTTTTTGAAGCGAAATTCGAGCCAGAAACGGAGAAAAATACAAACCATTCCGAGCCAGACGGTAACGGCAGCGTCTTACTGTTGCGTTAGCTAAATGTTAATATCCCGTGAATGGTTCGCGGGCTCGTCTCAACGCATTGATAAGTAATGGCTTACGGATTATGACTAGACTATGACAACGGCCAGACCGCGACGACTGTAGGAAACTTGCACTCCCGTGAATCTGCCACGTGCTTCGACAAACTGGTTTCCCGCGATGTCCGTTTCCTGGCCCAGAACCCGTGCATAATTCATTCGTCGAGATACTGGGTTTGCGCGAATCACTCCGCCTCTAATTCCACTCAGCAAGTGCACTATTCTTCGTGGGCACTCCTGTGTGTCCGATGGACAAGCTGCACGAGCATGTTTTGGATTTATCGCTAACTTTTGGACGCCCAAAATTAGGTATACATAGCAAAGCGCCACTTTTTCTAAGTTGACGAACCGCCCGGCTGATTGTTTCACGGCTCGCACCTGGGCACGTCCGCTCCAGCTCTGAAAACGTAAATTCGTATGGGAGACTGTCAATGGCGGCCCGATCTGGGTCGACGGCTCACTAAAAACGGAGGTGAGATGCGCAAATCGCTTCGTCTCCGCGACTGGCAGCGGGTGCAGGATCTGCTGCGCCAGTGGGAGGCAGATGGGCAAGCTCAGTGAGAAGCCAGCACCGCTGACGGTGGCAGAAGCATGCGATTTATTGCCGATGCTGAGGCGCAGAATTTGCGAGAGCCTACTCGTTACAAATATCGACTCCTATTCCGTCAGTTGCAGGACTTCGCCTCGGCAAGTCGGCTCCCCTTTATCGCGGACTTCGACATTGACTGGGTGCGCCGGTTCCGCGCTTCCTGGAAAAACAAGAATATTGCCGCGTGCAAGAAGCTCGAAGCGTTTCGCGCGTTCTTCCGGTTCGTGCATGAGAGTAGTTGGATTCACACGAATCCCGCTGTACAACTGAAACCGCCCAGAATCACAGCGCCGCCGACTGTCCCTTTTGCGAGAGGGGAGGTCGCAGAGATTCGGAAAGCTTGTGAAAATATCCAGATAAGGCAAATAGGGTTCGGTTACGCGCGCTTGTGCTCCTTCTTGGCTACGGCGGGCTGCGCATCCGTGACGCTGCGACGCTTAGCCGCGACCGAATTCAGAAACGACAAGTTTTTCCTTTACATGGCGAAAACCGGGACACCGGTTTTCTGCCCTCTTCCCCGTTTGTCATCGAAGTCCTCAACGCGATTCCTGAAAACACGTTTTTTCTGGACCGGACTGTCAACGCCCAGAACGGCAGCGGGGATCTGGCAGGAAAGTCTAATGCGGCTCTTTATCTCGGCTGGAGCTCCTAGCGGTCACGCGCACCGTTTTCGCGATACTTTCCTGTGGAACTTCTGCTCGCAGGTGTCCCGATTGAGCGGGTATCAATCCTCCTAGGGCACCACAGTGTGTGCATCACGAAAAAACACTACGCCCCGTGGGTTCGTGCGCGTCAGGAATAGTTGTAAGCGGACGTTCGCCGCACATGGCAGACTCACGAACAGCAGCAAGAAGTACGCGGCAGGTACACGAGAAAACGAGCTCGTGTAATCTCTTTCAAATCGAGAAGAAGGGATGGTGCCGGCGGGGGGAATCGAACCCACGGCCTAGGGATTATGAGACCCTCGCTCTACCACTGAGCTACGCCGGCCTAGGACAATTCTTCATGCTAAGGAGTAACGCGCGCGAGTGTCAAGCGCACCTAAACATTCCTCAGCAGTGCGCTGGTCTTAATTTCGGCAAATGGCGAAAGAAGCTCCGCCGATCATCCTACGGCCGCCAGGACGACTGTGCGCACTTCTCGGGCGGTCTTCTAAGTTTCTATTTCGTGTATCTATTGCCAATGAGTAAATACTCGGTCGCCCGTGAAATAGCATTTAAAAGATCGCAACCGCCACGTAAACTAACCTTCGCCTAAACTCGAAAATCGTGCCCCAAATTGGGAAAGTGCCTGCGAAACTTAGTAGTACTTTAGTACCAATCACTTGGGACTGCCGTACTGTTGTTCCCAGGATCGCTATTTCCTACTCTCTTCATGCCAGAAAGGGCCTCACCCGACGCTGATCGAACAAAGGGCGAAAAGGTGAGAAGTCCTAGTATCGACAGTTTTCAACAGAATTTGCGTGTGTACTACTTGACACTATCCCAATAAGGGATAAAGTGACTCCATTGGTTCTTATTCCCTCGGAGGCACTCACATGTCACGTAGACTCAGCGCAATCGCCCTTGCATTGGGTATTCTTGTTGGAGCTACCGGTCTTAAGGCAGCCATCACCTCGCACGCAAAGGGTGTGACGGTTGCCAATAGTCCGGCTCCCGCTCCGCCTCAACGGCGTCCGGTACAGTAAGCACTTCGCGGGTCTAAAACACACCGCGCGGGGCTGAGCCGGACCGAAAGTGACTATGCCTGGTTCAGTCGAATTGTTCATTTGGTACTTAGGAACAGCCTTTGAGCTGGCCTTTGTGGTGTGTTCAATTGCGCGTAAGTCCTTCTTTACCTATTTCTTCCTGAATCTCTATATGCTGCTCACCGTGCTGGTCGATGTGGCGCGCTGGCTGGTGTGTCGGCAGTTTGGATTTGATTCCGACCAGTATATGGGCTGTTATTACTATACGGACGCACTGCTGACCGTATTGCTCTACGTGTTGCTGGTCAGTTTGTTTGCGCGCGTCTTCGGTGAATTGCGTTTTGCAAAGCATATGAGATTGGCGGCCGTGGTGCTCCTCCTGGGTACCGCGGCTTTTTCGTATGCTGTGATAGCCCAGTCCGAATCCCGCCTGTACACCGGCTCTGTTTTCGCATACGAACTCTCTCAGAACCTCTACTTCGTCGGCATTGTGCTCACCTATCTCCTTTGGGCCGCCGTTCTGAAACTGCGCGAGACACGAACCCGCTTGGTGCAGATTGTTCTTTCCCTCGGTGTATATTTTAGCCTTAACGCGGCCACCTACGCCCTATGCAACGTAGCACCACAATACGGCGGGGTGATACATGCCGCCGGGGCGATCGGCTGCCTGTTGCCTCTGGCCTGGTGCATCACGATCATGCGTTATTCGGAAGATTCGCGGCTCGCCCCCGCGCAACTTGTGGCGGTGCCGCGATGATGGCTGCAATTATTCTTGTGGTTTCCCTGGTGACACTGATGATGTTCTTCGTGTCCTACTGCCGCTCGCTGATGGCTTCTTCTGCCAGCCATGCGCTTTCCGAAGAGGTACGTGACGTCACTGGTATTCGCTCGCCGGCCTCCGGACGCGACTTCACGAAGGTGATGCAGTTGCTTCAGTTGTGCCCTGAGCGTCCCGCGGATCGCGTGGGATTGCGCGCCGTGCAGATCTACTATTCGTTCCTGGGCGCGGCGCAGTCCACGATTTCCCGAATGGCGCCTGCGTTCCGCTCGTGGTCGGAAAATGAGCGCGCCAGTTGTGCCTATTTCGTGGCCGTGGTTCTCGACAAGCGAATCTCCTTGAGCCGGGAAATGCTCGCGCAGCAATCCGAGTCCTGACCCCTCCGGAACGATATCTCTTTCGCGTCTCTGCGCTCCACTTTCTGTTTAATTTCTGAATATCGGTGCTATGCTTAATCGTCTCCTCTTTTACCGGAGTGAGAGCGTCCGCAGCGCAAAAACTACCGGTGAATAAAATATGTCCGCAGTGTGGCGCAGTCCTGACAAAGGGTGCGCTGTCGTGCAACTTCTGTGACTCTTCGGAGTCCGTCCCCATCGGGGATCATTCCAAAACGACGCAGGGCAATCAGGCGTCGCATGCGATCGCCGAGCACGAGTGGCGCGGCGAACTGAACCAGCGCCTGCAGGCCTATCGTGCCAAAAGGCGCAAGCTTGCGCCCAACGAAGCGCAGAGCGAGCTGCCGTTCAACGATAGTGTCTCGGACTCGGGCGGCACGGTTGCTGTGCAGCTGGAGGAAGCCTCGCGGGACACCCACGACGCCAAAGACGATTTTGCCTTCACGATCGCCATTGGACGGATCGCTGGCAGACAGGATCCCAACGATGCGCGCCTGCTGATCGATGTTTCCGTGTCTCCAGAGGAACAGGCTGCGCCTCAAGAAGTCACCCGTGAACCTGTCGTGCTCCCTCAGTCTTCCGGGATCTTTCCCGTGGCTTCCCTGGACGAACGCCGCAGCGCCGCCCTGATCGATGCCGCCTGCTTGGCCTTTGCCTACGGCGGCTTCCTCGCGCTATTCGGCTCGCTCGGAGGGCATTTCACGTTCAGCAAGCTCAGCGCCGCGGTTTGCTTCTCTACCTTTGCGTTTGTTTATTTGCAATATTTCGGCCTGTTCACGATTTTCGGCGGGACCACTCCGGGAATGATGATCCGCGGGCTGCAGGTGGCCACCTTCGCCGGCGAGCTGCCGACGTTGCGCCACCTGCTGCTGCGCGCCACCGGCTACATGCTGTCCGTGGGTACGCTCTTCCTGGGCTTCCTTTGGGCCCTCTGGGACGAGGACTCGCTGACCTGGCACGACCGCCTGTCAGGCACGTACCTGACCGCGCCAGACATATTGACCGATCTGGACGCGCCCCACACAGCCGCGACGCACTAGGCAGTCATTGGTCCGTTCATAGGTGGTTTCGGGAGGGCATGGTTTCACAGCTCGCGGCAAAACTCTTGTCATTCCGAACGGAGTTTGCCGCGTGAAGAATCTCTCTTTTCCGGCGTTTTGCGGTGCGGGAGGGCACGGCTTCAAAAGGCTTCGCAAATCCAGAGGATTTTAACCCCGAAGCGCACGCGGGGAACTCGCACATGATTTATGTGATTGGCGTTAATCGCTTTGCGGCGTATTCTTAGCCACTTTTTCGTCAGAGAAAATCTTACCGTCGCGAATGAAGATCACGCGATGCGCATGCTGCGCGATATCCATTTCGTGGGTCACCAGAATAATCGTGTTGCCCTGCTTGTGCAGATTCGCGAACAGGCCCATGATTTCCTCGCCCGTTTTGGAGTCCAGGTTTCCGGTGGGCTCGTCCGCCAGTACGATGGAAGGGTCGTTCACCAGGGCACGCGCAATCGCCACGCGCTGCCGCTGACCACCCGAAAGCTCATTCGGCCGGTGGGTCATTCGCGAAGTAAGGTCCACTCGCTCCAGCGCCTGCTTGGCCTTTTCCATGCGTTCTTCTGCAGGAGTCCCATTGTAGATAAGCGGCAATTCCACATTGTGTAGAGCCGTCGCGCGCGGCAACAAATTGAACGTCTGGAACACAAAACCAATTTCTTTGTTGCGAATGTAGGCGAGTTCGTCGTCGTCCAGTTCGCTCACCAGGCGTCCCGCCAGCCAGTAGCGGCCGGCGCTCGGCGAATCCAGGCAACCAATCAGGTTCATCAGCGTGGACTTCCCGGAGCCTGAGGGTCCCATAATGGCAACGTATTCGCCTTTGTGGATTTCGACATCGACCCCGCTCAGCGCGTGCACCTGCTCAGCGCCCATCTCGTAGACCTTGGTCAGCCCTTCGGTGCGTATCACTACGCCGGAATCCACCAGGTCCTGCCGATACGATTCAGACGATGTCATCTCAACAGGCATTTTTTCTCCCTATTAGTCGCGGACGTCACTTACTGCTGGTCTTCCGTCTTCTTTGGAGCGGAGTTATCAATCTTCACGGTTGCTTCCGGTTTCAGCGTGCGCAGCGCCTTGTAGCTGCCCACAACGATCTCGTCGCCAGCCTGCAGGCCCTTGGTGATTTCGATGTCGGTGATACCAGAGATGCCGGTTTCGACCGGCCGGAACGCCGCTTTCTTTCCGTTAACCACGAAAACGCCTTGCACTTCATCCTTCTTCGGATCGCCGGCAGCCGGCGGGGGCGGCGCTGCGAGTGTCACGTTGCCATTCTTCTTGGCGTTTTTCGCGGCCTCTTCCAGATCTTTGCGGGAACGCACCGCGAGCGCCTGAATCGGGATTGCCACGACGTCCTTCTTTTCGGCTGTCTTGATCTTGGCGGTTGTGGACAACCCTGGCCGCACATTATCCGGGGGGCTCTGCAGCGTCACCACTACCTTGAAGTCTTTCGCTTCCTGGTTGCTCGTCGTCGTCTGGGTTGTCGCCAGTCCGGAACTGCGCAGCACCGCCTGCGAACCTATCTCGGTCACTTTTCCCTTGAACACTTTTCCCGGTACGGCATCGATCGTTACGTCCGCCTCTTGTCCGTTTTTGATGTTGACGATATCGGTTTCGTCGACCTTCACTTCCGCGGTTACCACCGACATGTCCGAGAGCGTCATCAGGAAACTGCCTGTCGCATTCTGCATGCCCAGCACAACGTATTCGCCCACCTTTACCGGCAAGTAGCTGACAATTCCGTTGATCGGAGAGTAATAGGTCGTTTTTGAAAGAATGTCTTTAGTGTGCACCAGCACAGCTTTGCTCTGATTCAGTTGTGCGCGCGTCATTTCCAGTTGTGCCTTCAGCGAGAGTACGCGGGCTCTCGACGATTCCGCAGCGGCCACCGCGGCATCGTAGCCGGTCTTGCGCTGATCGAAATCCTGTTTCGCAATCAAGCCGTCTTTGAAGAGGCCCTGCCCGCGATCGTAATCCAGCTTGGCCTTTTCGAGGTTTGCCTGTTGCTGGATCAAATCCGACTGGGCTGCTCTGTAGCTGGCTTCCGCTGCCTGCACGCCGGACTCGTTGGCATTGATGGAGGCGGACTGTGCTTGCACATCGGCATTGGCCTGCACGTTCTCCTGCAGCAGAAGCTTGTCGCCCTTCTTGATGTGATCGCCCTCCTTCACCAGGATTTCTGTGATGCGGCCATAACCCTGCGCCGTAACGTTTGTGTACGTGGTGGGTTTCACTTCACCGGATGCCGTTACCACGGAAACCAGCGAATCCTGTTTGGCTACCTTTGCGGTTTGGACCGTTACCACGCCTTTATTGGCTTGATTGATGCTATAAAGAACCACCCCTCCCAACACCGCGGCCACGCCCAGACCGATACCGACCTTATGCCACGTCTTCATGCGATTCCTTTCGCGCATCCGCCACGGACCACCCCGGGCGGGAGACACTCGTCGTTGTTGGAAAACCTAGCGCCTAACCTAAATACGCCCCACGGGGGCTAAATGTTTCGCTGGAAAGGCGAAACCGGACCGTCGCGGTTTCGATTTTGTAAGGCAAGGCCAACAACCCGATTTGTTGCAACCTGCAGTGAAATTACTGACGAGCCTATTGTAGGCCCAAATCAAAGGAAAGAAAAGAATTGCAGAATTAGCGCAAGATTCTTCTCTCGGTGATTGGGCACCTCTCTCTTAGACGCAAGCACCCGCTATTTGGTGCCCTGCAGGTCGTCTCCACGCTGTCGGCTACTTTGCGTTGAGCGGCTGAATAACGCCGTTGATCAATCGCGGGTCGGTGAATTCCGTGTGGTCACCGGCGCGCTTCCCGGCAACCGGAAGCAGCCGGGCGGAAAGCGGCTTGTTCCATTTGACCGACAACGTGGCGACGTCGCCGATCATGCGCGTAAGCGTGTCCACGCTGGTATTGCCCGCCAAGGGCACCGTATCGAGGCCGGTGCCGCACACGGCGGAATAGCTCATCAATGCGTCCACGGAAAACAGCCCGGCGTTCCAGCGCTCCGCCAGCGTTGGGTCTTCCAACACCGGCAGCATCAAGCCCGAATAGCCAACCCGGCGCGCGCCGATTTCTTTTAACGCGGAAGTGATGGTCGCGACGGCAGTGAGCGTTCCACTTGAGCCGAATGGTTGCTTCGACAGCAGCTCAATCGCCGCGCCGATGGAAGCATCGACGGAAGGCGCAGGCGAAAGATCCTGGCCAAGGTAGCTCCACCCCTGCTCGCCCGCGATCTGCACGCTAACGTGTTCCACGTCGAAGGCTTGCGGGTACAGCAGATCGATCAAACGACGGCGAGCATCGGCGAAATCGCTGGCGCCCTGAAAAGCGGCAGCCACCGTATTGGCGGATTCCAGGCCAACGGCAAATTGGTTGCCCGCCCCGGCATGATACGCGGCCGGAAAAAACGGCGAATACGCAGGAACGTTCGCAATAGCCGCAAAACGGAAATTTCCTTCACTGTGCGGCGTGTTGTCCGCAAGTGTTTTGATGATGCCTGCAGCAGATTTAACGGCAGGCCAGTCCACGCCTTCACTGTTGGCCACAACCACAGAGCCGTAGAGCGATTGCGTGTTTTTCAGGGCCTCGGCCAGGAGGTCGGCCTGCGCGCCCCCGCCGTCGCCGGAAAGATAAGCGGGCCCGATCGAAATCATCAGATGGTCCTGTCGGGCGATGCCGTCGAGGTTCTTGAAGAATTGCAAAGCGTCGGCGCGCGATACCCCCTTCGTGTATTCGGGAAATGGTTGCGTGACGACGCGAAGAGTTTCGACCGTATAGCCCTGCTTTTCGAACGCAGCTTTTGCTTTCGTGAGGAAGTCGAAGGCTTCCGAGACCTGAATTTGATACCGGCCGCGCTCGATGTTGATGAACGCCGTAACGGTGCGGACCTTGGGCTTGGGCGTCTGCGGTGAATTTTGTGCCCCGCAGAAAGAAACCAAGACAAGCACTGAGCACAAAGCGGCGGTGAACGAAAGCAGCAAACGGCGGTGTTGGATTTGCATAGGTATCAGACGAACGCGGAAATGCCGGTAACTTTTTCTCCGATGATCAGCTTATGAATGTCGTTGGTGCCCTCGTAGGTGTACACGCTCTCCAGGTTGTTCATGTGGCGCATCACGCAGTAGTCGTCGACGATCCCGTTGGCTCCCAGAATGTCGCGAGCTTTGCGCGCCGTATCCAGAGCGATGCTGACGTTGTTCATTTTGAGCATGGAGATATGTGTGGCGTCGGCTTTGCCTTTGTCTTTCAAGCGCCCCACGTGCAGCGCCAGCAGCTGCCCTTTCACGATTTCCGTGATCATCCAGGCAAGCTTCTCCTGAACGAGTTGATGCGAGGCAATCGGTTTGCCCGCGAACTGCTTGCGCGTCTTCGCATATTGCAGCGCCGTGTCGTAGCATCCCATCGCGGCGCCGAGCGCGCCCCAACCAATGCCGTAGCGTGCCTGGTTCAGGCAACTGAGCGGTCCCTTCAAGCCGGTGACGCCGGGAAGGAGATTGCTTTCGGGGATTTCGCAATCGCTCAGGGCCAGCCCGGAAGTTACGGAAGCGCGCAGTGACCATTTTCCGTGCACGTCCCACGCTTTGAAGCCGGGAGTGTCTTTTTCAACCAGGAAGCCGCGAACCTTGTCGTCTTCACATTTTGCCCAGACCACCGCGACATCGGCGAGGGACCCATTCGTGATCCACATTTTCTCGCCGTTCAGCACGTACTTGTTTCCCTTTTTCGCTGCGCGCGTCAGCATCCCCCCAGGATTCGAGCCGAATTGCGGCTCCGTAAGACCGAAGCACCCAATGGCTTTGCCTTCCTGCAGACGAGGAAGCCAGTTGTCTTTCTGCGCATCGCTGCCGAAAGCGTATATGGGATACATGACCAGGGCGCTCTGCACGGAGACGAAACTGCGCAAACCCGAATCGCCGCGCTCCAGTTCCTGGGTCACCAGTCCGTAGGCGACATTGGACATTCCGGCGCAGCCATAGCCCTGAAGATTCGCGCCGAAGAATCCGAGTTCTCCCAGCACAGGCACAAGGTGCATCGGAAACGTGGCTTCGCGGCTGTGTTTTTCAATGATGGGAAGAACTTCGTTGTCCACAAATTCCCGCGCCGTTTGCCGAACCAGTTTTTCCTCGTCATTCAATTGGGAATCAAAATCGATGAAATCGACGCCGGAGAATGAGGGCATGGAGCAATCCTTCGCGGCGCACTCGCGCAGCGAGAGAAGTGTAGCAAGCGGCTCAGCAACCCAGCAACCAGGCGACGGTTCGCTGCACGCGACCTGAGCGAAGTGTTCATCGTGGATGTTCAGGGGTGGTCCAGCGGTTGCGGGGTTGTACCTCTTCCCTGTCCGGTACCGGCGATAGGTCCCTTTCTGACTGATACGTTTTCCTATCATGTATCACTATTCACTATCGGTATTCTGCAGACAGACGGCACCCAGTCGCCGCCTCACCCTCGATGGTAGGGTCAGCGGAGGCTTGGACCGGAGGAGAAATGACTATGGCAAAGCATTCCTATGGATGGGTTCCCGATATTCCGGATCATCGCGATTTTTTGTTCGCTGCTCCCGTTGTAAACTTGGCCGCACTTCCCTCGAAGGTGGACTTGCGCCCGCAATGTCCAAAAGAAGTCTATGACCAGGGGCAGTTGGGAAGTTGCACCGCCAACGCAATTGCGGGTGCCCTTGAATTTGACCAAATGAAGCAAGCATTAAAGACCTTCACGGCGTCCAGATTATTCATCTACTACAACGAACGCGTCATGGAAGGAACCGTGAAGTCCGATAGCGGCGCGCAGATCCGCGATGGCATAAAGAGCGTCGGCAGCCTCGGCGCGTGTCCCGAGACCGACTGGGCCTACGACATCACGAAATTCGCGGAAAAGCCCCCACAACCGGCGTTCACGGATGCTCCACTTGGGAAAGCCCTGCAATACGAGCGGGTGCCGCAGGTGCTCAGCCAAATGAAGGGATGTCTCGCCGCCGGCTACCCGTTCGTATTTGGATTTACTGTGTATGAGAGCTTCGAGAGCGATGCGGTTGCGAAAACCGGCGTGGTTCCGATGCCGGCGCCAACCGAAAAAGTTTTGGGTGGTCACGCGGTGGTGGCTGTCGGCTATGACGACAGCACTCAGAGGTTCATCGTGCGGAACTCGTGGGGGCCGGGCTGGGGAATGGGCGGCTATTTCACCATACCCTATGCCTACCTGACGGACAGCAATCTGGCCGATGATTTCTGGACCGTTCACTTGGTGGCAAAAACGGCTGCGCAGTTGGCAGCAGAGAAAGCCGCAACGGTAGCAGCCGGCAAGAAATAGTCGACTGTAGCTCACCCCTTCAGGGGCGAGGCCTTTTCCGAGGCTTTTCCGATGCGTTCGAACCCGTCAGTTCGCCGTCGCGCGGAACAGCGCCGCTCCGTGCGCCGGCAATTTCGCCGATGTGCGGTCGGCGGAGCCCAGATCCTTGTGCGCCCACAAATCGCGCATGCTGGCCTTCGCGACGGGAACCTGCAACTCGCTAAATGCCACGGAAATGTTCTGCTCCTTGTCAGACAGATTGAAGAGCGCGACGTATTTGTCCTTTGCGTTTGGTGCGTCGGCGACCCAAGCAATCATGCTGGCTGATTCATAGGCTTGGTGGTTGCCGCTACTTCGTTGGTCCACCTCGATCACTTCCGGATTCGTCAACAGCGACAGCGTGAACGCGTCGTTGGCCGGAAGGTCACCCCCGAAAATCAGCGGCGACCGCATCATCGACCACAGCGTCATCAGCGTAACTTGTTCGTCGTGCGTGAAATTCGTCCACCGGCGTGAGCCTTTGTCATCCGGATCGCCAATCTTGCCCAGCGGAAGCATGTCCGCATCCGGCCATGCCCCGGGCCTGGAAAGCGGTGCCCATGCGGCCGCGCGCGCAAATTGTTCTTTCAGGCTCGGCCACGAATCCCAGAAATCATCGGAGATTCGCCACATCTGTGCGAATTTGCGAAAAAACTCGACCTCGGAAATGGGCGCAGGTCCGGGCGAAAGGCTCAGAACCATCGGTCGGCCGCTTTTGCGAATGGCGAGAGAAAGTGCGCGAATCTCGGCCGGCTGATAAAGGTGGCTGGCCATGTCGTCTGCCTTGATGAAGTCGACGCCCCAGGAAGCGTAAAGTTCGGCGAGCGAATCGTAGTACGACTGCGCGCCAGGCTTGGTGGTGTCCACTCCCATCATGTCGGGATTCCACACGCAGAGATTGTCGGGGTCGGCGATTTGGGCGGCATCGTACGGCGTGCCTTTGATGCGCAAAACCTTGGTGACTGCTTCTTTGGGAATGCCACGCATGATGTGAATGCCGAAAAGCAGTCCTTTGCTGTGGACATAGTCGGCCAGCGGTTTGAACCCTGCGCCATCGGCGGCCGACGGAAAACGGTTGGCCGCCGGGATCAAGCGCCCGTAAGCATCCATCTCAAGTTTTGCGCCTGGAACATAGGTATGCCCTTTGGAGGTGGGCGCGTACCACTGAATATCGACCACGATGTATCTCCAGCCGAATTGCGCGAGATTTTTGGCCATGTAGTTGGCATTGGCTTTCACTTCATTTTCGGTGACCGCAGTGCCAAACGCATCCCAACTGTTCCAACCCATGGGCGGCGTCGCCGCTAATTTCGGCGGGGCAGGGGAAGTTTGCGGCGCTGGGTGAAGGGCCAAGCCACTCACGCACAACAGCGCAGTTGCAGCAAGGATCGGCATTGTCGCCAGGAACGGCCTTTTCATCTTTACCCCACAGGGCGCGCCCCAGCGAGAACATCGATC
>Ga0210392_10000879_pt1 | contig 16704 bp, 10 predicted proteins | sample IncBWC30OmetaG_FD_161057 | JGI IMG/M metagenome (GOLD analysis project Ga0210392, IMG submission 161057) | Forest soil microbial communities from Barre Woods Harvard Forest LTER site, Petersham, Massachusetts, United States - Inc-BW-C-30-O ...
CGAAGCCAAACGCAGAGACGTTGTTGCCAACTCCATACTCCTGCGCGGCCACGCAGATGAGTTTGCTGCTCTGCACCGCACAAGGCCCCGCGCTCTGGGCAACAGCGCTGCCACAACACAGTGGAAACAGGAGACTAAGCAACGCGGTGTGATTCAGCATCTTTGCCATCGGGGGACGGAATCTTGGGAAACCTGAGCCTGTGTCGCCACTGAGTCTATACATTCAACGTCAATTGTCAAGCGCGCGTATCGCGCCACAGGGGTTCCGCTGCTGGCAGAAGCCGCGTTTGCCGGAGGCACTGAGCGATCCGGGCAGAACTGCGCGGAGCGCGTGGGCCTGTCGGCGCAACTGGCGGTTCAATTGAAGCGGGTGAGTTGTCTCTAGCTTGGTAGGTTGCGAGCAGTTACGAGGCCGGTGCTTCCGCGTCGCCCACTTGGGCGCGGCTCCGGCGCGGCGTCAGCTGGTGTTCAGCAAAAGAGTCGCCCAAGGAATGGGTTCGGGTAGGGTAGCTACATCGAGGCATGACTTCGACAATGTGCCGGATGGTTTCGGTGGGATCCTTCGGCCTGCGGCAACGACCCAGCCGTCGATAGACGTATAGCTGAAGCAAATTGAAGGCGAGAGTCCATAGAAGAAAAACGGCCGTCAGAGCGTTCGGGGTGTGGCGAAAAACATGCCCGAAATTCCAATATTTGATCCATTGATTAAAACCGGTGTCCTCGATATGCCAACGGGAACGGATGATTTGCAGCGCCGTTCGGCGGGCGAGCTGACGCGGGCGCTTGCCGACGATGGCGAAGCACCATGTCCTGGATGGTTCTTCGTTCGGTTTGGTGACCACAGCGCGAATCACCCGGACTTTTCCTTTGTAGGTATCGAGGGTCTCGATCCGTCGAACTTGTTGGCGATTAGCCGATCTTTCGCAGGTGGGCACTTCTGAGTCGGTTAAGTGCTTTTGAATCAGTCTCGCTTATCGAAAGGTCTCCACCACAAACAGCCCTTACCGAAAGGTCTGCACTTCGATTTCGTTACCCTCTTTTTGCGCCACAAGGCGGGGTGGCGGCTGGTTCGGGAGTTCCAGTCGCAGCTTTTCTATGAGCAGCTTGGTGTCAGGAGAAGGTTGTGTATAGCGGGGCAGCATCAACCAACGTTGATCGACCGTGGGAATCCACACATCGATCATTTTGATTTCCGCCAATTTCTCTAGCACTGCTGTAGGCGTCAACCCCGGGGCGTGCAGCAACAGGCGATGCTTCAGTGTCACTTGCAAGCAGTAAGCAAGGAAGGCGATCAGAATGTGCGCGTCGGTGCGATGCTCCAGTTGATGGTAGATGGGACGTATGCCGAGTTCACTCTTGAGCGACCGGAACACCGATTCAATCTGTGTCAACTGCACGTAGCGCGTCCACAGCACGCTGGGATCTCCAGCGGGAAGGTTGGAGCGCAACAGGTAGTGTCCGTCACGCCATTCCGCCTCTTGGAGCTTTTTCTTATCCACACGAAACTGAAAGGTCTCCGGTGTGACCTGCTGGCCTTCCTCCGGTACTCGCATCTGAACGAACTGGAATGCGCGGCCCGCTTGAGCTTTCGCGGCACCCAAGCGCATCAGCAGCTGGACCAAAGAGGGCAGGCTTCGCCGCATGGCACGGAGTTTTCTGAGCAAGCGAGCCAGCCGCTTGCGGCGCATGGCGGTTTCTTTGGCTCTTCTTCCTTCGCTCTTGGCCAGCACATAGAGTTCGCCGTCCTGCTCAAACAGTTTCACGTCCACCGACTCTCGAACCTGCTGCCAGGGCAGATCGAGCCACTTCTTTTCATACTGTCGGATCTTGCCTTTCGGTGTTCCCACCAAATAGAAAATCTCACGTGCCGGATCCCGCATCTCCTGCAAGATCTCTTCGGTCGGAATGCCGCGATCCATCACCCACATGCGTTTTGCTTTCCCATAGGTCTTCTCAATCTGGTCTAGAAAACCGCCCAGTGTGGTGCGATCACTGGTGTTGCCGTCCATCACTTCGTAGGCCAACGGGAAACCATCCGTGGTGATCACCAGCGCAATCACCAACTGCAAACAGTCTGTCCGTTTATCGCGACTGTGACCGTACTTGGCCTTGGGGTTCTCTTCCATCGCACCTTCGAAGTACGTACTGGTCAGGTCGTAGAGCAGCACTTCGAATTCCGCTTGAAACAAATCAGCCCACTTTTGGCGCAACCACAAAAACAGTTCCTGCTTGTGTTCTAGCACCCGGTCCAGGCAGCGGTACAAGCGATCCTTTTCGGCCACCGCGAAATCGGTTCCAAGCAGCGCATCCATGGCGGTAGTCAGGTACCACTGGCGATGCACGCGAAACTCGCTACCCGGATCCAGTAGCCGGTTCACCACTAATAGCTGCAACACTTTTTCCCAGGGGACGTCTTCGCGCGATCCGGCAAGGCGAGCATCCCAAAACTCATGCAAGCCCAGTTGACGCCACAACTCGCTGGCCAACCAACAACTGCCGAACAGACGAGGGCGCCGCAGTTCAAGGCCGCTCAATTTTACTTGCAGACTGTCGATGGCATCGGCGGGAATCTCACGGTCGTCGGGAAATAAACTCAAGCTCGCATATTCTTGTTGCTGTTCATCAAACACCGACAGCGACTTGCGCCAGGCCAATTGTTGTTGATCGTTGATTTCGCCGAGATAGAGAACGGTTCGTTGCACCGTCTTGCCGGAACTGATGCGATGGTTCTCTACGATGCTAAAGTAGCGATGGTCTTTGCCGTCTTTTTTGCGATTATTGCTACGCAGAAACATGCCAACGACAGACTGCCAGAAGTGCGTTGTCAAAGGGAAGACACTTGGTCTCCACTCGACCGCTTCCCGGGGGAGAGCCGCTGAAAACGCTCGCCTTAACCATAAAAATAAGGGCAAAAAAGCCGAAAAAAGCCCGCAGCTGCGAAAGATCGGTTAGCTTTCGGTACCAGGCCAGCAGCGTATCGGGCTTCGCGACAGCCGCCAATTCTTCCAAGGCTTTCCGTCCGGGCCGCTGGGCGATCTCCGCCAATGTCGCCTTTTCACCCTCTGAAAGCAGCAGTTCGACCCTTGATCTGACCTCTCAAGATCCGTTTCTCTGCCCCAAGATATTCGTTCCGCAACAGGAGTTCTTGATTGGCCGTTCCGGTGACGTAGGCCACCATCCGCGCCCAAGGCATCTTGAATTCCCCCTGGATCTACCACCCATTGAAAGCGAGATTGTAGACGCTGTTTTTCAGTCGGAGAAGTCCATTCGAGGTGAGCCTGTGGAAAGCTGCAGGTTACGCTATTTCAACTCGTTTGAGTTTTTTGACCATACGGGGCTTAGAGCGTCTTCAGATACTCGATAATCTCCATTCGGTCCTCTTCGGAAAGCTTGCGGCCGATCACGCCGTTGCCCTTTGGACCGTCGTTGAATTCATGCCCTGCATTGGAATTGCCGGGCAGCTCGGTGCGGAATAAAGTGGCGCCTCTGAGGGGATCGGTATTGAGGCCCAGCTTGATAGGGTCGTATTGCTTGTTCCCAAGATAAAAGACCTTCGGCCGCTCGGAACCCGGTGAAAGCAGTGCATAAAGGTTAGGAACGGAACCGTTGTGAAGATAGGGAGGGGTAGCCCAGATTCCGTTATGGGGACGCGCCTTATAAGCGAGCGGAGACAGGAGAACGTCGTCACGATAGCCATTCCAGTCGTGCTGCTGCTCGGGTGAAAGATTCAGATCGGCATACGCCTGATGGATCACCATTTCCGCGACATAAAGCAATCCTGCACGAGCAGATACGATTCCCTTGCCGAGCGGTCCGCTATCCGCTGTCCGTCTCGAAAAATTCTCTGCTTCCTTCGGATCGGTTCCGATCTCAGCCAGCGGAATCATAGTAACTTTGAAGAATTTTCTACCTTCACTGTTCGCATCGCTCGTCCAGTGCTCGGGCTTGCGGCCTTCTTCAGAAAGCATGGGCGGTTGGTGGCACCCAAGGCAAAGTTCGTTGTAGAGTTTTTCGCCCTTGGCCGCTTTCCCGAGATCAATCTTCCCCAGAATATTTTCCGGCCACTTCGGCGACCACACGCCGTTCCCGGGTGCCTCGCCACCCAGTAAAATTTCGATCTCGTGGAGATTCTCGACTCGGATGGTGTTCTGAAATTGCGCTCCGGGGTAACCGAGAAGATTGATCCGCGAACGCACGCCCAGCGCCTCGCCGACGTTTCTCCCCATCGGCTGGTGAATGGAGCCGTTGTACTGCACCCAGTCCATCCACGATGCATCCCAGATCGGTGGGAAGTTCACGGGGCCATCGCCGATTACCAGATTCTTTCTATTGTTGAGCTCCGTTCCAAAAACGAAGTTGCCGATCCGGGCCAACGCATCGGTGCGACCGTAACCTTCCGGGGTTGGGAAGAGATGGCGGTTCGCTTTGAACTCCGTGAAACTGGTGTCGAGATAATGTTTAAGGGCCTGGCGCAAGAGAACTTCATCGGCGTGCGAGGGGTTGGGTCCGAGCACCCTGTGCGCAAATCTGCGCAAGCGCAACGGGTCGTAGTACGTCCAGGTAACGGCGAGACCGAGCGCCTCGGTGAACTTCTGCAGCTCGACGAGTGACGGCCCGGCATCGATCCGGATGGCCTTGTCGCCGAAGAACAATTCTCCTGTATGACAGGCCGCGCACGTGAAACCGAGGACTACGCTTTTCTGCCCAGTGTATGGATCAACGTAACCATCGTCGCGCGCGAAGCCAACCGGCAGGGCATCCGGATTTTGGTTGTTCGCGCTGTCGGGGATAAAGCCGAAACCTTGCAGGTAGGAGTCCTCTTTGAACAGTGGAGCTCCTTCAATCGTGAATCGCGGCTGCTCGAGCGCGAGAAACCAGGCGTAAGGTAAGAGCTGACTACCCTGCGTTAGATGGTAGAATCGGGAACGCTGCTCCACGGTCCAATTCTGCGGAAGCCACACGGCGGTGGTGGGCCTCTCGATCCTAGGCACCTCCAAGCTGTTCTTTATTGTAAAAATCCCGATGACTGTTGCGCTGACGGCGAGCAAGACCAGCGCCGCTTGCGCAGTGATCACGCTCGGACGCCTATTCACAGGCGGCTTCGGTAAAGCGGGTATCGGCTGCCCATGCACCGGTCGCGGCACGAGTTCGCAGAGATTTTCCGGTTCCGTGACATGTTGCTGCGGCAGATTCTTCGGCCGGTAGTTTGTCGACTCGTCCTTCATCCGGTCGAAAACGCTTTGGTGGATGTGGGCGCCGTTTTGAATCAAGCGCGCCCGGCCAAGGTTGAGCCTGATACTGCGCTTCCACTGCGGCGCCGCTTCCCCCGCCACAGGCCCGGAATGGTAAAAATGCTTTGGCCAGAATTCTCCCAGCCACCAGAAACCGTGCAGTGACTTATGCAGCTTTCCTTTGGGATCCGGCGCCACATACGGAACTTGGCCACCCAACACGTCCATCACTCTCTGGGAATCAAGCAACAGTCCTGCGGAATGCGCCTCGCACAACATCCAGCGCAGTGCAATTTTGGATAACCCGCTCTCCGATTCGGCATAGCTGCCGCCGACATCTGAGTGAGCACCCGCAAACCACACTTGCATTAAATCCTGACCCGCGGATACCGGTTCATGGATTAGGTTCTGGCGGAAAAATGCGCGACGCTCGTCAATCGATACCGCGTGCCGTATGACAGTAACGTCAGGCAATGTCGCGGTATAGGGTAAGTGACCTCCCTTGGTATGAATGGGATCGAGAATCCACCCGATCGAGCTTACGGTGTCCCACAACCCTAGAAAATGGGGCACACAGCGGACACTGAAGGTTTTTCTGAAACCGTCGGCAATCTTGAACTTGTAGGGATCGTTGCTCTTGTAAAGTCGCAGGGCGTAGGGGATCAATGCCTCATTCCCCGGGGTGAGCAACCCGCACATATGCAGCAATCCACAAAGTGCGCGAGCAGTATAAGCGCCTCGGCTAAAGCCGAAGATGAAGACATGGTCGCCCGGTTGGAACTCTCCCATCAGGAACGAAAAGACATCGGCGACGTTGTCAGAAAAGCCATAGCCGAATGCCAGGCCCCTTACCTCTGTCCACCACTTTCCAACGGTTGTTAGGGCGTTTCTCGCTCCCATCGTGCCGACGCCTGGGTGATAGTAGGCAGTCTGCTTGTCCTGTGTCGACAAGGTCCAATAGAGCTTTACGACATTCGAGTTGGCGGACCCATACTGATTCCCGGTTCCGTCACAGCAAACGACGATGTTCCTGGTCATATTCGATCCAGTCCGTACCAAAAACTCCGTTTTGACTGAACTGGTTGAATTCAGGCAGCAGTCGCTGTAGCTTTTCGGCGACATGCTCACCATCATTCTCTCGCTGTTTTCTTCTGCTCGCCATGCCTTTTCAAACTCGGGCCACGCTGCTAGCTGAGACCCTTGCCATCCGACGTGAGCCCTGTGGAAGGCTGCAAGTTACGCTATTTCAACTCGTTTGAGTTTTTTGACCATGCGGCATCGTGCCAGGCACAGCGTCGCCCTTGGTCGAACTCTGCGCCATCTCCGGAAAGGTGTCTTGCACTAGTTTTGCCAGGCCGAAGTCCAGAATTTTTAGCCGGCCGTCGCTTGTGACCATTATGTTGGCGGGCTTCAGATCGCGATGCACCACTCCATGTTGATGCGCAGTTTCCAACCCATCTGCCAGCTGAAGTCCCAACCGCTGAATCTGTTTCTCCGCCAGAGGACCCTGGCTGAGGATTTCTTTGAGCGACTTCCCCGAAATCAGTTCCATAACCAAGAAGTCCACTCCGTCCTGAGAACCGAACTCGTGGATCGTCGCAATGTTCGGGTGGTTGAGTTTGGCGAGGATCAAGGCCTCTTGACGGAAACGTTTCCGTGTAGCCTCGTCGGCAAGTGTGCCAGTGGGGAGAGCTTTGAGGGCAATGTCGCGATCGAGCTTGTGGTCACGGGCTCGGTAAACTTCCCCCATTCCACCGCTACCGATTTTCTTGATGATGCGGTAATGTCCGAGCGCCTCGCCAATCATGCGGTGGGTACCGCCTTTGCGCCATAGATGTGCCTCGGATACATGTCAACGAAGCGGTCGTCCTGACCAGAAATCTCGCATTGCGGTTACCGGATCAGCCTAAGGCTCTCACATTTGTAGAAGAAGCCCTATCGCGGTCCTGCCGAGGAGATTCGCAGGGGCTTTTGGAGTCCCAGCGGAGGTTCGGTCAGTAGATTCGAGGATCGGAGACCGTTTTGGGGAACGGCCTTCCACGAACTGCGGAGTCAGCAGTCGGAGAGGAGATTAGCGATATGGAGTCAAGGTGCAAACCGATCATCCGTCTGGGGCTCGAATGGGCGGTTGCAGGCTCCACAGCGAGCGATAGAGTTGACGCGAGACCTCCGGCATGCTGAGGCGGTAGCGACGGAATAGTTTGGAGTGCAACCGAGCAAAGGCCGAGCAGAGCACGAAGGCGATGCAAAGAATCAGCGTGACCGCCTGCAAGCCGTGGTTGGGCAACGGCTGGAGTTGGCCTTCGGCATCGCGGCGTTGCGGCCGATGTTTACAAGCGTGCAGAAAGCCATGCTTGAGAGCCCAGTGCTTGGGTCGCACCAGGCATTGTTTTCCAGCAGCCAGCGATCATGTCCGAGTTGGCGCACCAGCCGGATGGAGAAGGTTTTCGCGTCTAACGTTGTAATCCACACCTGTGGCTGGCGAATTGCAATTTCGCCAGCCTAGCCCGATCGAAAATGCCATGCCGGCGCGAAAGTCTTTGAAATCAGCGACAATCAAGAAGGGGAAACTGAAATCTAGCCGGTCAGACGAACTGAATGTAACGCATTATAAAAGGGGCGCCCTTTTATAATGCGTTACGTTGGGCCGAAAACGCTGAATAGGGTTCCCGGTAGGCACAATATCGGCAAGCTAAGTCGTTACATTCAGGTTCGCGCAGTGCCTGGTAGAACACCATCTGCTTGCGCAATCTGCGAAACCTGCACTCTTTCGTGTGCATAGGACATTTGCAGAGCACAAGATTATGATTGTGCCGATGGCTACAGTTCCTCACCAGATGGCAGAGCAATCACCGCCCACGGTGTTTATCAGCTACAGCCACGACTCCCGCGAGCATCAGGACAGGGTTCTGGCGCTGGCGGACCGCCTCCGCGAGGATGGCGTTGACGCTTTAGTTGATCAGTACAACACAGCACCGCCAGAAGGCTGGCCGTTGTGGATGGATCGTGAAATCCAGAAAGCTGACTTCGTGGCGTTGGTGTGCACAGAGAATTACCTGCGGCGGGTGGAGGGCCGAGAGAATCCTGGGAAGGGCCGTGGCGTTCTGTGGGAGGGTAAGCTTATTTACAACCATCTGTACATGGCCGATTCCGATGTTCAAAGATTCATTCCAATTGTGTTCGAAGATGGTGCATCGTCCTTTATTCCATGGCCCTTACGAGGGCTAGCCTACTACCAAGTCAGTGCTGCTGAGGGTTATGAGGATTTCTTCAGGCATGTTACCGGCCAGAACCCGAGTGAAAAACCACAACTGGGAAAACTAAAGGCACTCGCGACGATGGTGCCGCAAAGCTATCCAGCTTCTCTGAAAGGGCCTGACGAGCAAAAGTCGCTCACTAATTTGGACCGACGCAATCGTCTCCAAATGCTCAAGCGAGTTCGCCTAGACTGGATTGACGGCGTTCTTCAGCAGTCGTTATATAAGGTTGCGCGGATCGACCTGGGCCTCAAACCGAGCTCAGACGCAGTCGATCACCCGTTGAACACCATCGTCCAAGTTCCTGATCAACTACCGATGACCATAACGTCGGGTACTCCCATCAGCAAAATCTTTGACAAGCAGGGAGGCGCCTTGCTCATTCTAGGCGCGCCGGGGACAGGCAAGACCACTCTCTTACTCGAACTGGCTCAAGACCTTTTGGAGCGGGCCGAACAAGACGAGGGCTACCCCATGCCCGTAATCTTCAACCTTTCCTCCTGGGCTGCGCGGCGCCAGCCGTTGGCCCGATGGCTGGTCGCCGAACTGAACGAGCGGAACGACGTACCCAAGGTAGTTGCACGGCAGTGGGTGCAGACAGAACAGATTCTTCCTTTGCTGGACGGACTGGATGAAGTGGCGGTAGAGCAGCGCGAAGCTTGCGTGGAGGCGATCAATGAGTTCCGGCAAGACCGCGGCTTGTTACCCATCGCAGTTTGCAGCCGAAGCGCCGATTACGACGCCCTGGGCACCAAGCTTCGTTTGCGAACCGCGGTGCTGGTCCAGACCCTTGCCAGACCACAAGTGCAAGCTTACTTAGAAAGGGTTGGAGAGCCACTGCAATCTCTGCGACTGGCTTTAGAAAAAGACCCTACTCTCTGGGACCTTTTGGAAACGCCGCTGTTGCTCTGGGTAGCGATGTTGGCATATCGAAACGCGCCAGTTAATTTCTGCAGGCAAGGTACTATCGAGGATAGGCGGCGAGAACTGTTCGCGAGCTTCGTCGAGGCCATGTTCAAGCGGCGATCCGCAGATGTGCGCTTCCGACCTGAAGAAACCACTCAGTGGCTTTCGTGGCTGGCCTCGGCACTAAGTCGAAACAACCAGACGGTATTTCACTTGGAAGCTCTGCGTCTCGAATGGTTGACAACGCGTAGGCAGGGGTGGCTTGCCAGAGCGCTCACGATAGTTGCGAGCGGGCTCGCGGGGGGCCCCGTCCTCGGGTTGAGCTTTGGCGTGACCCTTGCACTTCTCGTGATGTTTCTAAGACTCAGACATGTGAGCATCCACTCTAACCCGGTTCATTGGTTAATGCTGCTGAATGTGACCACGCAAGCAGGAATGGATTGGGCGGGGAGCTATTGGATAAGCATTGCCCTGAGCATGGGGTTAGTTGGAGCATTCTTGAACCTCTCCCCCGTTGAGACGGTCCGATTCGCATTGACTGGCATTTCATCCCGGTTGGGCAAGGCGGCACGCGTGGGACTTGTCCTTGGCTTCGGCGCCTGGATAGCCGCCTGCTCGATTTTCGGGCTGCTGTTCAGGGCACCAGTTGATCTCAACGATCCGCGAATCCGAAGGTTGATGGAACTAGGCCTATCCAGAACCGGGGCGGTAATCGTCGCCGTCCTTTCGACTTCGCTCGCCTTCGCCCTTGTCGTCGCAATAATCGCGGGCTTGATTACGTTGTTTTCCGGTGAAGCGGTGGATGCCCGTTGGAGCCCCAATCAAGGAACGCACCGCTCCATAAGAGCGGCGATAGGAGCCGTGGCGCTTTGTGGTCTGCTGGGGGTACTTGCCTGGGGGCTTCTCCTGAGGGAAAGCTCTAAGCCGGTCTCCGGACTTATAGAGGCACTGGTAGTGGGGTTCAGTGTCGGGCTGATCGTCGGTCTGGTCGCCGGCGGTCTATTCTCTCTGAAGCATTTCGCCCTGCGGTTGACGCTTTGGCTGGAGGGGCTAGCGCCTTTCCGCTATACACGATTCCTTGACTTCGCCGTCGAACGCCTCTTTTTGCGCAAGGTTGGTGCTGGCTACATATTCGCGCACCGAATGTTGAGAGATCATTTCGTTCTCTTGGCGCGAGAGTCTGGCACGGTGGAGACGACTGAGGCGGGTATCCAAAGTGCAATCGCGCAACGCCCTGTCTCGAAATGGCGATATGACCGGATCTTGGCTTTCGGAGAGCTTATTCTCCCAATACTTTTCATTTTCCTGTTCTATCAGTACCCACGGTTCATAGTCTTGCGCCCTATTGTGTTGTTTGTGCTCTGCATGGTGGGGTGGCTCTCGCTTCGACTACGCAATATCGGGTGGGAAGGCGTGGGGCTTGCACGTCCACGCAAATGGAGTATTGCACTGGGGTTTGGCACTCTATGGGGAATCGTCCTCGTGCTAACGGACTTGTATGCAATCGTGCCAATCGTTGCTCGCGCGACTGGGAAACCGCTTGACCTCCCCTCGCTCCCGGCAATCATGTCGTTTTGGATCGCGCTTGTGAGTGTCATTCCTTTATGGGTAATGGCCGCTGCTGAAGAACTCGTATTTCGCGGCTATCTAATGAACCGGCTGGCGGACATTGGCGGAGGCACACAGAAAGCTTGGATCGTAAGTTTGATCCTCACTAGCGTCCTGTTTGGATCATTGAGCATCAACCAGGGCCTGACTGGGGTGATCGAGGATATGGTCGTAGGCTTCCTGCTCGGCCTGTTATATCTCGGTTCGAGGCAAAACTTGTGCACTCCCATCGTCGCTCACGGGGTGTACGGTACTGTACAGGTTGTGCTGATCTTATTGGGAAAACATCCTCTCTTACGACACCCCTAGTGCTGCTCTGTTGCGAATCTCGACCACGGCTCCGCTGCACTGACGGATAATACAACCTTCTCTAAACTCTTCCGCGATATACGTGGACGATCAGGGTCGCCGGTGACGAGGAGCCTATCTTCCTACCTGATCGCTTTCGAGCGCACTTTGTTGCATATCGCGTTCACGCTGGCCGATCATACAGATCTTCTCGGGTAACAAAGGCAACAATTCTCAAGAAAGCCCACTTCAGCGCGTTTGCGCCATCATCAGTCTCTCCGAATAGCGAATTCATACTAGAGATCTAGGCCTGCCGGCAGTCCGATTCAGGTCGTTGTCTGCGGTAAGGCCTACCGCCGCCGTCGCAATGAACGCCTGGGCGTCGGTGCAGTCTTCTCTTTCCGCCGCGACACGGAAGCAATCGCCGTGTGGACACTGTTGATCGCAGTGAACAATGGATCGTCCGGTTGCTTGCGCGCGCTTTTGATCAGAAAGTCGCTGACTGTCCGCAACCTGCTCTCGATTTCGCCGCACTTACTTTTCAGCCCTCGGGAGGCGCTCAACGCCCGAAGTGAGTAGTGGAGCGGCATGTAACTTCCGTCGTTGTGAATCCGTCGCTTCCCGTACTCGCGCGAGACGGCCGCAATGGCGGCGCTCGCCTCGGGCGGGTTCTGCTTTTCCTGATACAGGTAGGCCGCGATGCGGTCAAAGTCGTATTCGCTGCTGAGAGCGACGGCAGGCCAGTTTCCTTTCACCGGGAGCGCGTCTTTTCTTTCCAGGCGCGCCTCCCATCGATGGATCATGCTCTTGCGATGTTCGGGTTCGGAATCCGCAAACCTGACGGCCTCTTCGAACACCGGGGTATCGCTCCTCGGATCGGCCAGTATCGCAACGAGATCGTTCACCATTTTTCGCCGCTTCTCGCACGCCTTGATCGCTCCAGCCGGTGCCGCCAGCTTACCTTGGTCGTCGAAGCCGAAATGCTTCTCTTCCACGAGGAATCCATTCATCGCCATCGCATAGGCGTCCACTGCGGCGACGAGATCGCCGTATAGTTGCCGCGCAACGGCCGGCTTCGTCCACTTAAGAAAATCATCGCATGCGACGCTACCTGGTCCACATGCAACGCCGCACAACCTCTTAGCCTTGGTCGACAACGAGGAAGTTGTCCAGAACGGGGATCTGGGAAGTAACGATTCTCGTTCACCCGAAGCGCGGAGAAGAGCCGTTAGCGTTCACATCCCCTGCCTTAACATTTCTAACCCGAAATACATTCGCATCAACAACCTGAGTCTTGTTCTTTCAAAGGGAATGGAACTCGGTTCCGAAACGGCCCATTCGTGCTGAGCTTCCGCGAGCACGAAACTCTGGAGGCGGTCGAAAGGAGCCGCTTCCTATGTCCAAGAAACAGCAACGGAAGTGCGTCAGTCGCTCTGCGACCCTCACAATCCCTGAACTAGAACAATCCAAAGCGGCCGTGCTCAATACGCTTTCTGCACATTCGCAGCGGAGCTATAAGTACGCCATCGAAAGGTTCATCGCCTGGTATTGCGACGAGCCGCGATTAGCGTTTAACCGGTCCGTGGTGATGCGGTACCGCTCGTTCTTGGAAAGTCTTTCCCTTTCAGCCGCGACGATCAACCTTCATCTCTCCGCAATCCGGCGGCTGGCCGATGAGTCTGCTGAGAGCGGTTGGCTGAGCCCGGAACTCGTGACTGGAATCCGGCGAGTTAAGGGAGTCAAGCGCCTTGGGCGGAAGATTGGCAATTGGCTGACTGCCACCCAAGCGCAAGAACTATTGAATGCCGTTTCGCAAAATACTCTTCGTGGAAGGAGAGATGGAGCAATGCTTGGATTGCTGCTCGGATGTGGATTGCGACGCTCGGAGGTCGTGGGTTTGAGACTGGATCAACTGCAATTGAGGGAGAGCCACTGGGCCATTGTCGATTTGGAGGGCAAGGGCGGACGGATTCGCACGGTGCCTGTGCCGAATTGGTGCAAGGGACTTGTAGATGTCTGGCTCCGCCATTCGGGCGTGAACGATGGGAAAGTGTTCAGACGGGTTTTGAAGAATGGAGCGCGACAAGGTGCTGGGGTGACAGCCAACGTAGTCTGGTATGCGGTCAAACGTTGCGCCAAGCAGGCCGGCATAGGCAATCTGGCACCTCACGATCTTCGTCGCAGCTGCGCGCGCATCTGCCATGGATGTGGAGGCGAACTCGAACAAATTCAGTTTCTGCTCGGCCATGCTTCGGTGCAAACGACGGAACGATACATCGGATGCAAACAGAAGCTTAAAGAAGCGGTTAATGATCGGTTTGTCGTCCCAGTCGCACACGATGCGGCTTAGAAGTTAGGAATTCGGAGAATTCGCGATTGCGCGATGTTGGCGATAACGTCCTTTATCATTCATTATCCCAACCAGAAGACGAGCGGGAGAACAGTGCAATTGCGATCGAATTCTGGGCACCCGGTAGTGGAATTGGTGGGCTGGAGTGTTACGGGCGGATTCCAGACCGGTGCTGCCGGACCGACGAGCGCCAGCGGGACGAACATCGTCAATGTGAAAATCGGAGCACGAATAGGATTTGGTGGCCATAGTTCGTTGTATGTGGGCTATGGAGGACCGGTGACCTCGGCGGATTGGTACAACGACATCGTTCGAATCGAGTATCGATATTCGTTTTGACGCCGGAGTTGAATTCGCTTAAAGATCCGGACACGTTTTCCTGTACGCGTGGTTCCCCAAGTAAGTATTCCATTCCTTTGGCGTAAGGTTTCGATTCGCAAGGCGACAAGCGCGAGTGGCCCAACCCTCGAAGTCGACGTCCCATAGAATTATCGAATCATCTTCGCCGACAGAAGCCAAAAGCTCTTTTTGGCGGCTAAATGCGACACTCTTGATGGCTTGCTGTTGTGCGCTGAGAATTCCGAGCAACTCGTGGGTCTCGACTTCCCAAAGCCGGATATCACCGTCCTGACTGCCGGACGCCAGCACCTTTCCGTCGCGGCGGAAATCCACGCTGGAAACCGACTGCGTGTGGCCGTAAAGCACCGGTGGGAGCGGCTGTCCGCTTGGGAAGTTCCAGAGAGTTACGGAATTGCCGGGCGCGCTCATTGCCAGAAGCCTGCCGTCCGGATTGAAGCTAACTCCTCCGGGCGTCAGCTCCTTGAAGGGCCCCGCATCGGGAGTGCCTATACGCTGCATGGGTTCGGTTTGCTGGCCCGATTTCCAAATCGCGACGATTCTCTCGTTTCCGGCGGACGCCAAAAATTGCCCGTTGGGGCTGAAAGCAAGTGCCCAAATGCGATCTCTTTGCGACGTGCTGGGCGGCGCCAACGGCTTGCGAGTAGCAGAATCCCAGAAAACCAATTCCGCGTCCCCTGCCGAAGCCACGGTCTTGCCATCGGGGCTGAAAGCCATACCCCAGACGGGCGACCTATGAGCCTTGAGTGATGGGCCAAGAGGCGCGTGACTGTTCACTTCCCAAAAAATAATGGTTCCATCCATGCTTCCAGAAACCAGCACCTTGCCATCAGGGGCATAGGCCAAACTGCTGACCTGCTTATCATGACCAGATAGCGGCACGGCAGTGGGCTCAGCATGGGCGAGATCCCACAGCAGGACATCACCAAAGTCGCCGCTCGAGGCCAGGAAGCGGCTGTCGGGACTGAAGGCGACGTTGGACGAGCTGACACCTGCAGTCCGGATGCGCTTGCCCAGCGGCGGATCATCATTTACGTCGAGAACGATGACCCGGTTCATCTCGCGAGCCAATGATTTCACATGACCATCAGCGCTGAAGAAAATCGAGGAAATTGAAGCGCCGAAGTGCTCAACGGGAGTGTCCATTGCCTTGAGATCCTCGAGGTTCCATCGGATGATGGTGCCGTCAACGCTGCCAGAAAGTAAGATTGCCCTGCCCGGGTCAAAGGTTAGAGTGGTCACAGTCTCAGAGTGGCCTGCCAACGTACCTAACGGGCTGTGGCTTGGGACGTCCCAAAGCATAACCGTCTTATCTTCGGAACCCGTCGCAACGATAGCTCCATCCGGGCTAAATGCGATCGTCGAAATGTTTTTTGCATGGCCGGTAAGAGGCCGTTTGACCACGTGGTGAGACCGAAGATCGTAGAGAACGAGATCGTTGTATTGACCAACAGCCAGGAGGGAGTCGTCCGGACTGAAGGCGAATGTAGCTCCTTCTATCGGTTCCTGGATCACTTGGTGACTGGCAACATCCCATACGACCACGCGAGCAGGATGACCGCCATAAGCATCTGTGCTGGCGGCAAGCAGCTTTCCATTCGGTGAGAAAGCAACACGTGTGAAATCCTCATTCGCATAAGTGAAAGGCTTGCCGGTCGGTTGGCGCGAACTTGTATTCCGAATCACAATCGAGTCACTGCCTGCAGAAGCGAATCGAGAGCCGTCGGTAGTGAAGGCAACGCTGACAAGACCTTTCGGGCCCAGCGAAGGTTGACCTATTGGTTGACCGGTCGAAGCGCTCCACAGAATCACGCGATCGTCCCACCCTGCCGATAAGATCGCTTGACCATCGGGACTGAACACGGCTTGCGTCACAGCGTCGGTATGTCCCCAGAGAAACGCTTCGGCGTGCGGTACGCGCTGGAGCGCGGCAAGCAGGGAACGCCTGGATTCAACGGTATCGGCGATTCGACGGGACTCCAGGCTTAACAACAGGGCCAGCGAGCGGTCATCCCGTTGCGAAGTGGCCTCGGACGCCAGAGCCCGAGATGCAGCAATCTTCTGGCGTTGTCGGGCCATATTCATGCCGACTGCGGCGGCAAGCGCGAGGACAACAATAAAGACGGCTGCGGCCCAAGCAGTGAGCTGGGCCCTGCGATGGAGGCGAAGATCTTCACTGTCGAGATCATCTTTCGCTCGGCCGGTCAACGGCGCGGCGACATCCAGCAGAGCGGCTCGATAAGCCGCATCTGAGTCGCGGTAGCGCCCCGCCGCTTTTGCGGCTCGGAAATCGGCATACAAAGGCTCGGAGGGAAAGGCACCTTTCAAGCCGGGAGGAAGGGAGGTGGTTTTTTGCCAATCAAAGTCCTGGGCATTGGCGTTCCAGGCGATTACTCCATCGGTCAGGACAATCAGCAGTTTTTCGCTAGAGCGATTTCGCAACCACCATTCCGTCTCCTGCTGCACCCAACGTGAACTTGCGGACGCGGGACACGCCAGAAGCAAGAAATACTCGAACTCGCCGAGAGCCTGCTCAATGGAATGCCAAAGTGCCGGATCGGCGGCCAGGCTGGTTTCGTCCCTGAAGATGCGCATGCTGCGGAGACGGTACCAAGGCTTGCCGAAGCGACTGAGCGATGACTGGAGGGATGCGGCAAATCGCTCATCAGAATCGTGATGGTATGAGATGAACGCCTTGTATTTGGGT
>Ga0210392_10000881_pt1 | contig 16670 bp, 12 predicted proteins | sample IncBWC30OmetaG_FD_161057 | JGI IMG/M metagenome (GOLD analysis project Ga0210392, IMG submission 161057) | Forest soil microbial communities from Barre Woods Harvard Forest LTER site, Petersham, Massachusetts, United States - Inc-BW-C-30-O ...
GCGCTCCGCGAGCGCTCGGAGGGGTCCCGGGTGCGGCGCTAGCATTGCCTGGGCGGGGCACGCTAAGCTTTGGGGATCATGCGCGAGCGTGCTGCCGAGCCCGGACAGATGACGCCCTCGGCGGACCGGCAGCGCCCCGCAAGTTTGGAGCCATGGAACTTCGTGTAGTCGGCTGCCACGGCGGCGAGACGCCGCGCCACCGGACCAGCGCCTTCGTCGTCGATGAGCGGCTCGCGATCGACGCGGGCTCGCTCACCAGCGGCCTGGATCTGAAAGCGCAATTCCGGCTGAGCGCCTGCATCATCAGCCACGCGCACTTGGATCACATCCGCGATCTGGCGACGATCGCCGACAACCGCTGCCAGGCCGATTGCGAGCCGCTAGTGGTCGCAGCCACCAAAGAGACCCTCGCGGTGCTGAAAAAGCACTTCTTCAACAACCTGATCTGGCCCGACTTTTCGGTCATCCCGAACAAAGCCAAGCCGACCATTCAGTACCTCGAGCTGAAGCCGGAAAAGCGCGTCGAAATCGCCGGCTACCAAGTGCGTAGCGTGATGGTGAACCACACCATCGAATCAGCCGGCTTCATCGTCGAAGGCAAGGACGCGACGATCGCCTACAGCGGCGACACCGGTCCGACCGATCGCTTCTGGGAGCTCTTGAACCAAGAGAAAAATCTCAAGGCGCTGCTCATGGAAGTCAGCTTTCCGAACCGCGAGCAGAAGCTGGCCACGGTCAGCGGCCACCACACGCCGCGCACGCTGATCAAAGACCTAAAAAAGTACGTGAAGCCTCAAGATCTGCCGACCTTGCTGTACCACATCAAGCCCGTGTTCCAGGGCGAGGTCGAGCAAGAGATCGCACGCCTCAAAGGCGTGAATCTGACGGTCACGGCGCTGAACGATCAGTACGTGCTCTGACGCGGACTTCCGCCGTCGTAGCGCCACGAGCGACGCACGCGACGCGAGGCCCAATGTCGTCCCGCACTGGCGCATGCGCGCGACCTTCGAGGCGACCCCAAAAGGAAGAAGAGCGGGCGCTCACAATCCCGCAACGCACCTCGCAGCGCGCGCCGAGTTCCCACCAAACTCGGCCGCGTGCCACGCCACTCGACCACCGGCTTCCCTCAGATGCCTTTCCGGTTAGTTTACATAATGTATCTTATGCGAACTGCTAAGACCAGAAATGCAGGGGATCCCTCGGGGTTCCATGGCGGAGCCTCAGATCGGCGGCGTGACGGTCAGGCTCAGGAACCTGCCGCCATTGGTCATGACGAACGCGCGCGAGCCGAACGCAGACGGCGTCATGCTGGTGCCGTCCGCGACGTGAATGCCATCGATTAGCTCGCCGCCCAGTGGTGACACTAGGAAGATGCCCAGGCGCGACGCGGTCATCATCAGCGCGCCGTTGATCGGCACTGGCGCGGATACGCCGCCGCTCGGCACCGCGCGCCGCCACAGCTCGCGGCCCGTCTCCGGATCGAGGCCCCACAGCCCGCTCGTGCCGCTGGACGCGATCAGAATCGAGCGTTCCGGCTCAGGCGGCCCGCCGTCGCGACGCGCGTGCGCTGGCTCGTGCCAGAGCGTGAGATCGCTGACGCCCGAGACGGCCGTGTTCGGCCACACTTGCACGCCGGTTTCTGCGTCCAGCGCGAACACGCCACCGGCATAGCTCGCCACGTACACGACCGGACCGGTCGGCAAAACGTTCGGCACGGGCGTCGTGTCGACGTCGAGCTGTTGTGGCACTTCACCCAGCGTTTGTTCGGCTTCTGCCGCTAGATCCACGGGTTGCCAGCGCTCGGCGCCGGTTTGGGCATCGTACGCCATGACGTTGCCGTCGCTGAAGCCCGTGTACACCTTGCCGCGGAACACGGCCGGCCCGGCGTAGCCCGCGACTTCCATGCCCGCTGCTGGCGAACGGTGCTGGGACCAGCGCAGCTTGCCGCTCGTAGGCTCGATGGCCATCAGCGTGTCGTTGGCGTTCACCACGTACAGCAGGCCACCGTGCAGCACCGGGCGCCGCGACACCTCCGCGTTGGACATGAAGCGCCAGAGCAGCGCGCCGTCTTGGGCGGACACCTTATATAACGCGCCGTCGTTGGAGCCGAAGTACACGACGCCTTCGGCGGGATCGTAGAGTGGCGCGCATTGCACGAAGCCGAGCGTCTCGAAGCGCCAGATCTGCGAGCCGTTTTCGGCGCGCAGCGCGTACAACCCGTGGTCACTGGAGCCCACGAACACGCGTTTGCCTGCGGCGTCGATCTCCGGTTGGCCGCGTTCGTACGGCTCGCCAGCGCGCCGAGACGGTGCCACTAGCTCGCGCGAATAGTTCAGCTCCATCGAGAAGTTAGGCCGCCGAAGCCAAAGTGGCATCTCAGGGTTGGCGCCGCCCCGCATGGCATCGCAACCGACGGCGCTCGAGCCCAAGAGAGCGGAGGCGAACAGCGCGCAGCGCAGGGCTCGCTTCACGGTGCGCTCGCCGGAGGTGCGGTTGGCTTCTGCTCACGCGCCATGTGCTTGAGCAGCTCGTTCAGCTTCTCTTTCGACATGCCCTTGCCGGGACCGTCGTCGGGCGAGCCCATCTGCTCCTGCAGCTCTTGGATCTGCTCGGCGGTCAGCGAGCTCGGCGTCGGCGTGACTGCATTGGGATCGATGCGACGCAGGAGCTCGCGCACGGACATCTCGAGGTAACCGGGGTTGCCCAGGGTCTTCTTCTCGCTCTTGTTGGTGGCGGCATCCAGCTGCTTTTGCGCGTCCTTCAGTAAGTCCTTGGCCTTGTCGGCCTCGCCCGCGGCGAACGCCAAGCGCGCCTTGTGGAACGAGCCGAGCGCGCCGAAACCGAAGCCGTCGATGTTGGCCAGCTCCCCGAACGCTTTCTGCGCAGCGTCCTTGTTGCCCAGGCTCTCTTCGCTGATGCCGATGCCCTCGAGGGCTCGGCCGCGCACGTTCGCGTCTTGCGCGGCGAGCTTGCTGTCCTTCACGGACTGGTACGCGGCCTTGGCGTCAGCGAACTTGCCTTGGTCGTACAACACCGAAGCCAGACCGAGCTTGGCAAACGAGGCCGCCGTCGACGGCGACGAAGCCTGCGCGATGGCGCGGTATTGAGCTTCGGCCGCTTTTAGCCGGTCGGCGTTGGTCGGATAAGCCGGGCGCGTATCGACGATGCCGGTTTGCGGATCGGGCTTGGTGTCGTCGGGGCCGATTCGGGCATCTTCGGCGCGGATCGCCGTCGTCAGTTTGGCCGAGGCAAGCTCTGCGGCCTTGCCCGCACGGTAGCTGTAGATCGCGTAGCCGACCCAGCCGACGATGCCGGCGATCAGGAACCACTGCACGACATTGAAGTTCTTTTTCAGCCACTCGCCGGCGGCGGCCGTGCTGCGCGCCAGAGCGTCATCGACGATTTCGCCCGCTTCGAGGCTGCGCACGGGGGCTCGCCGCTCGTCGAGCTGAGTGCGGCGCTTGCCAGCAGCTTCCTCCCGCAAGCGACGATTTCGGTCGCGGATCGGCTCAGGCGCGGCGTCGACGGCACGTTTCTTTTTCTTCTTCTTGAGCGGAGTGGCGCTGATCGCGTCCGGCTGATGGACGACTTCGTCCTCGCCGGAGGCTTCGTCCTCGGCTCGCTCTATTGCGTGCGTCTCGGTCTCCGGTTTGTCCGGTCCCGAAGACGATTCTGACTCGTCGTGCTGCTCAGCCACGGGCGCTTCTATACACCATTCCAGCGCTTCGTCTTGCGCACGAGCGCGGCAGGCGCGGTTTTTTGATGCTTCGCGCTAAATACCCCTATTCATCCGGGAATTTGCCTCACTCACCCGCCTCCCCGGCGTGGCTTTCGCCCGGTCGCCAGGGTTTCGGAGGCGGCGGCGGCAGCTCGTCGGACAGCGGGACCAGGCTGATGGCGTCGAGTTGCACGGTGCTGTCCGCGAAGACCACGAAACGACCCCGAAGACCGGCGCGCGCCCCGACACTCTTCGGCAGCTCGTCGTACACCACGACTGGCTCGGCGCTGGGCGGGATATGCAACCGCAAGGCCTGCGCGGCATCCAAGCTGGGCAGCCTCGGCAGGTGCTTGCCGCCCCAATCGGGCGCGGCCGCGGCGATCAGTACTTCGCCCGCCGCAGGGCCCGCGGCGCGCGCGCGCACGAAGGCTCGCACCCCTCGCCCGTTGCCGCCGGAGGGAATGGTCAGCGTGACGGCAACGCCCAGCGAGCTCTGCTTGCGCAGTCGGTCCAGATCCTGACCCTCGGGGCCACCCACGTATTGCAAGATCTTTGCGCGCTCGGCGGCCTCGAGGCCATTGCTCAGCGGATCGGGCACGCCCATGAAGCGTACCAGCTGCGGAGCCAGCGCTTCTTCGGTTTTCAGCGTGACCAGCGCGTTGACGAGCGACACGCGGGTCGACTGCGAGCGCTCGTTGGACAGCGCCTTGAGCAGCGAGCCTTGACCGAGCTCGCCGCCGATGTGCGCCAATGCGTCGGCTAGATACGGCCGCAAGCGCACGTCGTCCAAGCTCTGGACGAGCGGCCAGACCGCGTCTTTCGAGCGGATCACGCCGAGGGCGGCCGCGATCTGCCGAGAGCGGTCGAAGTTGCGCGCCGCAGCGTCTTGCCACCAGGCGATCAGCGTTTTTTCACCGCGCCCGTCGCCGCCCTCGGCCAAGACCAACGCCGCCAAACGCCGCTCGCTCAGATCCGAGGACTTTTCGAGCTCGAACGTGAACGGCGCGCCCTCACCCAAGCGCGTCAAAGCCAACGCCGAATAGCGGCGCACAACTTCGTCTTCGTCGCGCCCCAGGGCCAAGCGCAAGGCGGCCTTGGCTTCGGGACGCTTCAACTCGAACAAGAGCTCGGCCGCCTTGCGCCGGATCGACAAGTCGGCGTCGTCGAGCAGCGCGGCGATCTCTTCGATGGCGTCGCCGTCACCGCTGATGCCGCGCAAGATCGCCGCGGGCCAGCCCTTGCCCTCCGCGCGCAATCCGTTCTGCTCATAGCGGCCGTGGGACGCGCCGAGCTCCTTGAGCCGAGCGCGCAGATCCGCAAATTCCTTGGGTGAGTCGGCCGAGATATCGTGCTCTTCAGCCGCGTCGTGGGCGAGGTCGAAGAGCTTGCAGGCGCCCAGCTTGCGCGCACAAATCAGGCGCAAGCTGCCTTCGGCGAGCAGCGTCTGCTCGTCGGTCTCTGCGAGCGCGAGCCCTTTGCCCTCGGGTCGCGTGCCGGCGAGCAGTGGGCCCAGATCGCGGCCACGCAGGCGCGGTGGCTTGGGGATGTCGAGCGCCGTCAGCAGCGTCGGCAGCAGATCGATGGTCTGCACCGGTTCGGCGATTCGCCGCGCCGCGAGGCTCCCCGGGACCGACACGATCAGCGGCACGTGCACCTGCTCTTCGTACACGCTGGTGCCGTGATAGTGCCCACCGTGCTCGCCGAACTCCTCGCCGTGATCGGCGGTCAAGATCACCACCGAGCTCGGTCGCTTCGCCCGAAACGCTGCCACCAGGGCGCCGACGGTTTCGTCGGCGAAGCGGATCTCCGAATCGTAGCGGTCGAGATCGCGCTCACCGAAGGGAAACTCGGGGTGATTTTCGTACGGTTCGTGCGGCGCAAACAGATGCACCCAGGTGAGCAAGCGCTTGTCGGCGGGCGCGCTGGCCAAATAGCTCGTGACCTGATCGACGCGACGCTGACCCTCCGCGAACTCGACCCAGCGGTACTCGAAGCCCAAAAAGTTATCGCGAAAGGTCTGAAAGCGATCGGGGTCGATGAAGAACACGGCCGGCGGGTAAAACGCGGCGGTGCGATAGCCGTAAGTTCGAAACAAGCCAGCCCAGGTGTCCGAGTCTTGTGCGATGCCCTGCAAGAGCAGCGGGCGCATGTACTTGCCGGTCATCAGCGAGGTGACCGAATACGAGGTGTGCGGCGTGGGCGCGTACGCGTGGTCGAACACCGCGGCGGAGCTCGCGAGCGCGTCGATGTGCGGCGTCGTAGGCCGCGAGTAGCCGTAGCTGCCCAGGTGATCGGCGCGCAGCGCGTCGATGCTGATCAGCAGAAAATCGCGATCTCTCAGGTCTAAAGTGTGACCGGTGGGCGGAGCCGCCTGCTCGCTGCAGGCGGCGTGATTGGCACGCTCTTCCGCGGACAGTGCGGCGCAGTCGACGGTGTCCTCAGGCAGTGCAGGCGCGACCAGAGCCGCGAGCTCGACGGCGCGGCTCGCCAGCGGCGCGTGCTCGCTGACCATGAAACGGAAGTTATCGAAGTGCGCCAAGCGACGCGCGCTCGGCACGATGAGCAGCGGGCACAACAGGAATACCCCGAGCGTCACCGCGGTCAGTACGAAGCTGCGCGCCCGACGCGAGTCCGGATTCAGCCAGCGCTCGATCGCCTCCGCGGCTAGCGGGGCGCTGAGCAGTACAAGGGCTGCCAACGCCAAGTGAAACGCCGGATAGAGCCGAAACAGCACGAAGCGATTGGTCAGCTCCGCCGCGACGACAAAACAGGCCACCAGCGCCAGACACCAAGCGGGCCGCCCGCGCAGCAGTCGAGCGAGGGCCGGGGCTGCGCTCCAGACGGCGAGGCCGCCCAGCGCTGCCACGAACAGCGCGAACCCTCCGCGCGTAGCCAGTGTTGCGAGGTGCCGCCCTCCCCCAACCCCAAAACCCACGACTATGCCGGCCCCCGCTCCCAACGCGGCGAGCAAGCCGCGCACCGCGCGCAGCTCGGATTGCGCCACTAGCCAGGCCAAGAACGCACCCACCGCGGACGCCGCCGCACAGGCGGCCAACGCGCTCGGAGCCAGCCACAGCAATCCGTATTGTACCTCCCAAGCGGTCGCGATTTCGCGGCGAGAGCAGGCCAGCGCCACCGTGAGCTCGAGCAGCAAGATCGCCCAGCCGGCCCAAAAGGCGCGCGCAACTCGCGCGAGCGCTCGGCCGCCCGCATCGCTGGACGAGAACCTCACTTCAGCGGAACTCGATACTGCCGATTTCGTAGCGCCGCGTTCCGCCAGGCAGGGTCACGACCACTTCGTCGCCGGTCGACTTGCCGATCAAGGCGCGCGACAAAGGAGCTGACACCGAGATAGTGCCGTTCTTCAGGTCGGCTTCGTCGGCGCCGACGATTTGGTAGGTGTGCTCCTCGTCGGTGTCGAGGTTGGTGAGCAGGACGACCGCGCCGAAGCGCACTTTGTCCCCGGAAAGCCGGGTCGGATCGATGACTTCGGCCCGGGACAGCTTGTCCTCGATGTCCTTGATCCGCGCTTCGACCAAGCCCTGCTGCTCTTTGGCTGCGTGGTATTCGGCGTTTTCTTTCAGATCGCCGTGCTCGCGCGCGGTGCCGATGGCACGAGAGATCTTGGGGCGCTCCTCTTTGAGGCGCACCAGCTCGTCGCGCAGCTTTTGCGCGCCGCCGGGGGTCATAGGGACGGGCTCGTTCATGTTGCCTCGGTGGGCATCTTTACCCGATGCGTTGACAGGCGCTAGTCCTGTATTCGCCCCGACCGGCCGCGCGTGTGCTTCGCGCGTGCTGGCTGGGCGTGGTTTATTAGCCGGTCTCGGCTTGCGCCCGCTACGGAACGCCGCTAGCGAGGGGCCTCAAGATGCGGACGGCGAAGCAGAACCAGCACAAGTCAGGCGCCTTTTGCCGCCCCCGCGGCCTCGTTTCGAGCCTGCCCCTCGCGCTGTGCGTTGCGCTCTCGGTGGCAACGCTCGGCGCCTGCGACAAAGACAGCCACGCCAACGCGCCGCTCGACTACTCTGAGAACGCCAAGCGCGACTACGACGCAGCGATGGAAGCCTTCGACTCCAAGAACTGGGAGGGCTTCAACCAGATGATGAGCGAGGTGAAACGCAAGTACGGCTACAGTCGTTACGCGCGTCTGGCCGAGCTGCGCTTGGCTGATGCCGATTTTCAGCAGGAGAAGTACGCCGAGGCGACCGCGGGCTACAAAGCCTTCGTGCACGACTACCCGAACGACCCGGAGATCCCGTACGCGCGCTATCAAGTCACGCGCACGCAATACGACGCGGTGAGTCAGTCGTTCTTGCTGCCTGCGCTCGAAGAGCGCGATCTGGCTTCCGTCAACGACGCGCACGCCAGCATCCGCGCATTCCGGAACGATTACCCGAACAGTCAGCATTCCGCGGAGCTCGACTACATGCAGTCGGTCGTGACCGGGCTGCTCGCGCGACACGAGCTGTACGTGGCGCGTTTTTACCTCGATCGCGCTAAATTCGAGGCTGCCATCGCGCGTATCCAATACGCGCTGCATACGCTCAGTGACTCGGGTTTGGAGCCGGAGGCCATGCTGCTGCTCGCCGAGGTGTACATGAAGCAGCAAGAGCGCCAGAAGGCCCGGGTCGTGCTGGAGCTGATGCTCTCGCGCTACCCAGGCAGCCCATTCACCGTCCCGGCGCACCGGTTTCTGGGTGAGCTGGCAGTGCTGGAAAAAGCGGGTCCGCGCACGAATTAGCCTAGCGGCGCGCGTTTCCGCTTACACTCTTCGCCGCTCATGCCCGACCCCTCGCCGCTCAGCACTGTTCCGCCCACCGTGCTCGTCTGTGATGACGAGAAGAACATTCGGCGCACGCTCGAGATGGTGCTGACCGGTGAAGGCTACCGCGTGCTCGAAGCGGAATCGGCCGAAAAGGCGCTCGAGATCTTGGGCAATCCGTACGAGCCGGTCGACGTCGCCATTTTTGATCTGAAGTTACCGGGCATGAGCGGGCTCGAAGCGCTGGAACGCCTGCGCGCGGACGACGCCACGCGGGACGTCCCGGTGATCGTCGTCAGCGGGCACGCCACGGTGCACGACGCCGTCAACGCGATCAAGCTCGGCGCCACGGATTTCTTCGAGAAGCCGCTGAACCGCGAGCGCGTGCTGGTCAGCGTGCGCAACTCGATCCGTACCGCACGACTGAGTCGCACCGTCGAGCAGATGCGCGGCGAGCTCGAGGTCCGCTACGAGATGATCGGCACCAGCGCGCCGATCCAAAAGTTGTTCCAGGACATCGACAAGGTCGCGCCGACCAAGGCGAGCGTGCTCATCACGGGTGAAAGCGGGACCGGCAAGGAGCTCGTGAGCCGTGCCATCCACCGCCTGAGCCCGCGCAAAGACGCGCCGTTCGTGAAGGTCAATTGCGCCGCCATCCCGCGCGAGCTGATCGAGAGCGAGCTGTTCGGTCACGAAAAGGGCTCATTTACCGGGGCGCAAGCGCGCAAGCGCGGCTTCTTCGAGCAAGCCCACGGCGGCACGCTGTTCCTCGACGAGATCGGCGATATGGATCTGACCGCGCAGGCCAAGGTGCTGCGCGCGTTACAAAACGGCGAGGTCGTGCGCGTCGGCTCCGAGCACGTGATCAACGTGGATGTGCGCGTGCTGGCCGCGACCAATAAGGATCTGGCAAGGGCCGTGCAAGGCGGCACGTTCCGCGAAGATCTATTCTTCCGGCTCGACGTGTTCCCGATCCGCGTGCCCGCGCTGCGCGAGCGCAAGATCGACATCACCACGCTGGCCGAGGCGTTCGTCTCCGGCTTCTGCAAGGAAAACGGCTTGCGCTCGAAGAAGATCGACCCGAGCGTGTTCGACACGCTGGCGCGCCGCAAATGGCCGGGCAACGTGCGCGAGCTGAAGAACGTGGTCGAACGCGCCGCGATCTTGTCCAGTGACGTGATCACCGTCGCGGATCTGCCCGAGGATCCGCACGAGAGCCCGTTCGACGACGAGGGCGAAGACAGCGGCGCGAGCTCGGGTCCCGCGGACAACATGAACGAAGCCGAGAGCACGCCGCTGCCGACAGCTCCGTCGGATCGCTTGACCCTGCGCGAGTACCGCGAATCGACCGAGCGCGCGTACATCATCGACACGCTCAAAGCGCTCGAATGGAACATCTCCAAGGCGGCCATCATTTTGGGCGTGGAGCGCACGAATTTGCACAAAAAGGTGCGCTCTTACGGGATCAAGCGCGGCGAGGGATGACTCGCTCCGAGGGACCCGAACGGGTGGGCGTCATCGCCAAAGCCCTCGCGGGCCCGGGCGCGCTGAGCGCCGATGCGCCCGAACCGATCAAGATTGCCGGCCGCGCGCCAGGCGTCGTCGCGTTTCACGGCTTCGGAGGCACCACGCGCGAGGTCGAACTGTGCACCGAGGTCGCCGAGGAAGTCGGCTTGGCCGCGCTCGCTCGCTCGTTGCCCGGGCGTGGCAGCCACGCGCGTGATCTGGCCAAGACTCGCTTTGCTGATTGGGTGGTTGGCGCCGAGAGCGCATACGAAGAACTAGCCAAGGCTGGGCCGGTGATTGCCGCCGGCATCTCCATGGGCTCGTTGATGGCCGCGCACCTGGCGATCGCGCACCCAGACCAAGTGCGTGGGCTCGTGCTCTTGGCCAACGCAGCTTGGCTGCGTCCGCCGCTCGCGCTCGCGCTGCGCGCGGGCGGCATCCTGCGCATCCCCGACTTCCTGATGCGCAAATCCGGCTCTGACATCGCCGACCCCGAAGCGCGCCGCACGCAGATCTCGTACACCGCCGATCCCGTGCGCGCCGCCATCGATCTCGAGCGCTCGGCCCGCCTGATGCGCGAACGCTTTGCTCGAGTTCGCTGCCCGACGTTGATCATCCACGGCGCGCTAGACCAAGTTTGCCCCGTCGAAAACGCCTGGCGCGTGGCCAACCTGCTGGGCACGAGCGACGTCCGCGTCGTGATCATGCCGCGCTCCCATCACATCGTGACCCGCGACGTAGAAAAAGCCGACGTCGCCCGCGAGCTGCGCAACTTCTACAGCCGAATCGCCGCTCAAATCCCGGTCGAGCCGTAGCCCCCAGCGCCCCGCGCCGTCTCGCCCAGCGACGGGACCAACTCGAGCTCCGCCTGCACCACCGGACAAATGACGAGCTGGGCGATCCGCGAAAGCGGCTCCACGACAAACGGCTCCTGCCCAAAGTTGATCAAAACGATCTGCACCATCCCGCGATAGTCCGCGTCAATCGTGCCCGGCGTATTCACGATACTGATGCCATGCTTGAGCGCCAGCCCCGAACGCGGTCGCACCTGCCCCTCGTAGCCGTCCGGGATCGCGAACGCGAGCCCCGTCGGGATCAACGCGCGCATGCCCGGTTCGATGCGTTTCGCTTCCCCGATAGCCGCGCACAGGTCGAGTCCGGCCGCCGCTGCCGTCTGGTATTTCGGTAGCGGGACATCCACAGGGCCGACTTTCTGCACGCGCAGCGGGAGGCGAAGCGAGCTCATCTCATCGCTAGTCGCGCAGATACGTTTGCGCGTCGAGTGATTTTGAATTTTGACGATTTATGGCTGAATTTGGCTTCAAAATGCTCGCTCATTCCGAGATTGGCCCTATTCAAATACTCGGTGCGGCGGACCACGCGCGGGTGCCGGCAAACGGCGTTCACAGCGCAGCCGCGCCGTACGTCTCGCGGCTCTCGCGCTAGACGTCAAGTGACGACCCCGGTGCTTCTCGTCGCGTTGCGTTCCTTAGTCCGTTCACTGATCGTCGAGGCCGATCGCAAAGTCGCAATCTCGCTCGGATGCGCGGACTCATGGTTCGCATGGCAGCGCGCGCGAACCGGCGGGGGTCGCTTCGGGACCGATCGCTGCGAAGTCTGCTCATGTCATGGCTAGTCGCGCAGATACGCTCGCGCGTCGAGCATTCTTGAGATCCGTTTGCGGCCAAATGGCTCTCGAGCGCTTGCGCTTCCTGAGATTAGCCCTATTCAAATGAATCGGGAGGCACGACTCGCATGCAGCAGTTAGGGCTGACGTTTTGCAAAGATCGGCGCGGCGGCCCGCGCATCGGCGCGGGCCGAAAGCGTCTACCGGCGCAACTTCGTCATACGCCGCATCGCTCGCGCGCGAAGCATCAAGCGGCGAATCCAGTTCACGTTACTTTGCGCTCTTCGGTGCGCTCGCTGCGCAGGCAGTTCGTTGTGCGCACGGTGCTCGGCGCAGTGCGCGACAGCAACTCCGAACGCCTTCGGATCGCTCACTACTCAGTGCAAGAGAATCACCTGCACCTGATCGTCGAAGCTGACAGCAAAGCGGCCCTCTCGACGGGCATGCGCGGGCTAATGGTTCGCCTCGCCAAGCGAGTGAACAAGCTCCTCTTCCGCCGCGGCCGCTTCTGGGCCGATCGCTGGCACGGCAACGCGCCCACCGCTCCACGCCAGGTCCGCAACGCGCTCGTCTATGTGCTGCAAAACCGCAAGAAACACGCTCACCCGGCGTCACGCGAGCCCAGAGCGTCCGTCGATCCGCTGTCTTCCGCCAAATGGTTCGATGGTTTCGCCGATCCGATCCCGATAGCTCCCCGCCACCTGGAGCCGCCCGCCGTGATCTCCCCGAAAACCTGGCTGTAAGAGTCGGCTGGCGCCGTCACGGCCTGATCCGCACCTCCGAGTCTCCCCGCTCCAGCCACTGATCAATAATATATGCCCGCCACATACTCCAGCCCCGCCCGCCGCACTAAAGCTCGGCGGTTGGGTGAGTCCTCGCATCAGCCCGTTGATCGTCCACTCCACGCGGCGAGCACTCACCCAATCGCGAGCAAGACGCCGCACACGACCCAGCCAATCACGACAAAGCATCCGCGGCGGCTCAGTACCCGAAGCTGCGGTGCCCGCGCGGCCCCGCGCGCACCGCCCCGCGTGACCCGTCGCCGCCACAAAGCAATGCTCTCGAGCTGCCCCAAGGCAACCCACCAAAATCTCAAAGCCGTTTGACCGCGACGCTGCGCGCCGCGATCAGGCCGTTAAGCGACGCTCGCCCGCGAGCGAATCCGGTGTCTCTCCAAGATCTCGTCCGCCATCTCTGTGAGCTTTTGAGCCTCGCGCTGAATATCGGCGTTGTGTCGATAGTGCGCTGACGAGAACACGTACGTCGAGAAGGCTTGGTAGCTGCGTGCGACCTCGAGCTCGTTGCCGATCTCTTTGCAGATCGCGATCGAGCGCATGAAGTAGTCGACCGCTTTGACTTCGTGGCCTTCGCCCCACGCGCCCGCGCCGGTTACCTCACCCAACGTGCGCAGCGCGACCGCCAAGTGCGGCTTACTGCGCACTTGACCGAACAGGTCGACCGCACGTTTGATCAGCTCGCGCGCCTTTTTCAGCTCGCGTTGCTCCAAGTAAGTCTTCGCCAAAGCGCGCTTTGCCTCGGCCAAGTGCAGTTTGTCACCGAGCTCGTCGCACAGCTCTTCCGCCTGCGTCAGGTACACCACGGCCTCGTCGCTGTGCCCCATGCGCTGATGCGTTTCACCGATGCTCGTGAGCACTGCGGCGATGCGGTTGTGCTCGCCGACGTCTTTGGCCAGCGTGTGCGCCTCCGTGAATAGGCGCAGCGCCTTCTCGTGCTCATTTTGGTCGAGCGCGAGCTGTCCGAGGTCGTTTAGACTTTCGACGCTGCCCAGCGGGTCGTCCAATTCGCGACGGATCTTGAGCGCTGCTTCCAACGCCTCGCGTGCTTGCGCCTGCTGACCGTGATCGCGCCAGACCAGGCCGATGTTGTTCAAGCTGAGCGCGATGGAACGACCGTCACCGTGCTCTTTGCGCATTTCCAAGGCCTTTTTCAGCTCTTCCAACGCGGGCTCGTACTCGCCGCGCATCCACAGCAATTTACCGATGTCGTCGTGGCTGGCGGCAACGCCGCGCGAATCAGCCACGCTCTCGAACAGCGCGAGCGCCGTCTCCAAGTGGTCGCGTGCCAAGTCGAGCGAGCCGGTGTCGCGATACACGCGACCGATGCGATTGTGCGCCGCGCCGCCCTTCGCCCGCAAACCCAGGCGGAACGCGATCGCGTGCATCTCGCGGAAAGCCGCGAGCGCATCGTCAGTCCTGCCCAAGAGCAAGAGCACGTCACCATGGTTGTGCAGCGCGTCGATGCGCCGGCGCGCGTCGTCGTCACCCAAGAGGCCGAGCCCCTTTTGGTAGTAATCGTGCGCCTTTTTGGCTGCATACTGCTGACGCGCAATGTTGCCGGCATCCAAATAGGTGAACGCCGCGCGAGTCAGCGAGCCGCCATGCTCCAAGTGGCGCGCGAGCATCGCAACGTACTCTTCCTGGCTGCGCAGGGTTTCTTTCTGCGCCAGCCAATCCGCGATGGAGCGATGATAGCGCCGCAACGCCGCGGGTGCGCTCAGCTGCGCGATACGCTCCCGCTCCAAGTTGTGCTTGAAGATATATTCTTTCTCGCCGCTGAACGCCGAATCCGGAAGATTCAGCACGTAGTCGCGCTGCACCAAGTCAGCCAGCAGGCCTTCGACGTCCGCAACATCCGTGACGGCATCGACCTCCCAGTAATCCGGCGCTTTTTGGTCCAGCCGACCGAGCGCAACTAACCCGCCCAACCAGAAGACGCTGCCCATTGCCGCCGCCTGCTCCAAGAGCCGACGATCACGCGCTGAGAGCGCGGCAATGCGCGCGGCCACCGCGTCGGCCACCGTCAGCGGCAGCTTCGCGTTCGCGAGTCGATCGAGATCGACCGCCCAGGCGTCGCCGTTGTCACGCAGCACGCCCGAGTCGAAAAAGATCCGCACCATGTGCTGGAGCAGCCCAGGAGTGCCGCCCGCCATGCCCACGGCCGCGTCGATCAAACGCGGCGCCGTGCCGCCCTGAGTTTTGTTGAGCAACGCGCCCATGATCTCGGTCGACTCGTAGGCGGTGACCGCCCCGAGCTCGATCACCTCGTGCCGCGCGCCGCCGATCTCGCGCCATGCCTCGTGTCGCGCCAGAAATTCCGGCCGCGCCAAACACGCAATCACGATCGGGCCCTTCAGGTTCTCGATCAGGTAGCGCAAGAGCTCAATCGAGTCTTCGTCGGCAGCGTGCACGTCCTCGCACACGAAACACAGTGGTCCTCGCTCCGCGTCGCTCTCGACGAAGGTGCGCAAAATCGCGCGCCGCATCAGCCGAGCCTGCGACGGGTCGTCGGCAACCGCGCGTGTCAGCGGGCTCTCCGCGAACGGCAAGCCCATCAGCTCGCCGAGAAAATAGCTCACGTCGCCGACGCGCCGGTCCTCGAGCACCAGCGCGAGCTCCTCGCGGATTTTGGTGCTCGCCGCGTGCCGATCCAAGCCGTCGGCCACGCCGAAACGCGCGCGGAGCAGCCGCTCGAACAAGCCGTAGGCCAGGCGCTCGGAGCGCGGCACGCCCCAGAAATCCCGAAGCTTGGGCTCGCTCGGCTTGCGAGTCTTGAGGTACTCGCTGACCAGCCGAGTCTTGCCCATGCCCGCTGGACCCACGACGGTCACTGCGCGCGTTTCGCCCTCACTCAGCGCGCGCGCGAAAATCCCATCCAAGCGCCGTAGATCCGCGTCGCGCCCAATCAGAGGGGCTCTCAGGTCGAGCACGGCCGGGGGTAGCCCTTGGGTCATAGGCGCGGGATTTCGCCCATTTTGCTGAGGGTCTCAAGTGCCCACGCGAAAAACCCTGCGCGGCTAACCGAATCCCGCTGCAATTGCGCACAGCGCCACGAAAAAAAGCGCTACGACCGAGTTGCGCGCAGGCCCGGCTTGTTAGAGGCTCGGCCCTCATTCGTCTGCTAGGTTTCGAAATTACCGTGGCACTGCCCGAACGCACACCCGCACAATCGACCAGCACCGAGAAACGCTCGGTCGGTCAGGGACTCTTCCGCAAATGCACCGGCTGCGGTGTGCTGAACACGGTCGAGGATCTCGCCTCTCGCTTCTACGTCTGTCCGTCGTGTGGCCATCACCACCCGATGGCCAGCTCCGACTGGCGTAAGCTCATCCTCGACGACGCCCACCTCGAACGCTGGGACGAGCACATCCTGCCCGCTGATCCGCTCGAGTTCGAAGACGGCAAACGCTACGTCGACCGCATCAGTCGCGCGCAAGCGACGACGGGGGCGACCGAAGCCATCGAGATCGGTCGCGCGCGCTTGGGCGGCATTCAAATCGCCTACGGTGCCTACAACTTCGCGTTCATGGGTGGCAGCATGGGCTCGGTCGTCGGTGAGCGCATCACGCGCCTATTCGAGCGCGCCACCTCGGAGCACCTGCCCGTGGTGCTGCTGCACGCTTCCGGCGGCGCGCGCATGCAAGAGGGCATCCTGAGCCTGATGCAGATGGCCAAAACCATGAGCGCGCTCGGCCGTTTTCGCAGCGTCAAGAAGCCTTACATCAGCGTGCTATTGCACCCAACGACGGGCGGTGTCGCCGCCAGCACTGCATTTCTGGGGGATGTCAACGTGGTCGAACCGAACGCAACGATCGGCTTCGCCGGCCCGCGCGTGATCGAGAGCACGATCAACGCCAAGCTGCCGGCTGGCTTTCAGCGCTCTGAATTCCTGCTCGACCACGGCATGGTGGACACCATCGCGCCGCGCGCCGAGATGAAGCAGCGTCTTCATTCGCTACTTTCGCTCCTGGGCGGTGAGGCCAAGTGACGGATCTGAAATCGACGCTCGAGAGATTGTATCGTCTTATTCCGCTCGGCAAGAAGCTCGGCTTGGAGCGGATGCAGGCGGCCTGTGCCGCGTTCGGCAACCCGGAGCGCGCGTACCCTACGGTGCACGTCGCAGGCACCAACGGCAAGGGCACCGTCACGGCGTTCACGGCGTCCATTGCGCGCGCCAGCGGCCTGAAAGTGGGCGTGTACACCTCGCCGCATTTGATGCGTTTCGCAGAGCGCATCAACATCGGTGGCCAGCCAATCAGC
>Ga0210392_10000883_pt1 | contig 16664 bp, 10 predicted proteins | sample IncBWC30OmetaG_FD_161057 | JGI IMG/M metagenome (GOLD analysis project Ga0210392, IMG submission 161057) | Forest soil microbial communities from Barre Woods Harvard Forest LTER site, Petersham, Massachusetts, United States - Inc-BW-C-30-O ...
CGCGCAAGAGCGTTGGCCTTGTAATTCAGCTTCGCCGCCCCCGCCAGCACCCGCTGCTGCGTCTCTTCTGAAATGCGGTAGTCTTTCGCCGAGCCATTCAGCACGCGCGAAACTGTCGTCTGCGAAACTCCCAGGTAGTGAGCCAATTCCTTCAGGCCTGCTTTCACCACAGCCGTCTTGTGGGAAGCAGCATCACTACTTTTTGAGGTCATGCCTATCCTTTCGAGAATTCGCTAGATGTACAACGACCTTCTCGCATCCCGGCACGAATCGGGATTCATCTCGTACCGCCTTCAGAAATGTCCCCAAACATGAATCAGCAACAGCGCATTCACGCCCACTTTCAGATCCAACTTTCCATCCTTGAGCGCTACACGCTCCGGAGCACCGATCGCCGTCTCGCGATTCATCTGGTCTACCTGCACTTCGGTGGGATCAAGTGGGCTCCCGATCGCCTTGTAAGCCGCCAGCGTATTGCTGTGCGTCTCATCCACACGGCTGATTGAAACCGCAGCATTCGCAGGCACGCCACGAAAAACCAGCTGCACGTCTTTCGTCGATCCCGTCTTATCCGGATCGACAAGGTTCCATACCGCAACCGCAAGCGAGCCGTCCTTCTGCTTCGTCACAATTGCATTCGTCGAAGGATTCGCGATCCGCTGATCACCCAACTGATGAAGCAGTGCAAAATCATAGTAGCTAGGCTTGTTGATGCCGCCCTTCGCCCGCAGTCCAAACTGCCCTTCAAACGGCTTCGGACTCGGCCCGCCTTCTTCAAACACATCCGAGAACGTCCAGAAGGACATCATCTCCACTAACCCATCGCACTCGCGAATCGTATTCGCCAGCCCCGTGCCGACAAACGACGTATCGCGCGACTCATTCATCCCCTGCACATTCCACTCGGTCCAGAAGAGAGGCAGCTTCGGCATCGCCGACGCCTGAATCTGCTTCCTCACCTTTCCAATCGCACGGCACACACGGTCATCCATCGAAATATCTTCATTCGTGCCGAAAAGATTCTCGACCGTGTCGTCCGCATACCCGTGGCTCGAAACAAAATCCACCGGCACATGGTTGTCCGCAGCGTATTTCAGAAAATCATCCACCCACGCAGCCGCCGCCGTCGCCGGCCCACCCACGCGCAGCCGGGGACTTACGCCCTTCAAAGCGCGCGCCGTATGCGCGTACAGATCGAAATAGCTCTTGTCCCGTGGAATCCCGTTCCAGAAATCGATATTCGGCTCGTTCCACACTTCGAAGTACCACTGCGCCACCTCATCAATCCCGTAACGGTCCACCAGATGTTGCGCAAAATGCGTCATCAGGTCGTCCCACCGCTCCATGCTCTTCGGCGGAGAAACATTCTGCTTGTACCAGAACGGATGCAGCGCATCCGGATTGAACGCCAGCTTCTTCGGCATAAAGCTGATCTCCACCACAGGCCGAACGCCATTCTTCAGCAGGCCGTCATAAATCTGGTCAACGTAAGAAAGGTTGTAAACCGGATTCCCGTGCTCGTCTTCGTTATAAACGCCGTTCTCATCATGCAGAATCGCGTGGAAGCGCACGTACTTGAAATCTGTAACCTGCTTTACCGCGCGCAGATCATTGCGGTAGCTCTCGCGCAGCGTCAGATTCGCGCGCCCTGAACCAAACATCTCTTCCCAGAAGTGCGGAAAGGGCCTCGTCTGCGCCTGCGCATCAATCTCAATTTTTTCCTGCGCCGATACAGACTGGCACGAAGCCAGCACACCCGCCAGGACGAGTCCAAAGCAGCATGAGTAAATCAATCGCACAATCAAGGCTCCTAAACCAAGTCAAAATCTTGTGATGGAAAATCGCGCCATAAAGAAAACAGCGCCTGAATCAGAAAAGAATGAGGGTACGCCGCACACGACGCACCCTCTTAAGGGAGGCAAAACTAGAAGCTGAAGCGCGCCTGCAGTTGAACCGTTCTGCTGGCCAATGCGCTGCCCGCCACACCAAACGATGAGTTCGCTGTCACCGTTCCATCCGGATTCGCTGAACCCAGAATGTTATTGATCTGTGCGTTATTGATATTTGTCTTGTTGAAGAAGTTGTAGGAATCAGCGCGAATCTCGAACTTCGCATTCTCGCCGAGGATCGGCATCTTGGGCAGGCCAAAGGCCTTGGTTATACTTGCATCCAAGTCCTGATAGTTCGCCCCGTTCAGGCTGTTGCGGCTGATTCCCGGCACAGGCGCTGGCGCCGTAGCCGGAAAAGCAGGTCCCTGAACATACGCCGGCGACCCGAAGAAGCTCGTGCCGTTACCGTTGAAGTTCGGATTCACAGCTTGCTGAAAGACCTTGTTGTCCGTCTTCGTGCCATACCCACTCAGAATGCTCGAAGGACGAAGCTGCCCATATCCACTACCCGAGTAGTACGGGTTGCCATTGGTGTTGTAGAGCGGATTCCACGGGAATCCGGTATGCCAGTTGAAAATGCCGCTCAGCGACCATCCGCCCGCAACTTTCTCAACCCAGCCATGCTCACCATGGAAAAACACCGGCTGCCACAGTCCGAATATCTTGAAAGCATTCGCTACGTTGTAGTCTGAGCGCCCGTACGCGGCATGCGTATCGTACGGATACGGGTCCTCCGAATACGGACCGGAATTCTCATCCATGGCCTTGGCCCAGGTGTACTGCCCCTCAAGCTGGAAGCCATGCGAGAAGTTGTGCTTCAACGACGTAATTAGCGCGTTGAAGTTGCCGGTGCCACTGTTCTGGTAGAAATCCAGGTTGTTGACCTTCGGATTCAGCGCAAAGCCATTGGCGACAGCAATAGCATTCCAGTTGTTTTGCACGAACGCATGCCGCGACTGGCTGCCCTGATAGCCAATCGTAGCTACGATGTCGTGTGGCATCTGATACTGCGCATCGAGCGAAAAGTGATAGTTCGAGATCGTCTTCGGCTTCGGCAGAAAGCCAGTCACCGAAATCGGCGATCCACTCACCGGCAAGTTGTCCGGCCCGAAGGTCGTAATCGCGTTCGGGTTCGGTGCATATCCAAAGATCGAGTGGCTGTCGCCCGCCGTCTCATACACAATGCCTGTTCCCGCGCACGTCGGATTCGTCGTGTACGGATACGCGCAGATGAAGTTTGCCTGCACAGCGTTCGGTGGGTTGCCATTGCCATTCGCCGTAATGGCGATTTCATTCTGGTTGTAGTTGATGCCGAATCCGCCGCGGATCACCAGGTTGCCGTTGTTCTCCTTCGGCAGCCACGCAAAGCCGACCTGCGGCCCCCAGTTGTTTTTCTGTGGCTCGTAGAGGTTTCCGCCTACGCGAATATTCATACCATCCAGCGGATTCGTGTTCGCCCCAAACCGGAAGACATCCAGATTGTCCTGCTTCGAGTGGAACGCCCCAAAATACGACCAGCGCAGGCCCAGGTTAACCGTAAGGTTCGGACGAAGCTTGTAGTCATCCTGCACAAAGAAGCCCCAGAGGTTCTCGCGGTTATCCTGCCGGTTGGCAAAAGGAATACCCGTCGCCGAATCGAACTGGCCGGTCTCTTTGTAAGGAGCATCATTCGCAAAAGCCCACAGGTTGTTGAACGAGAATTGTGGGCGCGCCGCATACACAGGGTTGTTCAAGTAATACAGCCGTGTCAGCTCGCCGCCCGCCTTGATGCTGTGCGGCCCAAGAATCTTGGTCACCACATCGTTGTAGCTATAGGTCCACTGGTTTAGATTGCTTGGTCCCGGAGCGCCAAAGAACTGAAACCCATTCTCATTCGCAATCGTTCCAATCGCATCGATGTTGGCCTGCGGCAGACCGAATGGCGCCTGGGGGTTGGTTGCGACTTCGTTCCAGCGCCATCCTGCAGCATTAGCACGCGCCTGGTTCAACAACGTCGGCGAGAACGTATGATTCCAGATCACTGAGAAGGCATCGTTGACCTGTGAGTGGTGCCAGAAATTCGCTGTGCGGACTGGCCCGTTAAAGTCGGTTGTGCTCACTGGAACCCAATAGATCGCAAAGCTGATGTGATCTTTCTGCGTAATGTTGGCATCCACACGCCCGTTGTACTGCGACTGGCTGGTCGTCGTCGGATTTTGCGAGTTGAAATACGCAAGATCAGGCACGCCATCCAGGCCGCCGCCAACGCCGGGATTGTTCGTACTGCCGCCATAGGTAGGGTCCTGCGTACCGACACCGTTCTTAAGTGGTGAACCCACATCGAGACCGCCGGAAGTGGTGGCGCAGTTCACACCTTCTTGCAGACCAATTGATGCGCACGTGCGCTGAATAATTCCGTTTGTCGAAACAGCCTCTCCCGGAAAGGTAAGGTATGACGATGCAATTGGACCCACGCCGCTCAAAGAGTCAAACTGCGATGTTTCATACCAGCCCTGCGCCGAAGACACCGTCTCAAGAGGGCTGGTCTCCCAGTTGAAGAAAGCAAAGATGCGGTTCTTCCAGATCGGGCCGCCAAGACTGCCGCCGTACTGGTTGAAGCGATTGTTGTCGCGGTTCACACCGCGTTCCGCCGCCGTGCCCGAAATATTCGACCCCACACCGTTCCAGCGCTGGTAGGCGTTCAATCCCGGCCGCGACGCCTTGAAGAAAGCGCTGCCGTGGAATTGATTGGAACCGCTCTTCGACGTCACCTGAATCTGCGCGCCGCTGAAACGTCCGTTCTCGGCATCGTAACTGTTGGAAACAACCTTGAGGTTGTCCACGGAATCTTCGCTGGGCGTGATGACTGAAGTCCCGCCCCATACCGCGCTCACCGTGCTGATGCCGTCAACGGTAATGCTGTTCGTCTCATACTGCCCGCCCCGGGTCTGAATCTGCGGGCCATTCTCCGTTTGGAAGATGCCTCCGGAACCGCCGCCCGTCCCCCCCGGCCCCTGGTTGCCGGGCAGGTTGAAAGAGCCGCCCCCGGATGCCTGTGAACCGTCACCGAAAACTCCGGGCGTCAATTGCGCAAGCTGAAACACGTCGCGGTTAAACGACGGCAGGTGCTGAATCTGGTTACTAGTCACTGTGGCGCTCACCGTCGCCGTCTGCGAGTCCAGGCCTTGGGTTGTGCCTTCGACCGTCACCGTCGTCGCCACGTCGCCCGGCTCCAGCTGAATATCAATCGAGTTCAGCTGCTCGGGAATAATCTGTACCTGCGGCAGGGATTTCGTCTTGAAGCCGTCTTTTTCAACCTTGATCGAAAAATGCGCCGCCGCCAGCCCATTGAAGTTGTATATCCCGCTATCGCCGCTGATGCTCACCAGCTGCTGGCCCGTATCGGCATTTGTCAGAGTAACCTTCGCGCCCGGGACCAGCGCGCCGGTCGAGTCTGTCACATTGCCGCGGATTGAGCCGTTGTATTGAGCGTGCGCCGCAATCGTAAATACGCACGCAATTGCAAAAAGAATCAATGAACGAATGAGGGATGAAGATTCTTTCTGGTGGCTTCCAAATGGTTCGTGCATGTTGCCTCCAAATCGTACTTCTTGGGTGGTTGTCTTTCGTGAGTTACTAACTTGCGCAACCGATTGTGCAAACAACAACGTGTAACATCGGCAAAATACGGCTGTCAACGTCACGCTCCCTTAGATGCAGCACAACTTGCCCTGAGTCACACCCCTCTGTAGATTTGTGCAAAGCGCAAATGCGCAATATCAAAACCCTCATCCGGGCTTGTGCAAATTTGCGACCGCTACCATGACGCCCTTCTCCCGCCGCATCGAAATCCTCCCCGCCTCGCAGGATCAGATGCCCATCCTCGCCAACCTGCTCCAGCTCTACATTCATGACTTCACCGAGTTCGTCGATCTGGACACCGAACGATTCTCCTACCCCCACCTCCCCTGTTACTGGAGCGAGCCCGACCGCCATCCCTTCCTCGTAAAGCTGAAGGGAAAATTGGCCGGCTTTGTTCTGGTGAAGAAAGAATCCGGCAGCCCGCCATTCTGGGACATGGCCGAATTCTTCATCCTGCGCAAATACCGCAGGCAGGGCATCGGAACCCGAGTGGCCCAGGAAGTCTGGGGACTTTTCCCTGGACAGTGGCAGGTTCGCGTCATGTCATCTAATACCCCAGGCAATCATTTCTGGTCGCGAGCCGTCTCCGGATTCACCGGCGAGCCGGTCCATCCCGCCTGCAACGAAAAGAACGGCGCATCCTGGCATGTCTTTTCTTTTCAATCGAAGCCCAAGCCCTGAGACCTGCTACCATCATGCGACTGGAGACACCAATACATAGAGCCCTGAAGTATTTCGCCGTCGCAATCGTAACCATGGCAGCTACAATTACCGTCCTCCGCTCGCAGGAGACGCCGGCTAAAACCCAGCGCATCCCGCAGTTCGAAAACGAAGACGTCAAAGTCTGGAAGTCGATCGTAATGCCGAACGCCCCCTTGACCATGCACCGTCACGACCACCCCCGGGTCCTCATCGCCCTGAGCGGTGGAACCATGAAGATCGTCGATTCTACCGGCGCCTCCGAATCCCACCTCTGGGAAACCGGAAAGCCTACTGGCTCCCTGCGAACCCGCCCAACACCACGCACGCCGACGTAAACGCAGGCGACAAACCCATGGAAGTCATGGTCGTAGAGTTGGAGAAAGAGAAATAGTCTACATAAGGATGCTGCAACCGTTTTCACACCTCGATAAGGCGCCCGTGAACATATGGACAGCAAGCTCATCAAACTCTGCATGGAAAACAAGCTTATCCAGTCTCGATCAGCGCTTTAGACCTCAACCTTAGTCAACGGTTACCACACTGTTGGCAGTAGAGATCTGTCCAGACTGGTCCTTCAACATAAGACGAACGGTATAATTTCCTGCTTTGTTGTAAGTGTGGGAAGTAGTTGGTGTCCAATTTAACCACTTGCCATCGCCAAAATCGAGAGTCCTGCCGATGATGGAGCTTCCGCCACTCTGGCTTTGCGATGAGTCAATATTCACTACCAATGGACGGGGTCCGCTTTGCGGCGTCACAGTCAACACCGCTCTTGGAGCACTTCCTCCCTGAATACTTTTTATCGAAAGAGCAACCGTCGAGTAAAAGGGGACCTCGACTTCTGCCGAGTAACCTCCTGCTATGGTTTTGAGGGCAACCGGTTGGCTGGAGATCTTTCCGTGTGAGGCATCCAGAAGATATACTTCTCCTTTTGGCGATGTGAATCCCGTATTTGTTAGATTGATATTCACAGCACTGTAAGTGGTTGGGGTGGGATTAATAACGACCACACTATCCGCGGTATTCGTATAGAACGCCGTCGCTCCTAGTCCGCTGGTCGTGCTTGCGGGAGAGACGGAGACAGCCATATAGCCACCCGCTTCTAAGTCAAGATAGTCTGGCGAGGCAAACAATTCATATGTATAGAATTGAGGATATGGTTCCAGGACCGACGTATTGCAGTCCATCTCGGAATTCCACTCGCCCATCATGCAGAAATAGTTTCCCGAGATATTAAAGTAGACAAGGCGGCTCGGAACTGCAAACGCCCCACTATACACTACGTTGAGAAAGTCGATAATAGCTACGGTGTTCCACAATGAACCGTACGTTGCGTTGTTGCGGCAACAATCCAGCGCAAACGCCCAGTTGTCGTTAAATTCGCTGACATAAATGGGAGTCGCCGCAGAGTTTGGCTGGTGACCAGCCCGCACTAGAGGTTCGATCAAATTGTAATAGTGAGCCAATCCATGCCAGCTGGATTGAGTATTCGCATACAAGTCTGACCACGTCATCCCGGCATCAATCTCCTTCAGGCCGCTGACATAGAGGTGGAAGCTGACAAAATCTACGTAGGGCACAGCAGATGCGTTGTTGAGCAACGCGGGAATCCAGACGGATGCCAGAGTGAGGTTGGATATCGTGGGACCGCCAGTACGGATAGGTTCATGATCGGACATCGCTTGTGCGTGCATGGCTGCAGCAGCTTCAGCGAACATCGAAATATAGGTGTCAAGTCGAGTAGTGTCATTGCTGATACAGAGCGACGAAGCGATCTCGGGCTCATTCCAGATCTCATAATCCAGCAAGAGTCCAGGAAACTTCTGGTTCACATGGGCCACAACCGATGCCGCCATTTGCCCCCATTGCCAGATATCGGACGGCGGTGCGCACGCCTTCGATCCAAGTGAGGGTGGCGTGTCATCCATCACCGCCATCGGATGGACACCCGAATTCTTCATTCTCTCTAGTGTGTTATCAAGAATCGTAAAGTTTGGATACTTCGTCGCGTAAATCTGCGAAAGCGAAATCCAGAAGCGTGTTTGATTGACTCCCGCGACCGCTAACCTGTTAATTGTGAATTGATCGCTTAAAGTGGATCCCACTCCGCCAACAGCCAATATTCCGCTCGGCACGACATGTGTCGCGCCGCTTCGATTGCCGAAATCTGTTGACACCGTTTGTGATTGCACAACGGAAACGCCCAGCAACAAGAGCACCTCCAGTGCAGGCAATAAACATACATTACTTATAGAGATAGGAAATCCAAATCCGGTAGACATAGTCGCTCCTAGGACAAGAATGTCGATGAAGCGGGTCAATTCCGCGTCAACTGTCCAATTGGAGAAGGAACAATGCGGTCCCGTACTAAGTGGTGGGGGAGCTAAAATCGCTACAGATTTAGAGATGATTGAAGCTTCGTAAGTAGCTTCTACGCTCAGGCAGGCATTGTCAATTGAATATTTAGAGTCTTTGCAGGTTATTTCACCGCAAAGACCTTGATTACGGACTGACAAAGAAATGTACTATGGGTGAAGTCGGCTAGAAGGTGAACTACCACTCAAGATATGAAGTTAATCAATTTCCCCATGAAGAATCCAAAAGAATTAATGATCGTCGTCGCAGCCCGGCGCACGAATCAAAGAGGTGGAAGCATCGGTCTTCGGGCCGGTGGTTCAAGTAGGTAACGAAAGGGCTTCAACTCTGGGCAATCCTCAATACCTCCAAAACAGCTGTCAAGACTCCGTGAGCCCGTGCCGGCCTCTAAATATCTAAATATATGATCGCCGCTTTAGACCTCTGACCTTAGTGAACGGTTACCACACTGGTGGCAGTAGAGATCTGTCCAGACTGGTCCTTCAACGTAAGACGAACGGTATAATTTCCTGCTTTGTTGTAAGTATGGGAAGTAGTTGGCGTCCAATTTAGCCACTTGCCATCGCCGAAATCGATAGTCCTGCCAATGATGTAGCTTCCCCCACGCTGGCTTTGCGATGAGTCGATATTCACCATCAATGGACGGGGTCCACTTTGCGGTGTCAAAGTCAATACCGCCTTCGGAGCACTTCCTTCCTGAATGCCTTTTATCGAAAGCGCAACCGTCGAGTAAGCGGGGACCTCGACCTCAGCCGAGTAACCTCCTGCTATTGGATTCAAAGAAACCGTTTGGCTGGAGATCCGGGCATGCGAACTATTTAGAAGATATGTCTCCCCTGCTGCCGATGTGAACCCAGGATTCTTGAGGCTGATATTGACCGCACTGTAAGTGGTTGGGGTGGGATTGATGATGACCACACTATCCGCCGTATCCGTGTAGAACGCCGTCGCTCCTAGTCCGGTTGTGGTACTTGCAGGCGAGACGGAGACAGCCATATGTCCGCCGGCTTGTAAGTCAAGGTAATCGGGTGATGCGAACAAGACATATGCAAAGAACTGCGGGTATGGCTCCTTGACCGATGGACTGCAGTCCATGTCAGCGTTCCACTCGCCCATCATGCAGAAGTGGTTCCCCGCTATGTTAAAGTAGACGAGGCGGCTTGGAACTGTAGAAGCCCCGCTATATACCACGTTGAGAAAATCTGTAATGCCTAGACTGTTCCACAAGGGCGAGTAAGTTGGGTTGCTGCGGCAACAGTCTTGTGAAAACACCCAGTTATCGTTGTATTCAGTGACATAAATTGGAGTCGATAACGGGTTTGGCTGATGGCCCTCCCGCACAAGTGGTTCGATCAATTTGTACGCATGAGCCAATCCACGTGTGCTGGATTGAGTAATCGAGTACAAATCGGACCACGTCATCCCGGCATCAATATTGGCTTGACCGGTTACATAGAGGTGAAAGCTGACAAAATCAACATAGGGTGCAGTCGAATCATTATTCAGCAGCGCTGGAATCCAGACTGGTGCCTTAACGATCTGAGAAATCACCGGGCCCCCAGTGTGAATGATCGCTCCATCAGCCGTCGCCTGGGCATGCATCGCTGAAGCAGCAGCCGCGAACATTGAGACATAGGTGTTCAGGCGGGCAGTATCGTCACTGATGCATAGAGACCCGGTAAGTTCCGGCTCATTCCAAATCTCGTAATCCTGCAACACCCCTGGGTACTTCTGGTCTGCATACGCTACGACTGAAGCCGCCATTTGTCCCCATTGCGCTATATCGGTCGGCGGGGAGCACGCCGCCGATCCAGGATAGGGCGGGGCCCCAAAAATCACCCCGATTGGGTGAAGGCCCGCACTCTTCATTGTTGATAGGGCCTTATCCAGAGAACGGAAGTTTGGATTCTTCTTCCTATAAATCTGCGAAAGTGAAATCCAGAAACGTGTTTCATTCAGCCCCACTGTTGTCAACCTGCTGATTGTGCCCAGGTCGCTTAAAGTGGATCCTATTCCGCCGATACCAAACATTCCGCTTGGCACTACCGGCGTCGTCCCGCTTCGATTGCCAAAATCCGCTGATACGGTTTGTGCTTGCACAACGGACACGCCTGACAGCAAGCTCGCTATCAGTACAAACGATAAACATGCGATGTCTAAGGCCCTGGAAAATCTGAATGCATTAAACATAGTCGCTTCCTGTGGAAAGAAATTTCGATAACGCCGATAGAACTCTGCGCAGAGGTCCGCTGGAACAGGCGAATAAGGTGGGGCCGCACTACTTTACTTAGTGGGGAACTAAGGAAAATCGTTACGACGGAATTGATTGATTTGGAAGTTGAGCGAAATACTAACATTCAGGCACGAAACATTGTCAATGAGATATATACAAATCACACGATTCCAGGCAGGAGCCGCAGCCTATCTTGGACGAAGCAGGTTCGGTAGCCGCAGAATGGTTTTAGCGCTAAGTCAAGTCAGTCCTCAACCGCGCTAGAAACGCTGTCAAGCCCTTTCAACGCGTATTGTCACCATAAATAGGCTGACCTCCCTGAACTTAGGCCACAAACAACACTGACCTACTATTTCGCCAAATCTGCTATACTAGAAACAGGAACAAAAAGCCCGCCTTGCAGCGGGCTTTTTATTCATAGAAATCATTGGGAACCCTGGCTAAAGCATTGAAAACACTAGAAACATCCTAAGCTATATAAAAATCACCCACTTACGAGAGGATGATCCCCCGCTAAACTATTGACAATACGTAGAAGAAGCCACCCCGACGGGGGAGGGGGAGTATCCCGCAGAACCCCTTATAATCAAACTGGGAAGACTCGTATTTAACTCCCGGGACGCACTACCTTGACGGACCAGATCACCATCCGCGGCGCGCGGGTGCACAACCTCAAAAATATCGACTGCGACATACCGCACGGCAAGCTGACCGTGGTTTCCGGCGTCTCCGGCTCAGGCAAATCCTCGCTCGCCTTCGATACTGTTTACGCCGAAGGCCAGCGCCGCTATGTCGAGTCTTTGTCGGCGTATGCAAGACAGTTCCTCGAACGCATCGAGAAGCCCGACGTAGACCTCATCGACGGCCTCGCCCCGGCTATCGCTATCAAGCAGAAGAACTCGACCCGCAACCCGCGCTCGACCGTAGCCACCGCGACCGAAATCTACGACTACATGCGCCTCCTCTACGCGCGCTGCGGCACAGTCCACTGCATCGTCTGCAACGGCATCGTCAAGCGCGACACGGTCGACGAAATAGCCGCCGCCGTCCTCGCCCTCGGCGAAGGCACCCGCCTGCACGCTCTCTTCCCCGTCCAGAAGCCGCAGGAACAACCTGTATCACCCGAACCAGAGACGGAAAAGAAGCCTGTAAAACGCGCACGAAAAGCCACTTTAAGTGCAAAAGATGGCGCAGAATCGCCGCTTAACGACGCATTAAAAGAGCGCCTCACCGACCTGCGCAAACGAGGCTTTAACCGCCTCTACCAGAACGGAACCATCTACGAGTTCTCCACACCTGAATCGCTGCTCGAGATCAACTTCGCTCTGCCCGTCTTCGCTCTCGTCGACCGCATCGTCGTCAGCGCCGACAACCGCGCGAGAATCGTCGACGCAGCCGAAATCGGTTACCGCGAATCCGGCGAAATCCTCTACGAAATCGTCCCCCGCATGAGTTCACCAGATGAGCCTGGCCTGAGCGAGCTGTCCACGACGGCGAATCGAACGGCAGAGCGCCTCCGCTTCTCCGCAGCCTTCGAGTGCAAGATCTGCCATCGCGTCTACCGCGAGTCTGAACCACGCCTTTTCTCCTTCAACAACCCCTTCGGCGCGTGTCCGCGCTGCCAGGGCTTCGGCAACACCATCGACTTCGACCTGGACCTCATCATCCCCGACAAGTCGAAGACCCTCGAAGAAGGCGCAATCGACCCGTGGAATCGCCCCAAATATCGCCCCTATTTCACCGAACTGAAGAAGGCCGCAAAGCAGCACGGCATCCCGATGAACGTCGCATGGTACGATCTCGAACCCGACCAGCAGGCCTTCGTCCTCGACGGCCGCGATGGATTCCTCGGGGTCCACGGCTTCTTCGCCTACCTCGAACGCAAGAAGTACAAGCTGCACGTCCGCGTCATGCTCAGCAAGTATCGCGGCTACGCGCTCTGCCCCGAATGCAAAGGCCAGCGCTTGCGCGCTGAAGCTCGCGCCGTCCGCATTGCGGACAAGAACATCTGCGATGCCGCAGCGCTCACCATCGCCGACGCCAACCGCTTCTTCGGCGCGCTGACGCTCACACCAATGCAGGAGGAGATTGCCGGAAGTATCCTGCACGAGATCCAGCAACGCCTGCACTTCCTCAACGCCGTCGGCCTTGACTATCTAACGCTCGACCGCCTTGCCTCAACACTCTCAGGCGGCGAATCACAGCGCATTCAGCTTGCTACCTCGCTCGGTTCGCAGCTCGTCGGCGCGCTCTACGTCCTCGACGAGCCATCCATCGGCCTCCACACGCGCGACACCGCCAAGCTCATCCGCATCCTCAATGACCTCCGCGATCTCGGCAACACCATCCTCGTCGTCGAGCACGACCCCGACGTGATCCGTTCCGCCGACTACCTCCTCGACCTCGGTCCCGGAGCAGGCGAGTTCGGTGGCCGCGTCCTCGCTGGAGGAACCGTCGAAGAGGTAGAACGCAATCCCGACTCCATCACCGGCCGCTACCTGAACGGACAGCTCACCATCCCGGTTCCCACGCGCCGTCGCGAACCCGGAAAGGAATGGCTCAAGCTGCGCGGAGCACGCAGCCACAACCTCAAAGGTGTAGACGTCGAGATCCCGCTGAACACGCTCGTCTGCATTACTGGCGTCTCGGGCTCTGGCAAGTCCACGCTCGTCCACGACGTGCTCTACCGCGCCGTTGCGCATCAGCTCGGCAAAGGCGAAGGAGCCGACCCTACCAACCTCTACAAGGAGCTGAAAGGCGTCGAGCGCCTCAACGACATAGTTCTCGTCGACCAGAACCCCATCGGACGAACCCCGCGCTCGAACCCAGTGACCTACATCAAGGCCTTCGACGCCATCCGCGAGCTCTTCGCCGCGCAACCCGAAGCCCAGCGCCGCAGCTACACCGCAGGACACTTCTCCTTTAATGTCCCCGGCGGACGCTGCGACGTCTGCGAAGGCGACGGCACGGTCACCGTCGAGATGCAGTTCCTAGCCGATGTCGAGCTGCCCTGCGAGGAATGCCGCAGCACCCGCTACAAAGCCAGCGTGCTCGAGATCAAGTACAAAGGCAAGAGCATTAACGAAGTCCTTAACCTCACCGTGAAAGAGGCTCTGCGCTTCTTCGTCGGCCAGCCCAAGATCCTCGACAAACTCGCCGTCCTCGATGAGGTCGGCCTCGGCTACGTCCGCCTTGGCCAATCGGCCACAACGCTCTCCGGTGGCGAGGCCCAGCGCGTAAAGCTCGCCGCACACCTGGCGACAGTCCGCTCAACCGGCTCTGCCGCGAAGAAGGGCGGCAGCCGCGTCCTCTATGTCCTCGACGAGCCCACCACTGGACTCCACTTCGACGACGTAAGCAAGCTCCTGACCGCCTTCCGCAAGCTGATCGACGGCGGCGGATCGCTGCTCGTCATCGAGCACAACCTCGACGTCATCAAGTCGGCGGACTGGGTGATCGACCTCGGCCCGGAGGGCGGCGGGAAAGGCGGCCAGATCGTAGCCACCGGCACCCCCGAACAGATCACGCAGAACGAGCTATCCCACACCGGCTACTGGCTGTCAAAAGTACTGGCGCAACATCGCGAATCCTCACGTGAACGCGAACCTCTGCAGGAAGCTGAGAATGAAATAGCCGTATGAAGTCGGTCGTAAACCAATTAGTAGGACTGGGGTTCGCTTTCGCTCTCCTCTCAGCTCATGCGCAATCAGCGCCGCAGCCTCCCGGAACCAGGGCCGATGAGCCACGCCATGCAACCGCGGCAACGTCGGCAGATGACCCGCTGTCGCAGGCTGAAGCAGCCATCGACACGAAGGATTTCGCCCGTGCCAAAACCCTGCTCGACACCTATCTCTCGGCCCATGTCAACGATGCCCGCGCTCTCTTTGACCGTGGCTATGTGGAAGACGCTCAAGAACACGACGACACCGCCGCAGGCTACTACCAGAAAGCCATCGCTGCCGACTCGAAGCAGTTTGAATCGCGCCTTGCACTTGGCCTGATCCTGGCTCGCCAAGGCAAACAGCAAGAAGCCCACGAACAGCTGGAAGCCGCTTCCAAACTGGAACCGAACCCGCCAAACCCGGCGGCAAAGGCCCAAGCCTTCCGCGCCATGGCCCAGCTTGACCACTCCAGCAACCCGGACGCCGCAAAACAAGAGCTGCTGCAAGCTCTCTCGCTAAGCCCGGAGACACCGGCCGACCTCTTCCTAACCGGAGAAATTGCCGAAGCTGAAGACGACGAAGTCAGCGCCGAAACAGCCTACCGTCGGCTGCTGAACCAGCAGCCAAACTCTTCAGAAGCAACTGCAGGTCTTGCCCACGTTCTCATCGCCCAAAAGAAGTATGCAGACGCGGAGCCGCTCATCAAAACCGCCCTGATCCGCGATCCTGACGACCCAGCCCTAAACACCCAGCTGGCCATCGTTCTGAACGCAGAAGGCAAGCAGAATGAGGCAGTTGACGCGCTGGAAAAGCTCCACGCTAAACAGCCCGGCGACGCGCTCATCAACGGTATGCTGGCCGATGCCTACACGCAGATCGGTGCAGCCGACAAGGCAGATCTGCTTTACGTCCAGTTGTTAAAAGCTAGCCCCAACGACCCGGCGCTGCTGACCGCGCGCGGCGAGAACCTGATCCGCCAGCAGCGATACGCGGAAGCCGTGACCGTACTCCAGAAAGCCGTAAGCCTGAAACCGGACAACGGAGACGCCTGGAGCAGCCTCGCCTTCGCCGCCTCGGAAAGCCACCAGCCCCAATTGGTGCTCGATTCTCTTTCCGCACGATCAAAATATCTCGAAGAAACTCCTGCTACCTACTTCCTTTGGGCAACGGCATACGATAATCTACATCACACAAAGGAAGCGGCCGACTACTATCACAAGTTCCTGACCGCAGCCAATGGCAGGTTCCCCGACCAGGAGTGGCAGGCAAAACATCGGCTGGTCACGCTTGGCAAATAATAGCCGATAACGTTCCCGTGGCACCCTAAGGAGGTGTCCCATGAGGTTCGTAGCAATCGCAGCCGCAGCAGTTCTACTTGTCCCCTGCACACATGCGTACGGCGCCAATGAAAAGCTCCCTGATGCGCAAGCTCTACTTCTGCTCGAAACAAAAGCTGCGCAGGCATCTCCAAAAGAGCAGTGCTTCCTCTATGCAGAAATCGTCCACGACATGACAGAAATCGCCGGGCAGGAAATGTCCTCGGGCGACTTCAGTCATGCGTCAGAAACTTTGAAGGCGGTTCAGGGATACGCTCAGAAAATCCACATGGGCGTAGCGGAAGACACCAAGAAACTTAAGAACGCAGAAATCCTGATGCGCCACACCGCATTTCGTTTAAACGAAATCCTTCACAGTGCTGCACTCGATGACCGGCCGACACTCGAGTCCACGCTGAAACAGCTTGACCAAGTGCAAGGCGAGCTGATGATGCAGGTCTTCAAGCACTAACTGTTCGTGATGTTTGTTGATGTTCGCCCCGTCTACGAAATGGCGAACTTGGGGATGTCTGCGCCCGCAACTTCGGGCTTCAGAACCGGAGTATCGCTCTTCACATAGGCCACTTTGCCCGCGGCAATCTCGTCCTGCGCGATCTTGCATGCTTTACGCGAACGTGAGTCGACCAGGGGCGCTGAGCCATTTTGCAGTTGACGAGCGCGGCGCGCTGCCACAAGAACATAACGGAAGTTGCTGTCGAACGACTGCTCCACACTCATTGACTCATTCCTCCAATTAAGAACCGCAACTTGTTAAGGTCTTACGTTTCCGGATCGAGCAGCCCAAAGGCATTGAGTATCGGTCGGACTCGCTCACCTGAATTTTCCTGCCTGCAACCTTCGGCCA
>Ga0210392_10000884_pt1 | contig 16659 bp, 25 predicted proteins | sample IncBWC30OmetaG_FD_161057 | JGI IMG/M metagenome (GOLD analysis project Ga0210392, IMG submission 161057) | Forest soil microbial communities from Barre Woods Harvard Forest LTER site, Petersham, Massachusetts, United States - Inc-BW-C-30-O ...
CACGCAGACGTCCGAGGAGCAAGGGAACAGGCTGACTAGCTCGGAATAGCGCTGCGACCATTGAGTGACTGCCCGCCTTTCTCAGTAACTGCAATTTGTGTTTGCACCTGCGAAAAGACGTGGCCGGAGCGCGTCGAAGCTGGTTGATTTGCCTATGTCCTGCACCTGTCCCGTCCGATGCTATACGATCGAAATTAAGGACGCCGTACTGTCGTCTGTGCTGTCGTGCGTTGCGACGACCAGGACAAGCGCAGAGCGCTTGCACAAATCGATTGCCTCGCCCCACCGCCTGCGGCTTTACTGGCCGCCTGCGGCATTTGCCCACTCAGAACTATTTTGGCAAGCCGCTCTCGAGCGCGCCGCGTCAGACGGGCATTCTTATGGATGTCCATTCGGCTCTCCCAAGGACAAGTTGAAGCCTCGACAACCTCAGCTTCCTCGGCCCGAGCCGGATGGACAACCTATTGAAAGCTCACACCTAGAGCGCGTCCTGTAGCAGTTCCGCGACAGCCAGATCAACGCAGGCGTGCAGACGTTCTTTGACGCCGGTCGAGGGTCTGGATCGGCGACGAGATCAACGGCATCAAGGAAGCCCGTCGCATATCGGCGCCCTGCTGCTGGGCTAATACACCGAAGACGGTCGACTGCACTACGCCGGTCGGGCGGGCACCGGCATGACGGCGGAGGAGCTAAGCGCTTGGCGGAGAGGCTGGCCCCGCTGCAGGTGGCGCGTGCCCCTGGCTGCGCCGCCACCGCCGCGCGATAACCGGATCATTCCCATTCCTGAACGAAATCGGGCAAATGCAGGCTTGAGCCAGCCGGCGGCCAGTGAAGAAGCAGCTTTTTGCTGCAGCACTCGTACGTCCACAGCCCGCATCCCGGTGTGGCCGAGCTGAGCACCGCAAGCAATAACGCAACTGCCGCCGCGGCGATTGAGAAGGCATGCCGGAGATAACCTAAAGTTGTCACACCTGCCGTGGGCACGGGCCCATCTTATGACGGCTCGGTAGGCAAACGGGCGCTAGCCCCTCGTACTTTCGGCAAAGCCAAGGAGGCTCAGGTGACTTTCGGAGGAAGGTCCCATTAACTGGATTCTTTGGGCGGCCGTAGCCTTTTTGACGCTTGCCGTCCTTCTGTTTACTGCGCTCTGGATCGACGCCTCGCGCGGCACCCATCCCGACGACTGGCGCGTAGCAGTCGGCGGGGCGACCTTGTTCGCCTGGTGTGCGGGCATCGCGGCCGTACTCGGCATCATCGGTCTCGCCGTAAAGTTCTCGTGACGTCCCATGCCAAGAGCACACCGATTGAGCGTGCTGCGAGGCGTGGACATCCATGTCGGACTGTGGACCTGGTCCGCGCTTACACGACGATTTCCAATTCGAGTGTGGGACACGGCATTGCGGAAACGATCCAGGCATCAACAGCCCGATCGAATCGCCGCCCTTCCGGGACCTCAAAGCTCGAGGACAACGGCAGGCCGTGGCGGCCTTGGACGCCGACCCGACTCGCGGATGCTTGCGCAACCAAGCTCCGACCTGGGCCTCCGCTGCGGCATCTTGACTTATGTGATCCGCATCACAGCATTCCGCAGTCGCGATGCTATTACGTCGGTGTGTGGAAGGCCCTTGATGTCTGAACGGTAGGGGTATCGTTCAACGGCGTCAGGGGGGACTTGGAGAGCACCGATGAAACTGCTCGCTAGAATTGGCGCGCCATTTGCGTGGAAAGTCGTCCGCCAACATGACGGCTACGTCTACACTGAAAATGCAATCACCGGCCAGCGCCGCTGTCATTGGACTGGCACCGTCTGGGGCCACATGGATTACAAGTTCATGCGCTCCGGTGATGTGGCCTACGGACCGTTCGGCCGTCAGGTCTATTGAGCCTTCTATGTCATTAGAAGCTGTCGTTCCATCTTCCGCTTCCAAGGCACGAAAGATCGACGGCCGCCACCTGCGCAGCGAGCGGACCAGGCTGGCGATTATCGAAGCCTATCTGGAGTTGCTTCGTCGGGGTTCGGAGACGCCGACGGCGAGCCATATCGCGGACCAGGCGGCCTGCTCGGTGCGTTCTATCTTCGAACGCTTTTCCGATCTTGATGGGCTCAGACTGGCAGCTGCGGACTACGCAATCGCCCAGGGCCAAGCGGAGGCAGTGGCGCGCAATGTTGACGGCGACCGGCCCACTCGCATCGAGTCCCACGTTGAGACCCGCGCGTACGCCTGCGAAAAATGGCTACCGCTGTGGCGCATTATCGCAAGTCTGGATCAGGTGGCCGAACTCAGGGCGCGCGTTGTTATGGTACGCCGCGCCAACATCACGAGGATGAGGCTGATGTACCGGCCGGAACTCTCGAGCCTCTCCGAGCCGGTGCGCGAACAGGTGCTGTTTGCGTTAGCCGGGTTGACCAGCTTCGAAAGCTGGGACCAGCTGCGCCACTGCTACGGCCTTTCGATGGAGGCCGCGCAAGGCGTTTGGCGATCGGCGATCGACCGAATGCTGCCGTCGGGTAGATAAGCGGCCACCGCTGGGGGGTGAACGAGCTGACATCGCTTCCCAGAGTCCGAGGTTGAGCCGCCCCACAAGCATATGCCTCACCGATCCTGGCAGGGCGATGGCCGCAACTTTGCTGCGGCGCGAGCGCCAGCCATCGCCCGATCGGTCATAGAGTGCGCGCCCGCCCGCGGTGAGTCTTGAATTCCGATGGTCAGACCCCGACTCAGCGCAGTCTATGGGAAGACAAGAAACACCAAGGCCGGGCGCCGGCACCTTGCCTGATATCCGGCGCAAGAGGAAGCCCAGGCCGCTCCAAGACTACGACGTTGTAGTTGCACTGTTTTTCATTGAGGGCCGTTCGCCTGCGGGCCAGGGACCTTGCATGCACGATGGAGACCATGAAGTTGGTCCAGGGTGGTAGCGGCCTCGATCATGCTGCCCCTTTCTGTGCGGACCGCTTCCGAATTGCAGAATTGGAAAAAGTTTCCTGATCAATTCGGGAATTCGAGGAGAACCGATTAGGCGGAAAAAGCGTAGTTCTGGCATGCCGAACAAACGCATCCGCATCCACCGCTACTCGATTGATGTAAGGGACGCCAAGGGGCAATCCGTTTTCTTCACCGCCGCTGACTGGAACGATGACGAGCGGCGCGCGGCAATCGCTCAGATCCTGCGGCTCGAGGGAGTGCCTGATGTCTACGACTTCAGCGAACCCAAAATTAAGCCTAAGCGTGGTAAGGGATAGCGCGCGGTTGGTGAAGACGGTTACTCCAACTGCTTGGCCGCAACTCCAAGCAGACCCGCGTGCGGCCGCAATCTGTCCCCTGGTGAGCTTCAGCCTTAACAGGCACAAGGCCGGCTGAAATGTAAAGCAAGCGTATCTGCGGGTTTTTTTGACTTAAACGTTTTGACTACGCATGCTTCAGCAGAAATCGAGGATCTGACCCCGATCTGTGTAGCCGTTGAACATCGCTGATCGCGATCAAATCGCTGTCGAAATAGCAGCCCTCGATTAAGGTCTGAGCCACCAGTCGATTTAGGCTGGCTTCTTCCAGCAGTAGCCGAAACTGTTGTAGTTTTCGATCTCGTCGAAGGTCGAATCGAAGCTGCGGAATTTGTTCCGGATACGCTTGATGGCGGATCGCACATTGGCCCGATAGCCGTCGGCACCGTCGCCGGCAATGAAACCCTCATAGTGCTGCCGGTCGTAGATCGCACGATACGTCACGTATCGACCCACGTTCGAAGCCAGCAGGTGGACGATGTTGTATTCACCAAGGGTGAGGCCGAGATCAAGATCCTGCCAATAGGCCCTGCTTACATCGAGACGCAAAAGCAGTTTGCCGCAGATCATTGTTTGGGCCTGCGCCACCACCTGGCCGGCCTCGGCCATGCTCCCGCCGGACCGCAATTGGCTCCTACGCCCGAAAGCCTCGACGGCGCGTTTGAGGCGCCTGGCCAGAACCTCCGAGCCCCGTGACTTGCCGAACACGTCGATCGAGGGTTTGTCGAGAGCCACTTCTTTATGGGCTGGCGACGCCTCGCTCGTCAGCAGTACGATCGGGACGCCGACGGTTTGCCGCTGCAGTTTGTCCAACAGTTCGATGCTGGACACCTTTGCCCAGTCGCAATGCAGGACGATGACGTCGGCATCGCCGACGGCACTAGGGGCAGCGGCCAGCGAGGCGACCGTCTGCACGGCAAAGCCCTGCGTTGACAACTCGTTGGCCAGAAATCCGCAATCCATCGCGCTGTCCCTAATAAGAAGGACGCGAATTGCGTCCGGTTCGTTGACCGCGCCGAGCAACAAAGGTTCGCCGGCATCTAAACCCATCGCAACTTGATCGAATGCGGCAGTCATCTGTAGTCACTCCCCCTTGATAGCCAAATCGGAATGCTAAACTGGGAGGGAAGGTGTGCCGAGGCGTCGGCGAACGGGCAGCCGGCTGCCGTCACCAGGGACGGTCCGAAAGCAACCGTCCACGCGTCGAGCGCGCAATCTAAAAAGACGTCGAACACCCACGTCACCCAAATCGCCTTCGATGCTTACTGAGCGGCACCCCTGCCGTTCGCGCATCGCAAGCGCCTTCCCAAGGCTGGAAAACTAGGCGAAGTAACCCATTTTGGGTGGTGACAAGACTATGTTCGAGGGTGACAAGGTTGTGTCACAGGTCGACGATGACCCCGATGTCGTGGCCGACTGATACATACAGACCTTGCGAAAGCGGTCGCGTGAGCAATCCCTGACGCTAAGACTCAAGAGGTCCTATCAGATGTCCAGGCTTGCACATTGTCTGTCTCGCCTTCGGACTTTCCCAGCGTCTGCACCAATCGCTCAAGCCTCCGAGCGGAGCCATGGAACCGCTCGCCCGTATCGATTATTTCGACTTCGATGATCCGGCCTTTGCGGCGGCCTACGGCGTTGATGGCATGCACGCGGATCGCGCCATCATAGATAAACCACGACACCATTAGCTGAGCCATTGGCTCGATCCCTTTTCGGTCGCGAAGAAACACACATGCCAGGGCATCTCGGCTGCGCACTGTTACGCGGTTTGGATCTACGTGACTTCTCACACGGAAATCCCATGAGCAAGGATGCGCCGTGACAAATTTAGAATCGTGGTGCGATCATCCGGTGACCATGAATTGTCTCGCAGCTGCGAAAGAACCTGCCATCGCAAATGAACCGCGACACGATGCTTTGGGTCATACGTGTTTGAAGATGCCGACGGCTTGTTCGACGATGACTGAGATGCGCGCGGACAAGCTATCCTGCCCTGCCCCTCGGATGCATCGGAAGAACTCCCCAATTTTCCGCCTCCACCTCCCTATCTCGCGCTGGGAGCTTTATTGCGACGCCAGAAAACTCTCGGCGCAAACGCCTCAACGAATACGACGGAGGATAGCGAACACTTCGATGAAACTTGCACGTACGCGGACCGCCCTGCGGTCGCAACATGGTCACAGAATCGAAGGCGATGTTCGGCTATCTGTCCGCAGCCGCTTGCCCCTTCCCATACCCCAAGGGTTTTCCCAGCCCCCAAGGCGAGCGGCTAAGGCCCCGCATCGGTTCCCCCAAGCCAGATGCGGGGCCACTTACTTTGGCGGCGCATTGGCTGACTCTCCTCCCCTCAAAGTCAGCGCGGGCCGCCCCTGCATCATCGCGAGCATTGACTGCAGTGGTAGATCGATCCCCCAGCGCGGAGCTTAGCGATGAACTGAAGAAACTCCTTCAAGCCCTGCGCGAAGCAGGTCGGGCACGCTGGATATTCGGTCCACGTTCTTCAGCTTCAACATCTAGCCCGATATCCGGATGCAATGTCTCTCAGCTCGTAACGCTGTGCCTCAGTTCTCCAGTCCGCAATCATGGTTCCAAAGTCGCATCGGGTGATGCCGCGGGTAGCTCATTTCCCTCAGAGAGTGCAGCTGGAGCCACCCTTTTCGTGTTGCGTGCGCGGGACTCAAGAAAGGAGCGCTCTTGCAAGATTTGACGCGTCCTGAAAGAACGCCCGGACGTCACCAAATAACAACGCAGACTGAAGGGCGAACAGCCACGCAACGGCGTAGAACGCCGGGGGATTCGTTGCACTGAAGCGCACCACCCGATCAGGCAGCCCCATAGCACCGATGAGCCGGCACAACGGAGGCATGAGCGTCACGCCAAACACAGCGCCTGCGACGACATCGCTTGCCCAATGCCATCCAAGATAAAGCAGGGGCAAGCAGATCATTAACAATGTCCAAACGACCGCCGCTGCGCCCAGCCAGCGGGAGCGGATCCACAACGGAACACTGAGGGAGAAGAACAAAGCCGCATGGGTACTGGGGAAAGAGCTGACGTCGTTGGTCGGAGTAAGGGCAACAACGAACGGCAGTCGTATGCCGAGATCCGGGTAGTGCAGCGGGAGATAGTGCAATTGCAAAAGGGTTTTCAGGAGGTGTGAGACACCTGCGATGACGATGGCCCCCAGAAGTGCAGCGACAACGTGGCGGCGCTGAGCACAAACAGTAGTTTCGTCGGCCTCGAACCACAGCCACCAATAGGCGGCTAGGAACACGCCACCATTTAGGAGCGGCAAATAGACGATGTGGTTTACAAACTTGTCGAGGGCGAGGCTGCGTCCAGCGAATTGGTTCGCAGACAGAGTGAGTGCGCGATCAGTTTGCTCGAACAGAGTCATGACGTTCATCGCAATGAGTATTCGTCGGCCCCGCACGGAGGGTAGTCCATGCGGGGCCTAACCAATCAATGCGGCGTGATGGGGAGAGGCGCAGTGAATGGCTTGCTTGACCATACCGGCAGAAATCAGCTGACCGCACGAGCCAATATTGTGACATGCCTCGATCGAGGAGTGCCCGATCGAGAAGTGCTTGGGTCCGTGGTCCACACAAGGGCGCCACGAAAGGATTAGTCCTTTTGGCCGGCCGCCTTCCACCCAATGGTTTGAGCGCAAGGCCCACATTGTTGCTACCCAGATTTCCAACCATGCTGAGAAAGACCGAAACCCGAGCTATTCACCTGATCCGCGGCTTGTATGACGCGGCGGAGGGGCGGCCAAACCAATGGCACTCTCTCCACGATCTCGACGTGCCCCAAGCTGCCGAGTCGGTACGCTACGCCACAAGCCGAGGATGGATACGGGCGGAGAGAGGGAACAACCTCTGCCTTACCGATGCTGGCTGGCGTCTAGCCGAATTGCTGTAGCCCCGATCAAAATGAGCAACGAGCCACTGCGTCAGGATGTGGATTTTGACCGCGACTTTTGGCGTGCATACGCCCGCCGCGATTTGCAGGAAGCATTCAGAGCGCTTGAAGATGGGCACATAGCTTTTGGCAGTTGGGAACGCTTGTACTTAAGCGCGGCGATCGATCATTTCCGCTACCGGAACTTCAAGCTCGCAGCGACGTCTGCACAGCGTATCTTTAGTGAGCGCCGGAGACAGCCATTCGCTGGGCGCTTTACCCAAGAGAAAGACCTCGCTGATCTTCGCGCCGAATACGAAGGACTCACACGAAGGGAACAATGAAAGGCTAGGCCGTGCCTACTTTGCTGATCCCGCCTACCTTGGAAATCGTCCTGCAGGGTCTTCACGACTTGCACGGCGCCTCGTTGCGATCAACCAATCCTTATCAACCTTCATGAAGCTGTACGTAGCCTTTAAGTGGCTGGGTTCACTGCTTCAATCGCCCGAATTTTCGGGCTTATCGTTGAAACGTGGCAATCGCCAAAGTCAATTATCGCGACCGACCTATGAAACTCCGCCTGGGGTGGCGAGTTTAAGCCGTCGTACAAAACCTTAATCGGCGATGTGCTTGGTCCGAAACTTGTCACAGCAGGATTGAACTTTTTTCTTGCTGTCTGCTTGCGGGCCTCATTTGAGGGCGCTTAGCTTTGGTGGTTGTATTACCTCTTTAGGAGGCCACCATGGTAGACGAAGTCAAACTCAACGAATTGCTGGGTCGCATGGTCGGTGATCTGGGCGCCGCCGCTACCGTCGCCCTGGTTCGACTGGGAGATTCCCTAGGGCTCTACAAGGCTCTCGCCAAGGGGCCGCTGACACCGGCGGGCATGGCGGCAGCCACCGGCATCGCCGAACGTTATGCACGTGAGTGGCTGTCGGCCCAAGCCGCGGCAGACTACGTCGCGTATGATAGGGCAACCGGCTCCTTCAGCCTGCCTCCAGAGCAGGCAATGGTGTTTGCTGACGAGGACAGCCCGGCTTTCCTGATGGGAGGCTTCGATACCATTGCCGCCCTGATGGAGAACCAGTCCAAGGTCCAGGCCGCCTTCAAGACTGGCAGCGGCGTGCAATGGGGCGACCAGGCGGGCTGCATGTTCTGCGCCGTCGCCCGCTTCTTCCGCCCCGGCTATCGCACAAACCTGGTTGACCAGTGGCTGCCCGCACTCGACGGCGTCACCGCCAAGCTCGCGGCCGGCGGCACGGTGGCCGATGTCGGCTGCGGCCACGGCCTATCGACCGTCATGATGGCGCAGGCGTTCCCCAAGTCGCAGTTTATCGGCTTCGACTTCCATGAAGGCTCGATCACGGAGGCACGCCAGCACGCCAAGGAGCACGGTGTCACCAACGCTCGCTTCGAAGTCGCCAAGGCTAAGGAATTTCCTGGCAGCGGCTACGATCTAGTCACCTTCTTCGACTGCCTGCATGACATGGGTGACCCTGCGGGCGCTGCCGCACATGTGCGCCAAGCGTTAAAGCCAGACGGCAGCTGGATGATTGTCGAGCCACAGGCCCGCGATCGGCTTGAGGACAATCTCAATCCCGTTGGCCGTCTATACTATTCCGCCTCCACGATGATCTGTGTGCCGACTTCGCTCGCTCAAGAGGTCGGCAAGGCGCTCGGCGCCCAAGCAGGAGAAACGAAGCTGCGTGAGGAGATTTCGAAGGGCGGCTTCACCCGCATACGGAGGGCCACAGAAACACCGTTCAACATGATACTGGAAGCACGGCCTTAGCGTTGATCTGGCCTTTTCAACCTCCAGGCACTCGCAAGTTTCTGCGCTTCAGCGATTTGCGCGGACGTCATCTTATCCGCTACTGCAGAACGGCTTGCCGCCGCAAAGAACTCCTGTGAGCCCTCTGAACTGAGATCGAACCACATATAGGCTTGCACGTAGTCACGTGGCACGCCGTTGCCACTGGCGTACATCCCGCCCAGATAAAACTGGGCGCCAGTATGGCCCTGATCCGCGGCTAAACGAAACCACTTGGCCGCCTCGACAGGGTCTCGCCGCATGCCCTCGCCACTTTCATACATTTTGCCAAGGAAGTGCTGGGCGGACGCGTCGCCCTGTTCCGCAAGAGAACGATAAAGCCGCTCGGCGGTGACGTAGTCCTGCCGTTGCAAAGCTACAGCCGCCTCTTGCTTGGACGTAACCTGTGCCGGCGCCGTTGGCGCAGTTGACTGAGCACAGCCGCTGATTAGTGCCGCCGCGGCCAGCCACGAAATAGCTTGTGGGTTGAGCATGGACATTCCCCTGCGTCGCGCCGTCGAAGCGTACACCAGCGACTTCGCTCTTATTCTCCACACTTTTTGAGGACTGCCCAAGGCGCACGCGACACATGTCGCCGATTTGCTCCTTGCATCATCGGGACATCATCAACGCGCATCGCGCCACTACATCGCCAGCGTCATGCCCACTATCAGGCCCAACCCTGACCAGAGCCACGAGGGACCCGCGACATCGCGCTAGCTTCCGGGCCGGAAATCACCCGGCCCTGGTAAGCCCTTGTATGCTTGATGCACCATGTTGATCCCCCGAAGAGCCTTGAGGACACCGTTGCGTGATGAAAGGATATCGCCTTGGGCACGTGGGCTGGCGTGCGCATACGGGCTAGCTCATAGGGTGTGCTCAGCGGCGGCGCGTGGCGCGCAAGCGACGATAGCCTGCAATTTGGAGAGGCGGGGAACAAGGTCACGCCTGCGCCGCGCACCCGCAATTGTTCCTCTGAGCGTTGCCGCTGGAACTCCCCGGTCCAACGATATTTTTAGGCACATGTGTTGCCCTGCTTTGAGTGGCATCTTATTTGGGCACGGCCATCCAAGTATCCCGGGGTACTCCAATTGGCGCAGTCCATTATTTGTAAGATGTGCGCCACGACGTGAACGGCGGGCAGGTCATACTACCAGTGCTCCGGTGCGATTCAAAATCAAACTGCCAGACATTAGCTAGAGTGCCTTGCAAGGGCAGAGAGAGGGCGATGAGCAACCAAGAGAAATCCTTGGAAGAATGCCTGGCGGAGGCAGCAGAATGCGATCGGCTGGCCGGTCTGGCGCGCTCAGAAGCCGCCCGCAGGATTATGGAATTGTCTGCAACCTTATGGCGCAAACGGGCGCTGGGAGAGGCCGACCAGTGCAGGCCGTATTTGCAATATCTGCACTGAATGTCAGCGTTGCTGAACTAAGCTGGCCGCGACATGGGACGCCGCGACCTTGGTTATCGACGTGGACCCAACGAGTTCACCTTGAACCATAGGGTTCGGATTTGCGATCCGGTCAATGACTGGACGTTACGATGAGCCGTATGGTGGCCGATCGAAGCGTAAGGACCTGGAGATTGTGATGCAGCGACAGGGGCCAGGAGCCGGCACGGACGGGGATCGATCCAACCCTTGGACTGTTCTCCGGAAAGAGGAAAAGTTTACGTGTTCCTACTTCTCGGTGCGCAGCGATACCGTTCAGTTTGGGGCCGCCCTTCCCCGCGCGTACAACAGTATCCGAATGAAATCGATCGGCGTCACCATCGCACCCATCGATGACGAAGGCTGCACAACTCTGGTTGGGCAATACCGTTACGTTCTCGACCGCTTCACTTGGGAACTTCCAGCCGGTGGGTGCAGACTGGATCAGGCGCCGGTGGAAGCAGCAAAAATCGAACTAAGCGAAGAAACAGGGTATCGGGCTGCCAGTTGGCTTCGACTGTTCGATGGCACCGTGGCGCCCGGATCAATTGACGGGCGGACCCAATGTTTTGTCGCGTGGGGCTTGCAGCGTGGCACTCCACACCCGGAGCCCGAGGAAGAACTGGTGCAACGCCGTGTGCCATTTGCCGAGTCAATTTCAATGGCTCTATCTGGTGAAATTTCTCACTTTGCGAGCATTAGCTTGCTTTTGGGCATTCAGACCAAACTGGCACGCGGAGAACTGCCTGCCGAATTGATGAAGCTACTCGCTGACTAGGAAGAGCGGCGTGGAGGAAGCGAACTTTGAGGTGTCGCAGCGTCATCTGCGAATTCTCGTTTTGAACTGCTGCTGTCCGGCCTGCCCGGCGGCCCGAAGCCCTTCCTGGCGCCGATGATTCATGTCTGCCTGTAGACGCAGCTAAGTAGCTCGCTAACCACCATGTACCCGTTAGGTGGACGTTCGAAGGCCTGCGTTCGGGGAAGAGGTGGGAAGAGTTACCTCTCAAGTGCCTTAGTCGTACATCAGGTCTCTGGTTACGATGGCATGGGGATTTTTTGGGGAAGCCTGCAACCTTTGCCAAGTGAATCCTGGCGTGGATGCGACAAAGGGCGGTTAAACTGGCTGAAGCAAAACTGATCGATGGCAAGGCGTTCGCGGCCGGCCTACGCCAACGAGTGGGCAAGGACGTGACCGATCTGATTGCCAACGGCGGATCGGCGCCGGGCCTCGCTACCGTGATGGTCGGTGCCGATCCAGCCAGCCAGGTCTATGTGCGCAGCAAGGGCAAGCTGGCGACCGAGCTCGGCATGGTAAACTTCGATCACCGCCTGCCCGAACAGACCTCCGAAGCCGAGTTGCTGGCGCTGATCGACGATCTGAACGACGACGACAGCGTGCACGGCATCCTGGTGCAGCTGCCGCTGCCCAGGCACATCGACACCGCGCACGTGCTGCTGGCGGTCGATCCGGCCAAGGATGTCGATGGCTTTCATCCCTTCAATGTCGGACGACTGGGCTCGAGTGCGCCCGGCGCGCCGCTCGACTTCCCCGTACCGTGCACGCCGCTCGGCGTCTCGATGCTGCTGCACGAGGCGCTGGGATCGATCAGCGGCTGCCATGCCGTGGTGATCGGCCGCTCGAATCTTGTCGGCCGCCCGGTGGCGCAGCTCCTGCTGCGCGCCGACTGCACGGTCACCATCGCCCATTCGCGCACGCGCGATCTGCCGGCGCTCAGCCGCCAGGCCGACATCCTGGTGGTGGCGATCGGCAAGCAGGAATTCGTGCGCGGCGACTGGATCAAGCCGGGGGCGGCGGTGATCGACGTCGGCATCAACCGCATCCCGACCGACGACGGCAAAACCAGGCTGGTGGGTGACGTCGCCTTTGCCGAAGCGCTGCCGGTCGCAGGCCATCTCACGCCGGTGCCGGGCGGCGTCGGCCCGATGACGGTGGCGTGTCTGATATTCAACACGCTGCAGGCAGCGCGCCGTGCATCCGGGCTGGCCGTCAAGACGGTCGAGAAGCCACACTTGCCCGTCGGTCTTGGAGCGCGCGCGGAAGGTATAGGCGCGATGTGGCCGACCGCCATCCCCGTCAGCGGTTTAACTAGAGTCAAAATCTGACTCACTGGAGCGTTTTCCAGGGTCAGAAAGCCTACCTACCAGCCGAGGGCTAAACCGATTCCACAAACAGAAAAACGACCCTAGTGTTGATTTCCACTTCCCAGCGCACGTCGGTCCAAATTCGCCAAGCTCGCCGTTGCCACCGCGTCGGACGCGTTCGCCAACAGGGCGGCCAAGTTTGGGCCAGCCCAGCAGAAATCGCCTCGCCCTTGTGCAGACGGCGGGCAATCTTCCGCTGGAGGTTGGCAACGTGTTTACCGTGTCGGGACTTGCTCATGGCAGCCTCCGGAATGACCTACCGATTCTGGTGGGCCATTCGCGAAAATGCCGCCGGACTACCACTTCGTTGCCGTTGCCGACGATGGCAAGGCTCGCGATAGCGGAAGCAGCGTCGAAAAGTCGAGGGAGGCCGCAATGGCCAATGGATTTAGTGCGGACCTGCCACGCAGCACCGAGACAATGCCAAGCCATGTTAGCCCCGTTTCGGGTATCGGCAGCTTTGGCGGACCGATCGTTTGTGCCGACCGCATAGGCAACCTCGGCTTCGACGGCGAGACTGTGACTGTCACGCTCGAGACGCGCCGGAACATGACAATTGCGGACAAGGCGGTCCAAGACCACGTAGTTGTGGCTCATCTTCGGATATCCGTGGATACGATGAGAGCGCTCAGAGCTTCGATTGCGCAGATCGAGTTGATGATTACCCCACCGACAGGCGGTCAGAAGAACTGAGCTGCCATCACCGCGTGGCTCTCGCGCCGTCTGGGGTGCGGCCCCTGGCGCGGGGTAGCGCCGTCAGCGCAGCCCCTTTTTGGACGATGAAGAACCTTGGTGGCTGAAACCCTGGTCGCCGATGGAGGGCCATCCAGGAAGCCGGCGATGATACGCCACAACATTGCTCAGGAACGTCAACGACAGAGACGTGCGGGGTGCGCACGACGGCGCCCAAGATAATTTTTTACACCGGCACAGAGCCTCCAGAAACCGACATCATGCACTGCCTGCATTCGGCGGAATGGCGGCTGCCAGCTACTTCACGGTCCCAGCAGCGGAGCCTGAAAAGGACCGTGACAAAACGTGATGCCGCTACAGCGCTCGCCCGCCACTTCTGCCACGCCCTTGCCGAAGAGACGGCGGGCTTGGCGTCGGGGTCGTGGTGCATGGTGCAGACCATGGCCCAGCGTATGGACCTCACGTTAGACGAGGCCTCGACGATGGCCGACGATTACGCGCGGCGGAATTGGATCGATCATCGGCAGCACACGGTGAGCCTTCGCGAGGGGGGCCGCCTGGTCGCCGCTGCAGTGCGCAAAGCCATCGTGTCGAAACGGCAGCCGACGACGCGAGGCCAAAAGCGGCTCGCAAGCGACGTGGCCAGGAGCCTCGCTGAATGACCCTCGACGACGCCATCGCCACCCTCTACGGCCGCGAGATCAACCGCGGCTGCGAAACCTTTTGGGACGGCGGCATCAAGGTCTCGATCGGTGACATAATGAACGGCCACCATTCTGAGACCATGTTCAGCCGCGACAACATGGGGAAGGCGGGACAGCGGCTCGTCGACGAGGCGGCGCGACTCTTTCCGAAGGCATTTCAGTAACTCAGGACCTCTTAGACGGGGATCCGCGCGCTTAGCTGGCCTCCTGGAAACGATCGGTACCGGGCGTACCGGGGCCCGTGCCTAACGCATGTCGAGCGTCTGGCCGCATCCTGGGCAAATGAACCGGCCCCATGGCTTGTCGATGAGGCGATCCCACGGCGGCTCATCGAATTCGATCATGTGGACCGTGTAGGCCGGCTCGCAACCGCGGTCGTAGAACGCCAGCCGGCGAGGTCTTTGCTGGTGTAGCGCTCGACTCATTTGCGGACCGTGCGAGAGCAAACGCCTGCGGCTTCCCTGACGGCCTGCGGCGCGCCTGAACCGGATCAAAAAAACGGACCCGTTCGCAACGGTACATATGTTGGCCGCCGGCGCTAGTCCGGCCCGGGCGACACCGCTGGGCGCGGGGGTGGCGCGATATCGCGGAAGAGTTTCTCAAGGCATTCCAGTCGTTCGGCCTGCGCAAGCAGCGAGCAGGCGCCGGCGTTGACAATCGCCAGATCGGCGCCGCGCACATAGAGCCTCTCCGTAGTGCCGAGCCTGACGATGGGCAGGACAAGCAGGTTGGTCCCGTCATCGACGACACGGGCTATCTCCACCGCCCGGCGCAACGGCGCACCCAGCACCGGCGCGAGTTGCGCCTGCGCGGCGGCCGGGGTCGGCTGCAGCGCCAGGACAACCGGCGCCAGGACGGTGAGCCCGCACAATAGGCGTGCGGAAAACATCGCAATCATCGCTCAGCTCTCCCTTGTGCCTATCAAGACGCAGGTGGGCCGCTTGTGTCTCCACTCACTGACGCAATACGTTCAATCGATCACTCGCCTCCTGAACGCGTTTACGGCCGCACGTAGGTCCAGCCCTCCTCCTGCAGCTCCATGACCCGTACTACGCCGGACTTCACGAGCGTGGCCTGCGCGACCAGCGGAATGTCCTTGTGCTCGGCCTTGTGCATGTTGTCCTGGGTGTTGCCGCAGGCCATGAACGAGATCGACCGCGACTTGTCGGCGATCGCCTTGATGCGATCCTTCACCGGCGAAGTGTCGTCGCGCAGCATGTGCAGGCCCGGGCCGAAGGTGACGACCTCGATCTCCACCTTCTCGCCGAGGGTCTTGTAGTATTGCTCGACGTTGGTCGCGTTGTTGAGCGCCAGCGTCATCATCGCCGGATCGTTGGTGTTCACCTGCAGGACGAGGCGATGCACCTTCTTATCTGTGCCATCCTGCGCGGTCGGCGCCGATGCCAGTTCTTTGCCCTGCGCCGAGGGCGGGGCGACGAGAAACAGCGCCCCGACACACACTGACAAGGCGCACGCCGCCGTTAACCGCATCACATGTCCGAACCTTGTCATCATGCTCTCCTCTAGTGGTGTTGCTCAGGGATCGTCAGTTGCGCGGCGCGCCGGCGACGGCCGGCCATTTGCAGGGGCCAGCCAGCCGGACCCGCACGATTTTCAAGCCGGCCAGATCGTACCGCCCGTCCAGTGCAGCACCCTGCCGGGGAGTGACGCGAAAAGAGATCTCGCCCCGATCGGGCAGCGACGCCAGCAGCCGCACGACATCGCCCCTGATAGTGACACCGGCCCCCGAGGCCGATGTGCCGGCCGCGACGACCACTGGCTGGCCGTTATTGACGACGTAGGAGACGACAAGGTCCTCGCCGCGGCCCGTAAGGGCTGAGGCTTTGATCACCAGGTCTGTCCGGCCACCGCGGCACTGGATCAAGAGCTGCATGGCGCCGTCCGGTCCGCCGCTCGACAACGCGGTGGCGATGGCGAGGGGCGTGTAGTCAAGCGGCGAGGTAGTCTCGCTGACGATCCAGTTGTCGGCCGCCGGTGGCACTTCTGGCGCGGGTGAACCCGCGGGGCGCGCCGGGGACGGCGGGGTGATGTCGCGCGAGAGCTTCTCCAGGCAGTCCAGCCGGTCGGCCTGCGCCAGCAGCGAGCAGGCCCGGAGTTTGTCCATCGCATCGCCGGCACCTTGCGCCACCGCGTCGGCGCTCGCCGACGCGAACGCGAAAGCAAGGCAGATCGTAGCGATCTTCACTGTTTCGCCTGCGCCTTGCGCGCCTTGGCTTGCAGCCATTCCTGCACTGCCGGAAAGCGGGTGAGGCCGGGGACCGTCGCGCCGAGATTGATCGTCTTCCAGTTGGGGTCGAAGCCAGGCGCCTGCAGCTTGTCGAGCCGGGTAAAAAGGTAGTCGGTGAAGCGGGCGACGCGCCGGTAGCGGTCGGAGCCGACCGGCCAGTTGTAGGAGACCAAGACGGTTGGCACCGCGATGGTCGAGATGCGCTCGCCCGGCTTGATCAGCGCAGGATAATCGGCCGCATCAAGAGCCGCGGGCAGATAATAATCCTCGAATTTGCTGTCGTAGGTTACTGGCAGAAACTTGAAGCCCGGCTCCCATTGGCCGCGCAGAAAGGCGTCGACCGGCTTCGACGTGATGAACACCACGGCCGCCATGTCGCCCTTGCGCATCTGCTGCAGCGCCACCTGGTGCGGAATGAAGGTCTTGTCG
>Ga0210392_10000885_pt1 | contig 16644 bp, 21 predicted proteins | sample IncBWC30OmetaG_FD_161057 | JGI IMG/M metagenome (GOLD analysis project Ga0210392, IMG submission 161057) | Forest soil microbial communities from Barre Woods Harvard Forest LTER site, Petersham, Massachusetts, United States - Inc-BW-C-30-O ...
CTCGCCGAGCGATATCAGAAACGAATCTTCAGCCTGGCTTATCGGATAACGCGCAACCGAGAGGACGCACAGGACGCGGTACAGCAGAGCTTTCAAAAGGGGCTCATGTATCTCAATAGTTTCCACGGGAAGTCATCGTTCTGCACCTGGCTGACCCGGATCGCGATCAACGAAGCCCTTTCATGTCTGCGCCGAAAGAGGGCTCTCAAGGAAATCCCCCTGGAGGATGCGAGATCAGAACCCGAAGGTGAGCTGACCGTGGAGGCTCAGTACAGGGGTGAAAACCCTGAGGAGTTCTGTCAACGACGTGAAACGGAACAAATCATTCGCAAGGCGATCAATCAGTTGAGTGTGGAATTTCAAGTTGTGCTCCACCTCTGGATGGAAGAGCGACCGATGGAGGAGGTCGCCGACGTTTTAGGTTTGGGAATAGGAACTGTTAAGGCGAGGTTGTTCCGGGCACGGCAGAAACTGCGGGCACTGGTCACACGCGATCTGGAATATCGGCATGGTCGTGGAGAGGCTCGGATACAAATACTTTGTGACGGCAAAACAAGGTTGACCATGGTCTCGGATCAAAGAGCGATGAACAGCGCAGGTGCTGCTCTAAAAAAGTCGAGACCGGTCTCGCGCTGGAGGCGGCGGGAAGGAACTCGCGACACGGCATTAGAGCGCCGGAACTCAATAGTGCTGGAAGTCGCATGAATCCTGAACGTGCAGGAAAGACGAAAATGCCGCTGACGCGGCGCGTAGTGCGAGTTCTTGCGGCACTGTACATCTACGGGTTGGCGCTTCTGATCCTCGTCATGTTCTCGCGGAACACACTCTCAACTCTGCTCCGTACGTTTTTCCTGACCCAGGTTCGTTAAAAAATCATTTTCACGCAAGGAGCTTGCCGTCGCGCAAGTCGGAAACTGTTCTATCGAATACATTTCTGCCGAATCGAATGCAGACAGGGAAGTTTTTGCAGCATTCCTCCGGACCTCCGCCTGGAAGAAATTCCATATCGTTGTAAGGAACCATCGTTACGGGTGTGGTATGGAAAATTTAACGACGGACGCGGGTCAGGGGTAGAGGTCAGGGCGTATGGACGTTTCGGGCTACGTTCTGGAACACCTCCGCGAAGATAAGGAGTTCATGCTACACCGGGGCCACGGGAAACACGCCGAAGTACCACTATGCTTCTATTGACACCCACCGCCGACCGCCCGGCCACTGAGACCCTTGAGAAAATCGAGTGCGATATTGTTCCGCAACGAACTGGATTCGGCTTGCGCGGCCCGGCCTCTGTCGTTGCTCCAGCACAACGGGCAGTTGAGCTATACCGGACGGTTGTCGAACAAATAGTTGAATGTTTTCGACAGCTGACACGACGTTACCCGACCGCAGTTAGATGCGTGTAGATCTGCTCATCGTTGAGAACATTCACGAACTCAATGCCCAACTCCAGCAGTCTCGTTTCGATCTCGCTTCGATAGGCATTGCCTCTTGGAGGTCAAATAGGACCAGGGTGCTTCCGGACGGTACCCAGCGCAGAAGCCCTGACAGTTGATCGGCGGGCACCAGCAGCGCACCGGGAACGATGCGGTTGTTTGCTTCACGCAGCGCAATGACGAGGAGATTTTCGCATCGGCACATCAAACTGTCGAGCGTCGCTGTCGCGATCGTGATGTACTTCACCTTTATTCGTGACGCTGTAATAGTCCCAACAACAGCGATCGTAAAGATGCCGTATAGGATGAGCGCGACCTCCACAACAGAATCCTCCATCACGAAATTTCGCAACAAGAGCATTCAGCATTTGTCGAAGACTCGAGGCACCCGGTCGTCAGGTTTGGGCCGAAGCGCCCGCCAAGCAGCGCACTTGCGGACGCACGGGGGCAGATTCATCTAGACGGAGTGGCATTCCCTCTCGCTATGGTTCGAAAAGCCAAAGGTTGAGAAATGCCCACAGCAATAGGCCTACCGTGGACAAGACAGAGAGGAATCCGACCAGCACTTGGGGCCCGGAGAGATTGATTTCGTGCGTCCTAATAGAGGGCCCGAGCTTGATGACGGGGGCTATTTGGGGTTCCCGGCGCCGTTGCGCCCTCTCGCGCACCGTGACCGAAGACTGAATTGGGCAGTTACCTTGAGTAATTTCTTCGGCGCGGATCATATGCTGAGTCCTTAGCTCTTGATGCCGGATCGTGTGCCTTTCAATTTAGGAACTTTTTCATTGCAAGGTCTCCGCTTTGTGTCTTTTTGCAGTCAGAGCGGTTCGAGCAGCGGCTCCATTCGATTCCACGAGTGAGGTCATAGCGAGCAGCGCCCAAGATGAGAAATTGCCATGCCGCCTCTCATTTCACTTCTAGTTCCTGCACGCACTGTGCCAGGGTGAGAACACCCCTTTGTCCCGAATCAGTGCGGCGAATAAATGTGTCTCGGCGAAACTGAAGGCCGTGGTAAACGAACTCTCGTCAATTTGCATTGGACTTTCGGCGGGAGTAGTGCATTCGCGTCTACCTTCTGCCGCTGTTGCCCTTGCCAGGATTGTTGTTTGCCCGCGGTGTTGCTGGCCGTGATCGCCCCACCTACTTAGACTTGCGGCGGCGTTGCGTCGCGGAAGAGCCGACCTTGCCGTAGCAAGCGAATTAGTCGTTCACGTCGTGCCACAAACATGGAACCCGCACGGCCTATACTTCGTGTGCATACACTAACTTGCAGCAAGGCTTTGAAGTGCCGCGCGATCGTGCACCCGCAGAGCGATGCCAACAAGTTCCGCAATGCGCCTTCGCTTTAGATCACTGAGTGCGCGGCTCACTGTCTCACGAGAGCAGCCGATACGCTGGGCAATTGCTCCGTGTGTCAGAGCCACAGTCGCACGAACAATACCGTCGCTCATATGGCCGTTCGCGCAACAGTCAATAAGGAAGCGGGCCAGCCTCTTCGGTACCGGGTTTCCCGCCGAGCGAATGAGATCGTAGGCCGAATGGCAATCGCGGCTGAGATACTGCGCGAAATACAGGCACGCATCGCCATGTTCCCCGAGAAATTTCAGAAGATCTTCTCGGGCGATGAATGCGAAGCGGCAGGGCTCTACAGTCTCAACCGTGACACCGTGAGGTGTGCCTGCCAAAACAGAGTTTAGTCCCAAAATATCCCCTGGCAGGGCGGTCTTTAGCACCAAGGTTTTCCCCTCACGGTTTGCCGTGAGGACATTTGCACGCCCCTCGTACAATATGTAGATCCCGTGCGCTGTGTCTCCCTCGAGGAAAACGACAGTGTCCTTGCAATAGCTGGCGATATGCCTCATCTCATCCATTGCGCGGATCGCCGTTTCTGACACCTTTGAAAAGAAGCTATTACCCTTAGGTTTTTGGGGGCCAAAATCTGCCAAAGGCAATCTGTATACCGCATGATCCCTGGTGTTTGGGCCTTCTTTACGGAATGGAATAGACCTTGGTTCGGATGTGAAACACTCGATTGACATGACGACTGCTCGAACGAACTTTTAGTGCCGGACTTTCCGCCGCGACCTCAGGAAGCGACGCCAAACAGCTATTTCGTAAATCCAACTGACCTCGTACGTGAGTTCTTGTTCTTCAGTCACACGTTCCTGTTCGTTCCATATGACACGGTTTTCGGTTTCCCAATGCACATCAACTCCGGCCGGAAATGTCGCGACCGCAGTCGACGAATCTTCACTGGCCGCTCTGTATATCATTGCAAGCCTCTGAGAATTCGCTACATCAGCTTACTTAGCGAAATCAGAATCGTTCGTTGCACTTTCGTTTCCAACACCGTCCTCAGCGGGATGCAAGCCCCTGCGTGCATTCGTGGCCTCAAGGCTGGTCGTCGCTGGGGCGGTAGAGCCGAAAGGTGCAATTTGCAATAGGGAGCAGCATGGCGAATGAACTGAAACATAGCGGTTTGACGGAAGCACCCGACTCAATTCTGATTGCTGCCAGGAACCGTGGCGAAGAGCGAGCGTTCGACGTCGTGGCGGAGCGTTACTCACCAGAATCATCGCTGTAGTATTCCACATAACCCGCAACACGGCTGCACGAGGATGGCTGTCGACGAAATTGCGTTGCCTTTTTGACATCTGACAGGGCGAATTCAGCAGCTCTCCATTGATGCGCCGAAAACTGGCGTCGAACCAGGGAATACGCCGCTGTTTCAATGATCGGGATCGCGTCCCTTTTGGCCTGCCAGCGTATCGCGACCGCAGGGGACGGGGCCGGTCTTTTGCTACCCTGAAGGTGGCGGAAGACGAACACTCGTCAATTTGCAATGGGCTTTCGACCGAGGAGTTTCTTCCGGGACTACTGCCTAAACCCTAATCTGCACATCAGAAGCCAAGATTGTTAGTGTGCAAACGCTCACAGCTCTGGCACTTCCTGTGCTTATCTGCGCGCGAACTGGGCCGTTGACACTTAGTCCAGGAACAGAGCAAGGTTGTCGAGCACAAGTACCGTTCGCTCGTTGTACTGGGATAAAGCTAGGGGCCGAACTGCCCAAGTTGCGTCCAGTTCGTTCCTGAACGAATATTCGTGCTCTAACTTCTCACGAAGTCAATTCCGGCCACGTGGTGATGCGATGGTTAGTAAGTCGGAGAGCATAGCTCAGGTCTGGGAGAGGCTGCCTGACTGTAGCGTCATGAATGCTGAAGAAGTGATGATGTATACTTGGTGCCAATAACTGGCGCAAAGGGTCGAAGTGAAGAGATTATGGCCCGGCCGAAGCTCCAATTACGGATTGCCCAGTCCCCCGTCCTACGCTACTGTCTCGCAGTGCTTTGCGTCTCCGTGGCGCTCGGCGGGGCACTTCTCATCGAGAGCTTACAGCTCCACAACATAACGCTCTTCCTGTTTGCCATCGCCGTGGCCGCCTGGTATGGAGGGACCGGGGCTGCCGTGCTGGCGCTTCTACTCTCATGCATATGCTTCGCTCACTTCTTCGTAGAACCTTCTCACAGTATCCCTTACTTTATTCTTTTAGCCTTATTCGCATGGCTAGTCAGCTGGTTTAGCTCTGTTAGACGCCGCGTCGAGGCAGAGCTTCTTGCGGAGCGAACGCAGCAGGTCAGCCTGCTCAATCTTACCCATGACTCGCTTTTCGTCCGTAATATGGATTTCATCATCACGTACTGGAACCTTGGCGCGCAGGAGTTGTACGGGTGGACGCCCGAAGACGCGTTCGGCAAGAATTCCAACCAACTCCTGCAAACAGTGTTTCCAGCGCCACTCGAGGACATTCACGCCGAGTTGCTTAGGGCCGGGCGCTGGGAGGGCGAGCTAAAGCGGACGACAGCCCGAGGCACCACAGTGGTGGTGGCCGCTCGATACGCGTTGCGCCGAGATGAGCAGGCGCGACCTGTGGCCATCCTGGAAACGAGCAATGACATCACGCAACGGAAGCGACGGGAGGAAGAAATTCAACGCCTCAACCAAGAACTAGCAAAGGGCTCGATGGAGCTCGAAGCCATCAACAAGGAACTGGAGGCATTTGCCTATTCCGTTTCCCATGATCTGCGTGCACCCCTTCGCCATGTGGCGGGTTTTACAGAGCTGCTTCAAAAGAGGGTTTCTTCCGTTGTGGATGAAAAGAGCAACCGCTACCTCGCCATGATCCTGGACTCGGCCAAGCGAATGGGAAATCTGATTGACGATCTTCTGGCCTTTTCGAGAATCGGGCGGGCCGAAACACAAAAGACTCTATTTAGCCTGACGCAGCTCGTAAGAGAAGCCGTTGCCGAAGTTCGGCAAGACGCGGAGGGACGCAACATCGCCTGGAAAGTCGGCGCATTGCCCGATTTCTATGGAGACCGTTCGATGCTAAGACTGGTACTGATCAACCTTATTTCCAATGCGGTTAAATTCACGCGCACGCGCGCGCAAGCCGAAATCGAGATCGGCTGCGCCGACGGAAACAGCGATGACTTGGTAGTATTCGTTAGGGACAATGGGGTGGGCTTTGATATGAAGTACGTGAATAAACTGTTTGGAGTGTTTCAACGCCTGCACGATTCTGATGCATTTGAAGGCACCGGCATTGGACTGGCTACGGCGCAGCGCATAATACATCGTCACGGAGGCAAGATCTGGGCCGAAGGCGTCGTTGATGGCGGTGCGACTTTCTATTTCTCAACTCCGATACCACGAGGACACTTATGGAAGCCAGGAACAAACTAGGGCGTATTTTGCTGGTTGAGGACGATCCTAAAGATGTGGAACTTACCCTAACAGCCCTTGAGGAATACAACCTCGCCAATGAGGTCATTGTCGTTCGCGATGGCGAAGAAGCCCTGGAATACCTCTATTCCCGGGGAAAATTCAAGACACGCTCCAGCGACAACCCCTCAGTCATGCTGCTGGACTTAAAACTACCCAAGGTCGATGGGCTTGAGGTGTTGAAGCAGATTAAGTCCGAGGAGAAGCTGAGAATGGTTCCGGTAGTGGTGCTGACCTCATCGAAAGAGGAAAAGGACATGGTGGCAAGTTACAGGCTGGGAGTGAACGCGTATGTAGTAAAGCCAGTTGACTTTCATGAGTTTGTGAATGCCATTAAGGAACTGGGCATTTTCTGGGCAGTCATCAATCAGCCGCCACCCGGAAGCGTAAGGAAGTGAGTATCGTCAGGAATGAGCATGCGGAACCCATTGCGGATTCTGTCGATCGAAGATGATCCTAAGGACTCCAAGCTGATTCAGGAACTGCTTGAGACAGAAGACATCGTCTGCGAAGTAACACGGGTTGATACTCAGGCTGGCCTGCTGGCTTCCCTTGAGCAGGGTGGAATTGATCTGATTCTGGCAGATTACACCCTTCCCTCGTTCGACGGCATTTCCGCATTGAAGTTCGCAATGAGAGCCTGCCCGGAAGTGCCGTTCATCTTTGTTTCTGGAACACTCGGCGAAGAAGTGGCGATTGAAGCGCTTAAAATTGGCGCAACGGATTATGTTCTGAAGACGCGGTTATCGAGGCTTGTGCCGTCGGTGATACGTGCGCTGCGTGAAAGTAGAGAAAGAGCAGAACGCAAGCAAGCAGATGAGAAGCTACGCCGCAGCGAAGCCTACCTGACTGAGGCCCAGCGACTGAGTCAGACCGGCAGCTTCGGTTGCAATCTTTCCACGGGCGAAATGTTTTGGTCGGAAGAAACCTTTCGAATTTATGGATACGACCGGTCCACCCAGCCCGCCGTGGAACGTGTTCTTCAACGGGTCCACCCGGAAGACAAACCTTTAGTTCAGGAACAAATCGATCGGGCGTCCCGCGGCGGCAAGGATTGTCATGTCGAATGTCGCCTCTTATTGCCTGACGATTCGGTCAAGCATGTCCGCATTGTGGCTCATGCATCAAAAAATGGACCAGGAATCACTGAGTTTATTGGAGCTGTTATGGATGTCACCGCTGCGAAGCAGGCGGAAGAGAAGCTGCGACGTAGTGAAGCTTACTTGGCGGAAGCGCAGAAATTGAGCCATACAGGTAGTTTCGGCTGGAATCTTTACAGCGGCGAGATCTACTGGTCTCCGGAAACCTTTCGGATATTCGAATACGAGCTGACAGCCAAGGTTACGATTGAACTGATAATGCAACGAACTCACCCGGAAGACAGGTCAGCTGTGCGGCAACTAATCGACCGCGTTTCGCGCGAGAGGACGGATTTCGATTTTGAACATCGCTTGTTGATGCCGGATGGATCCGTTAAATACCTGCGGGTCATGGGTAGTCCCTCAAAGAACGAGGACGGCTCCTTCGAATTCGTGGGAGCGGTTACGGATATTACCGAGAGCAAGCGGGCAGAAGAAGCGTTGCGGCGAAGCGAGAGTTATCTGGCGGAAGCGCAGAGGCTCACGCATACCGGGAGTTGGGCCTGGCGGGTAACGGGAAGAAACACCTTGCATCTGTCCGAAGAATGGTACCGCTTATTTTGCTTCGATGCAGAGGAGGGCATGCCGCCTTGGGAAAAACGCCTCCAGCGCGTTCATCCGGAGGATCGAACCAGGTGGCAGGGAGCCATCGAGCGAGCAATCCAAGAAAAGACGGATTACGATATAGAATTCCGAATCCTTCTGCCCGGCGGGACTCTCAAGTGGATCCACACCGTCGGCCATCCTGTTTTGAATGCATCCGAGGATTTGGTGCAATTCGTGGGTAGCTCGACGGACATCACCGAGCGCAAGCGCGCGGAGGAAAAGATCCGGCAGAGCGAAATGGAGCTCCGACAGCTCCTTGATTTTACGCCTCAGCACGTTACCGTACTGGGACCAGACAGAAGTCGCCTCTATAACAACCAGGCCGCGCTCGATTATCACGGTCTCACTCTTGAGGAGTGGCAGACCGCCGACCCGGAGAGATTGTTTCATCCACAGGATTGGGAACGTATAACGAGAGAAGTTTATAGCAAATTCCTGAGCGGGTCCTCGCATGAACTGGAAGCGCGGCTAAGGAGAAGAGACGGGCAGTATCGCTGGTTTCTTTTCCGCTACAATCCGACGCTGGATGAACAAGGACGCCCCACACGTTGGTATGCTGCGGCGACCGATATCGAGGATCGCAAGCAGGCTGAACAGCGACTCCAGAATGAGAACGTTGCGTTGCGCGAAGAAATCGATAGGGCATCGATGTTTGAGGAGATCGTGGGGACTTCTCCCGCCCTGCACGCGGTTCTCTCTCGTGTATCCAAAGTTGCTCCCACAGATTCCACCGTTCTGATCACCGGTGAAACGGGGACGGGCAAAGAACTGATCGCGCGCGCCGTTCACAAACGATCACAGCGTTCCTCGCGAGCGTTTGTCAGTGTCAACTGCGCGGCCATCCCACGCGATCTGATCGCGTCGGAATTATTCGGACATGAGAAGGGCGCTTTCACGGGGGCAACTCAGCGGCGGTTAGGGCGCTTTGAGTTGGCCGAAGGAGGCACCATCTTCCTCGATGAAGTCGGAGAGCTTCCCGCCGAGACCCAGATCGCTCTCCTACGTGTTCTGCAGGAACACGAATTCGAGCGTGTCGGGGGAACTGGCTCCATTCGAACCGATGTTCGGGTGATCGCTGCAACCAACCGTGACTTGCAGGCGGCCATCGCCGCGGGTACCTTTCGCAGCGACCTCTTTTACCGGCTCAACGTTTTTCCGATCGAGGTGCCTCCTCTGCGTGAACGGAAGGAAGACATTCTCGTACTGGTTGAGTACTTCATCGATCGCTACGCGAGTAAAGCAGGAAAGAACATCCGCGGGGTAAACAAAAAGAGCCTGGAATTGCTTCAGTCGTATCCCTGGCCGGGTAACATTCGCGAATTGCAGAACGTCATCGAGCGATCAGTAATCGTATGCGACCGGGAGAATTTCTCGGTCGATGAGAGTTGGCTTTCGCGGCAGCCTCGTTCAACTGGACCGAAGAGCCAGTTTGAGCTCTCCCAAAAGCTTGCTTCTCAGGAGAAAGAGATGATTGAGGCTGCTCTGACCGAAAGCGGGGGGCGGGTATCCGGACCTTCAGGCGCGGCAGCCAAGCTGGGTATTCCAGGTTCTACCCTGTACTCGAAGATTGCATCACTAAGAATAGACAAGAATCGCTTCAAGACCACGAATTCTTCAAAAGATCAAAGCTGAACACTTCCTTAAGCTGCTCGTAAAGCACGATTACGAAATTTCGTAAATCTCTAAACTTTCGTAATTTGTATATCAATTAAGCCGCCTAGTTTCAATTGCTTAACATTGGCGCCGTGATTGCCATTACACGTGTGTGTGAAGGAGTCACGGTGATCGGAATTTAGGAGAGGATGGATGCTGAAGATCACGAGGGCAGCGAACGGAGAGGTGGTCATTAAGCTGAGCGGTCGGATGGGCGCAGCAAACCTAGTCGAGTTGGAAAATCTGATCCGCGCAGAAGCGGACGGTCGCCGCATCGTCTTGGACTTAAAAGACCTAAAGCTTGTGGATCAAGACGCCGTCAGTTTTCTTAGGCACTGCGAAGCGGACAGCATCCAGCTCAAGAATTGCCCGGCATATATCCGGGAGTGGATCACGGGAGAACCGCGATGAGCATAGAAACCAGAACGGCCATTGAGCACTCGACACCGATGCCACAGCGTTCCGAGAGCGGCGTGAGCGCGCGCTACGAAACCAAGGTTTTCTCGCTTTCGGATCGAAAAGCATCGGCCGAAGTAGCTCACGGGTTTTTCGAGTCACGACAGTGAAGGAGACGTTATGGCAACTGCAACACAATCGGCCCACAGTAAGGAATTGGACCCAAAACAGCGGAGCTCGACGTCGCGCCATTTTGAGGATGCGCGGCGGCAGAAGATCGTGGGGCAGGACGAGGCCGTCGAAGCGCTTGTCGAACTCTTTCAGGTGTTTTGTGCCGGGCTGCGCTCTCCAGGACGTCGGGAACCTGCTGTTTCTGGGACCGACCGGTTCAGGCAAGACGCGCATTGGCCATGATCCACACATAGCGAAGGCCCAGCTGCACAGAGGAGATGGCATAGAACCACAAAGTGGGGGGAGGGGCGATGCAGGGAACAGTCGAGCGTAAACCTCACGCAGAGAGGTCAGACATTAAGGAGAGGCTGGGTTTGGCTGGGGTGGAAATGATTGGCGCGAGCGCTGTGTTTGAACAAGCGCTGGAGCTGGTGGAGACCGTTGCGCCAAACGATTCGACGGTGCTTTTGCAGGGAGAGACTGGGACGGGGAAGGAACTCTTTGCGCGAGCCGTGCACGCACTGAGTCCACGGAAGAACGGGCCCTTTGTGAAGCTGAATTGCGCGGCGATGCCGGCAGGCCTAGTGGAAAGCGAGCTCTTCGGGCATGAGCGCGGAGCGTTCACCGGAGCGATGTCCCCCTTGGTGGGACGGTTTCAATTGGCCAACAAAGGTACCTTGTTCCTCGACGAAATCGGAGAGCTTCCTCTTGAGATTCAACCCAAATTGCTGCGAGCCTTGCAGGAACAAGAGTTCGAACGCTTGGGAAGCACTCGGACGATCCGTACCGACGTCCGAATCATCGCGGCCACCAATCAGGATCTCCGCCAAATGCTCCGTGAACGCAGGTTTCGTCCAGACCTCTATTTCCGACTCAACGTGTTTCCCATCGTTCTGCCACCATTGCGTGCTCACGCCGAGGACATCCCGGAGTTGGTGCAGCACTTCGTGCGAAAACTGTCCTGCGAATTGAACAAGCCCATCGAGCACATCCCGGCCGAAGTCATGGACGTCCTTCAGGTGCACGAGTGGTCCGGTAATATTCGCGAGCTCGAAAATTTCATACACCGCTCGGTGATTCTATCCACGGGAGGTGTCCTACGGCCGCCTCTGGGCGAACTCCGGACCATCCTCAAAAGCTCCCCGGGGGAGGAGACTCCCACATTGGCGAAAGTTGAACGCGAGCACATCTTGCAGGTGTTGAGGCAAACGAATGGTCTCGTGGGCGGACGCGAGGGCGCGGCGGCACGGCTGGGAATACCACGGACCACACTGGTCCACAGGATGCGCAAGCTGGGTATTCCAACGGACAAATTCAGCAGATTGCGGCGGAACCGATCGAGAGCTTTGGCCGCCTCACCCGAACGCGATGCCAATGATGAACAATTCCGGATCACCGGAAGTGCTCCGGTGTTTAGCGAAGGAGTCGTGTGACAGTCGCAGCTGATAGGGGTTGGCTTCGTGCAGCGGACCTTAGACGTCCCAGGAAGAGCCGTCGACCGGCAGGTGGTTGCCGAATCGGGGGTTTCGTTGAGCAAGCACGTAGGCAAGTGGTACCCGTCCGGCAATCCATCTTCCGTCGGTACCAGTATTCGCCAGACCGGTACGGTAAATGGTGCGACACGAGAGTCAAGAGCCTTTGTTTCGGATGCGACTAGCCCAATTCTCACAGCGATTGTTCGCCAGAGTCTTCAGTGCGCACAGTCAAGGGCGTCCGACTGTGCGGTCACCCGGGCAAGAACGAAACCAGGATTTGCTGATGACGGTTGTGTCCCAGAGCACGCGGTGGGTTCATTTAAACGCCCGCAGAACTAATTCGAGTCCCAGCTGCACCAGGACAGTTGTCGACGCAATTGATTCATCTTTTCGACATCTGACACGACCGATCGAGCAGCTTTCCAGCTGATCCGCCGGAAACCGGCCTAGAACCAAAGAGTAAGCGCTGTTTCAGGATTGGTATTGGTTCGGTTCTTTGGCTGCCAGCGTGCTTTGGTCATAGCCGAATAGGCGCAGTCGAATCTTCCCGGCCTTCGGATGATGTGGAAGGAACCGACGCAAATCCGGTTGAACCTGTGAACGAAGTGGCAAAAAGCGTAGCGATCAACAGCGAAGCCGTGCAACCAGAGCGACGGCTACAGGGTCATAGTGACGGGCAAAGCGCATTGGACAACCTATTCTGCCACTGGCCCGAGTATTTGATGGAAGGCGCCGAAGTCGCCCTGTACATGTTCTCCGCCTGTGCGTTTGCGACCTTAATACAACATCCTGCATCACCGGTGAGACATTTCTTTGGGAACGCCATCATTCGGCGGGTGCTTATGGGATTGGCGATAGGCGCGACAGTAATAGCGATTGTCATGACGCCGTGGGGCAAACAGTCCGGAGGTCATTTTAACCCGGCGATTACTTTTACGTTTTATCGGTTGGGAAAGGTGGAGTTGTGGGATGCGCTGTTTTACGCGGCCGCGCAATTTTCAGGGGCGATTAGCGGTGTCGCAATTGCCGCAGCCGCACTGCGCGACGCTCTGCAGAACGAGGCAATCCGGTACGCAGTGACCACACCCGGTATCTATGGCAACGCTGCCGCATTTGTTGGGGAGATGGCAATCTCGTTCATTTTGATGATCACTGTTTTGTTCGCAACAAATCGCGAGGCGCTGGCGCGATATACACCGTATTTCGTCGGCGCCCTCTATGCGACGTACATCACATTCGAGACGCCCCTTTCGGGGATGAGCATGAATCCTGCACGGACATTTGGTTCGGCAATTCATGCCGGCTACTGGCATGCGCTTTGGATCTACTTCATCGCCCCAACGCTCGGCATGCTCGCTGCGGCACAGGTTTTTCTTTGGGTTCGCGGGGGCGTTGGTCCCTACTGCGCAAAGCTGCACCACGCTAACAACAAGCGCTGCATCTTCCACCACGGGTATCGAACAGCGCCCGCCCAGGATTTCTAAATGTAAGGAGATATCGAGATGAAAAAGTGGAAAGTTGCGATTCCTGTCGTCATCGTGGCTGTGTTCGTCGCGTGGTATGCATTTCGGCCAGAACGGCTCGTGGTCGATCGCCGTGTCGACGAAGCGTTGCCGACGGCCCAAGGCGGCTTATTGGCACAGACTCTCGCCTCGGGAAGGTTCTACAGCATTCTGCACCCGACCGAGGGCACCGCAACCATCTACCAGATGGGAGACGGCACTCGCGTTCTGCGCTTCAAGAACTTCAAGACGTCGAACGGCCCTGACGTTCACGTCTACATGGTGGCCGCCGAAGATGCAAAGGACGCTGCGACCGTGGAGCGTGCTGGTTTCATCGATCTGGGAGTCATCAAGGGAAACATCGGCGACCAAAACTATAGGCTCGGTAGCGATGTGGATTTGGCGAAATACCGCGCCGTGTCTATATGGTGCAAGCGATTCAGCGTCAATTTCGGAGCCGCGCCGCTCATGCCCGCGCAGGCGATGAATCGCACGGAGTGACGAATGGGTTTCGCAGACAGTTTGCGATTCAAATGAGGTGACAGATGAAAGCCAAAGAACGACTCGAGGGGCGGCACCAAATCTCCCGCTCGATCCAACCACATTTTACGAAATGAAGGACAAGACGATCACAGATTCACAGAGAACCAGTGCTCTGGCAGAGAAAGCCACGCGAATAAATGCTTTCGGATCTCGAGCCCTTCGTTACGGGTTGGTGCTCGTAATCGGCTGGATCGGATTGATGAAGTTCACTGGCTATGAGGCAAATGGCATCTAGCCACTTGTCGCGCCCAGCCCATTGATGCGATGGATATATCACTCTTTGACCGTGCGGCAGTTTTCCGACGGACTGGGAGTTGTTGTTGAGGTTGCCATTGCCATCTTGATTGCTCTTCGGTCCTGGTCGCCAAAAGCATCAGCGCTAGGCAGCGCACTCGCAATGCTAATGTTTCTGACTACGCTCTCTTTTATATTTTCAACTCTCGGATGGGAACCGAGTCTCGGTGGTTTTCCTGCGCTTTCGGCGTCTTGCTCGGGGCGGCCATATGGTCGCTAGGCGAGTCGTTAACCTCCCCAGGCATGCGGCCAGCCGATAGCCGAAGCGCATAGTCGCAGCCGGACTGAGGCTGTCGGACAACGATCTATGGGTCTCGCCTGTCCGCGAACGCCGGCCATCATCAAAAGTTCTCCGAAGCCGACTCGCACTTTGGCTGGACCTGAACTGGGCTTGCTGCAGCTGTTGACAGAAGCCGGTTCGTCAGTTTCACGTCTTTACTGCACCAGGGCGGTTGTCGAGGAAATCGATTCGCCTTTTCGACATCTGACAAGGCAAATTGAGCACGGCTCCGACCAATCCGGCGGAAACCCGCCCAGAACCAGAGAACAAGCCGCTGTTTCAATAATCAGGATCGGGTCACTTTTTGGCGGCTAGCGTGCTTTGTACGACGCGGTCGACCTGGAAAGCGACGACCGGATTCAAGAGGAGACTATGTCAGCTGCTATAAACAGCGCCCTGAATATTCGCGGTTCCAATTTCTCATTTTTGCCGAGCCACCGGAACCTACACCACCGAGACGCGCAGGCTCGTCACCCGGAAGATCGCGCGTCCTTCGACGAACTTATCGCACCGCACGTTCAAAAAATATTCCGCGTAGCCTATCGGATCACACAAAACCGTGAAGACGCTGAAGATGCCGTCCAGGATGCGTTTCTGCAAGCTTTCGCGCACTTCGAGGATTTTGATGGTCGCTCGACGTTTGCAACCTGGCTCACACGCATTGCCATCAACTCGTCACTCATGATTCTACGCAAGCGGAAACATGAGATGACCGTTTCACTGGATGGCGCAGGTGATTGGGAAGAGTCGAAGGCCTTTCAAGAAGTTAGAGATCCAGCCTGCGATGCCGAGCAGCGATACCTGCAAAAAGAACGAGAGGCAACTATTCGGGACGCGGTCAAAGCGCTTCGCGCCTCGCTCAGGAGCGTAGTGGAACTTCGCCATTTTGGCGAACGGTCCATCCGCGAAACCGCGGAAATGATTGGCCTGTCGGTTGCTGGAGCCAAAGGGCGGCTCTTTCATGCTCGGCGAGCGCTGCGCAAGTCGGGAAAGCTACGGAAATTTCGCAATAGCCGCCCTTCGCGCGAGAAGTCTTCGGTTCCGGCCCTCCGCCGGGATTCCCAATTTAAAGAAGGAGCGGATCATGCCCAAACGATTTGAAGGAAAAGTCGCATCATGCACCACAGCAGTGATATCGGACTGGACTGGCATGGCTGGCGCTAAATTGAGAATCCGCAACGAAGCGCGAGTTTTCTGATGCCTTCACGCAATCATCGTGATTGGAAATTAGTAAGTATCGGATCATTCGTTTAAACATCTATCCCGTGTGCTACACAAAAAAACAGCTGTGAACGACCAACCCATGGAGGCTAGTATGCAAGCATCACAACCGAATTATTTTACCGCCTACGGCAGCCTAAAACTGACCCGAGACGCCCAGGGTGTGCTGGTAGTCGAGTTCCACAGCAAGGGCGGACCGTTCATTATGTCCGCACAAGCTCACACCGAGTTTGTCGATGCCTTCTATCGGATTTCGCAAGATCGAGCGAACAAAATCGTGATCCTGACCGGCGCCGGCGGGGAGTTTATTGTTGATGTCGATTGGTCGTCTTTCGGGGATGTCTCAGATCCGGGCGTTTGGAGTCAGGTTCATGACGAAGGCGTCCAGGCTTTGGAAAACATATCCAACATACGTGTGCCGGTCATCGCGGCTATTGAGGGACGGGCCCATGTGCACTCAGATTACGCGCTACTTGCCAGTGTGATTGTGGCGGCGGAGGGTGCGACGTTTCAGGATGTGGCGCACTTCGCCGCTGGCGTTGCACCCGGCGACGGAATCTTTACCACATGGAGTCATCGCGCTGGAGCAGGACGAGCCGAGGCGTTCCTCTTGAACCCGCAACCCCTGACGGCGCGTACTGCACAGGAATGGGGAGTCGTGGCCGAAGTTGTGTCGAACGGTAAGGCGCTCAGTCGGGCGCGGGAATTAGCCGATCTGTACTTAAAGGCTCCGGAAGTGACGCGTCGCAACACACGGGTGCACTTCATGCAGCCATTAAAAGAGCGCATTGTGCGGGAAGTCGGCTATGGACTATCGCTCGAAGGAGCATCGGCAGCGGCCCTAGTGAAATCGATGCAGGCCGCGAAGTGAGAGCGCGAATGAGCGTCGCCAAAAAAATTCGATAGAGCGAAAAGGAGAGAAATTGCATGAAATTCATTACCAATCTATTGATCAAGCTAGGTGTGCTTAAAGAGGATCTTGACTACCACCTGATTCGCGCGTCGATGGTAATCATCTACCTCTTTTTCGGTTATCAGAAATGGTTTCAGTATGAGGCGGACGCATTGATTCCCTATATCAGCCATGGTCCCCTGATTTTCTGGATGTATCCAGTTTTCGGCATTCGCGGTGCAACGTATTTCTTGTGC
>Ga0210392_10000886_pt1 | contig 16627 bp, 28 predicted proteins | sample IncBWC30OmetaG_FD_161057 | JGI IMG/M metagenome (GOLD analysis project Ga0210392, IMG submission 161057) | Forest soil microbial communities from Barre Woods Harvard Forest LTER site, Petersham, Massachusetts, United States - Inc-BW-C-30-O ...
ACCGAGAAGTCGCTGTTGTCGCACTTCAGCCCGCGCGCCAGGAGCGCGTCGCAGGCGGCGCCGTACACGTGGTCGACGATCTCCACGACCTTTTCCTCCGGGGTGTCGTCGGGCGGCGAGGTGTTGAAAGGCGAGCGCGCGGCGAGGGCGCGCTTCTCGACTGCGCCGTACTGATCGAAGAAGGCGCGCGGGTTGATGGATGATCTGACGGTCATGGGGGTCCTTTCCCGGTTGTGAGCACTGGCGCTCAGTTGAGAGGCGGCGCTGGGCCGCCCCTCCGCTGAACGTCAGTCGGCGAGCTTGAACTCGGCGCCGAAGACGTGGCCGTTGGGATTACCGTTGTTCTGCTTCACGTGCCACGCCGGCGGATCGAGCAGGCGGCAACGGACGCCGAGCCAGCCCTCTTGCGTGAAGTAGCCGGTGACGACGGCGGGGCCGCAGCCGTTCATGGTGACGACGATCGCCGCGCCCACGGCGGGCGGATCGAACGGCGCCGACCAGCGCGGCAACTCGCTCGGCTGGACCTTGCCGTCGACCCAGACGGCGCGAGTCCAGGCGGGCAGGGTGGCGTGATCGGCGTAGGGGATGATCGTGGTCATGGGGGTCCTTTCCCGGTTGTGAGCACTGGCGCTCAGTTGAGGGGCGGCGCTCGGCCGCCCCTCCGCTGAACGTCAGCCGAACACGACGTCGAGCAGGGCGCCGGCGCGGCTCGGGGCGATGGCTACGCGGTCGATCCACACCTGGCCGTCAGAGCGCATCCGGCCGGTGAACGAGCCGCCGTCCTTCGAGCCGTAGATCGTGGCGACGTCGGCCTTCACGTCGATGCGCAGGAACGGCCAGCGCGCTTGCAGCTTGGCGACGCAGCCGGCCAGCTTGGCGTCGTCGGCGTCCTGGGCGGCCAGCTTCTCGGTGATGACGGCCATCGCGTCGCGCGCCGGGGCAATGACGCGGCGGGCGATTTCGGCGGCGATCTTGTCGAGCGGCCGGCTGGCGTCGAAGGTGATCGACGGCCAGCGGACGAAGCTCGCGCCGTAGTGCAAGCGGCTCTGGCGAGGATCATAGGCGTGAACCTCGACGCGGCCCTTGCGGGCGCCGGACTCGGGCCGGAGCCAGAAGTGCACGCCGTCGAGATCGAACGATCCGCGCCAGTCGACGCCTTCGTCCTTGCCGGGCGTGGCGCCCAAGAGGGGCGCGAGGTCGCGGGTGATGGCGGTGATGTCGAGCCGGCGCTCGCCCCAACGGTCGGCGGTCATGTAATCGGTCATGCGGTGTTCCTCAGAAGCTCAGTATGCGGTTGATCTTGTGGCGGTTGTAGGCGCGGTTGCGGGCGATATCGGATCGGGTCTGTTCACCCGTCCCGCCGCACGAATGACAGCGGCCGGAAAAGGCCGTTCGTCCGTTCACGGATGCGCCCCATCGGTACTCGCCCGAACCCTTGCACTTGCTGCATTGGCCCGGCTTCGCGTTGGGTTGGCTCAGGTCGTACATGGTCCCCTCGGGAGAGGGTTGGCGGGGGAAGTAGTGACGCCCCCGCGTCCGCCGCCCTTGCGCCGGATTGTCTGGATCGGCCGGAGCCGCCCAGGTCCGCAACGGCCTGCAACTGGATGTGTAAAGCGACAGATAGTGTCGGTCAAGTGCGACAGTACGACTCAGCCGAACAGGTCGAGCTGGTCGCGGCTCACGGTGTCGAACAGGCCGCCCTCGCGCATGGGCGCCGCGCCGCGCCGGGCGTCGAGCTGGGCGCGGCGGGCGGCGATCTGGCGAGCGGCCAGGCCGACCGCCTCCACGCCGGGGATGAGCCCCTGGTCGACGGTGACGCCGGCCAGGGTCTCGCGCTCGGTGGCGGGCGGGGCGACGCCGAGCGGCGTCATCCCGGCCAGCGGCGGGATTTGCGGGGTGGGCGGCATTAGTCAGCCTCGCAAAGCCGGTCCATCGCCTGAGCGGCGCCATCGGTCGCGGCGGCCCACGAGTAATCGCTGATGACGTCTTCGCCGTTGCCGTAGATCAGGACCACGGAGCCGAGGCGCACGCCGTCGGCGCGGTGGATGTTCAGGTTGTCGGCGTCAGTCGTCGCCATCGCGTCGAAGATCGCCGCTTCGTCGCGGCTCTTGCGCAGGGTGACGAGTTCGCCATCGGACACGCTGACGAAGTAGCCAGCGGCCAGGGCGCGGCGGACGACGGCGGCACAGATGCGGCGCTCGCTGGCGTCGCGGATTGCGGTGATGGTCATGGGGGTCCTTTCCCGGTTGTGAGCAGTGGCGCTCAATCGCCCGCCAGACGCGCCTTGGGAGCGCGCTGGCGGGCGGATCAGCGTCACATGAGCCCGAGCGCCTTGAAGCTGGCGACGCCTTCGGAGCCGACGACGAGGTGATCGTGGACGCCGATCCCGAGCGCCCGGCCGGCGGTGATGACCTTTTTGGTCATGTCGATATCGGCGCCGCTCGGGTTCGGATTCCCGGACGGGTGGTTGTGCACAAGGATCACGTTCGCGGCGTCCAGCTCCAGGGCGCGGCGCATGACTTCGCGGGGGTAAACCGGCGCGTGGGCGATGCTGCCTTCGTTCATCACTTCGTCAGCGATCAGGTGGTTGCCGTGATCGAGGAACAGCACCCGGAAGCGCTCGCGCCCCAACCCCGCCATATCGACCTTCACGTAGGCGAGCAGGGCCGACCACGACGAGATCGTGATGAGGCGGCGGCGGACGTGGGCGTTCCAAGCGCGCTCGGCGTACTGGAACAGGAAGTCGCGCTGCGTCTCGCTCAGCTCGGCGGGATTCGACGGGAACGAGACCGGGGCGAACAGGTCGCCTTCGAGGGCGCGGCTCACGCCGCGACCTCGACGGAGCCGTCCGCGAACAGGGTGGCGAGCGGCGTGTGGCAATCGTCGGCGCCGTAGTAGCGAACCGCGTCGTCGTCAGCCTCGGCGTAGGCGATGAGCGCCAGGAGCGAGGCGCTGGCGAAGGCGGCCAGGTGGATCAGGACGCCGGAGAGATCGGCGGGGTTGTTGAAGTAGGTCATGGGTCTGTTCCCGTTGGGTTGCCGTGACGCCCTGTGCGTCAACGAATGTCTGTCTAGGCGGTCATTTGATGGCTGTCTAGTGCGACAGGTGCGACAGGCTGACTCACCCCCACCCATCCGACAGCCCGCACCCCGATGGATGATGGGTGATCGCCTTCACGCCCGCACAGGCTGGCAACCGCGAGCGGCTGCACGCGGTTGCCGAGCGGTTGCCGTTCACCGGCCGGTTAGGGGCGTGATTTCAATGACTTAGCAGATCGGCAACCGCGCAACCCGGCAACCGGGTCGCGCGCGCATACGGGATCGCGTGCGCGTGCACACAGACACACATACGCGAGCGGGTCCGGTTGCTGCGGTTGCCGGTTGCCGCGCCTCTCTGTCATCTAGAAGTGATTGATAGATCAATCAGTTAGGTGAGAGAGAGTCGCGCGAGGCGGCAACCGCTCGGCAACCGCTGCAACCGCCGATCCGGGCGGGCTGGCCGACACGTCCGCCCTGTGGGTATTTTGGCGGGGTGATACTCGATCCCGAGCTGCCGAGCGCCGAGACGCTGGATAACCGGGCACTTCCACAGCGTCGGGCGGCTCCCGCGCGCGGGGGCCGGCCGGCCGGCGCGCTCAACAGGCGATCGCTCGACCTGGCGCGATGGGTCGCGCACACGTTCGGCGGCATGACGCCCGGACAGCAGGCGGCGCAGGTGGCGCTGGTCTCGCCCGAGGACGTCGACGCGGCGCGCGAGGACGCCCGCGCGCTCGGGATGGTCGACCTGGGCCTTGAGCCGGTGACGCTGGCGCTGGCGGTCAAGGCGCGGCGCCTGGCGGCGGCGCTGCACTGCGATGCGGTCGACGCCTGGGCGATCATGCAGAAGGAACGCGACTCGCTGATGAAGTACGTTCACCAGGTCCAGCCGCCGGCGAAGGAGCCGAGCGGTGTGCCGCCCGCGACGGTCTACATGATCCCGGAAGGCGAGGTGCACGAGCTGCCGGGCGAGCCGGGCGACGAAAGCCAAGACCCTGATTTCCCTGAGCTTTTTCCGATGGACGGCGCGTAGCTCCCAAGCGCTCAGTCCCAAGACCGCGGCAACGCGCTGAAATCGCTGACGTTTTCGCGCTGGAGCCGCTGATCCAGAATTAGCGGCGGCTCGCGCGCTCGCTCAGACCCGCGCTCAGAGCGAGCGGGGGCGCGCGGGTGACGCCCGCCCACCCCCTCCCGGACGCGCGCGCCCCTGGACTGTGGCCCTGGCTCCGTCGGCGCATGAGATTTTGAGTTTCATCCGACTGCGTGCTTGGCGGCCGATGATGACCCGAACCGAAGGGTGAGGGATGCTGCAGGAGCCGCCTTCCGAGGTCGACGTGAGGAGCTGGACGTTCGCGGGTCCGGTGGAGCGGGCTTACGAGCTGTCGCGGGCGCCGGTCAACATGATCGTGGGGCCGACCGGGGGCGGGAAGACGACGGGATCGGGCCGGCGATGCCTGCGGGTGGCGCGCTGGCAGGACCCGAGCCCTCGGGATGGGGTGAGGCGCGCCCGGATCGTGGTGATCTGCCCGACCTACCGGCGGGCGTGGGACACCGTGATGCCGAGCTATTTCAAGGTGTTCAGCCGCTCGATCGGCGAGTTTCGGGGGAGCCGCGGCGACCCCGCCGACCACATTTTCGACGCCGTGCTGAACATCGACGGCACGGCCAGCCGGATTCACGTCGAGGTGCTGTTCCGCGCGGTCAACGACCTGGATATCGAGGACTTCTTTCGCGGATTCGAGTTCACGGCGGCCTGGCTCCCCGAGGCCGACACCAACGCCGACCTGGACGCGATCCTGTCGTTCGGCGCCAACCGCGCCGGGCGCTACCCCGAGCCCGAAGACCGGCCCGACCATTCCGAGATCGCGCCGTTTCGCGGGATTTGGGGCGACGCCAACGCCCCGCTGATCGGCACGCCGTTCCACCGGCGGTTCTACATGAAGACCATGCCGACCGGCCGGCCGGCGCCGACGACCGATCGGCTGTGGATTCAGCCCGGCGGGCGCTCGCCCAACGCCGAGAACATGGCGAACCTGCGCAAACTGGACCCGAACTACTACGGGTCGATGGCGGCGCAGCTCGACAGCTACGACGAGCGCCGGCTGATCGACAATCGGCCCGGCTACGGGCGCCACGGCCAGCCGGTGCACCCCAACTTCGACGACCAGCTCCACGTGGCGACGCAGGAGATCGCGGTCGACCAGTATTCGGATCTCATTTTCAGCGTCGACTGCGGCTCGGGCTCGATGATCCCGGGCGCAACGGCCGAGCAGCGCGGCTACAGCGGCCAGTGGAAGTTCCTCGACGAGGTGTTCCTGCGCGAGGGGCAGATGAGCACTCAGGAGCTGGGCGGGCGTCTGCGCCAGTTCGCCGAGTCGCCGCGCTTCGCCAAGGCCCGGGGCGCGGTGATCTGCGTCGACCCGGCGGCGACGTCGCGCAACCCGCAAACCGAGTTCACCGACGCCCAGGCGCTGCAGACCTACGCCGGGATCGAGGTGCTGCCGGCGCCGACCAACGTGCCGAAGTACCGCCGCCAGTCGCTCGATCGCCTGTTCCTGGCCCGGGTGCCCGGAAACCCGCGCGAGCCGATGATCCTGATCGACCCGGCGTGCCAGGGGCTGATCGAGGGCCTGGCCGGCGCCTGGCACTACCCGCGCCGGGCCGGGCTGGTGTCGCCGACGCCCGACAAGGGCCGCTGGAGCCACGTCTGCGAGGCCGCCGAGTACGGGCCGCTGACGATCGACGGAATCGACGCCCACGAAGGCCGGCTGATCCGACCGGCGTTCGAGGGGGGCGATGATGAGGTCCGCTCGATCCTGCCTGGAGCCTGACCGATGGCCGGCCTGTTCAACCCGCCCAAGCTCGACACCCCGACGCCGCCGAACCCCTACGACACCGCCAACCGCCTCGCCGACCAGATGACGCGCCGGCTGCAGACCGGCGGCTCGCAGGGCGACACCCTCTCGGGGACCGGCCCGGGGAGGGGGCTGGGCCTGCCCGGCGGCGGGGCGATGATGCCGGGCCAGCCGCCCCTGGTGAGCGGCGGCGGCGGCGGACTGTTCTCGGGGCTCTCCGCGCGCACCGGGCTGAGCTGATGCGCGAGGCCGACCTGGTGCTGTCGCTGCGCAGCCTGGCCGACCAGGGCCACCCGACCGCGAACCTGCTGCGCCTTCGCGCCGAGGAGCTGGAGGCGGCGCGGGCTCGCTACCTGGCCGCGCCCGCGCCGTACGACGGCCAGCCCTTGCGCGAGTTCAACCGCGCGTTCGGCTCGGCCTACCACCTGTGGAGCGTCTGCAGCGGCGCGGCGGTGAGCTGATGGCGGACGACTCCTCAGGGCTCCCCAAGGCGCCGGCGCTCCGACGCGACGGGGTGAACGAGGTCGACCACTACCTGCGATATTTCCACAGCCTGCGCGTCGACCGGGCGCACTACGACCGCAAATGGCAGCTCTGCAGCGACTACATTCTGGCCCGGCGGGATTTCACCGTGGCGACGCGGCCGAACCAGCTCCGGCCGCACCGGATCACGAGCCAGGTGGCGACGCAGGCCAACGCCAGGTCGGCCGCCTTCGTGCTGGCGTACCTGATCGACCCGACGCGGCCGAACCTGCTGCCGAACGTCAAGCGGGGCCTGGCGATGGCCGGCCGCGAGACGTGCCTCGACGACGACAGCCTGCAGTACGTCAACGACGTGGCCTGGTCGGTGTTCGACCGGATGATGCTGCCCCGGGCGCGGCTGATGCTGAGCCTGAACGCGATGCTGCAGGAGTTTTGCTGCTTCGGCTGCGGCGTGATCTGGACCGGGCGCAAGCGCGGCTTCGGCCCGTACTACCAGGCCCGGCCGCTGGAAGCGTGCTGGTGGTGCGAGAACGAGGAGGGCGAGGTCGACACCCTCTATTTCCGCCAGCTCATGCCGGTCTGGCGGATCATCCAGCGCTGGCCGAAGGCCGGGCGGTGCGAAGGCTGGGAGCACCTGGCCGAGCGGCCTGATTCGCACGACGAACAGACCATGAGCCCGGTGCTGGTGTGCGTGGAGCCGCGCGAGGGCGGGCTCTACGGCGCGGTGGGCCAGGCAAAACCGTTCAAGTACGTGGTCATCGCCGAGGAAAAGAAGGCGATCCTGGACGAGAGTGGGTTTGATTCGTTCCCCTACGCCGTGTTCCGCTACAACAACTTCCCCGGCCGGGCCTACTCCGAGGGGATGGGCGTCGGCGTGCTCGCCGAAGTCATGGTGCTGAACCATCTGCAGATGGCGATCGAGGACATCGTAGAGCAGAAGGCGATGCCGCCGCTGGCCTGGCCGGCGCGCATGTTCCCGAAGCCGCTGGATCGGCGGCCAGGCGCGCCGAACGCGTACAACCCCGCCGGGCTCGGTATTCAGAGCGCCAAAGACGCGATCATCAAGCTCGATCTGACCGGCGATCCCTCTGGAGTGCTGGAACACATCAAGTATCTGACCGATGTAGTTGAGCGCGGTTACTTCGTGGACTGGATGAACCTGCGCGAGAGCGGCGACATGACTGCCGAGGAGGTCACGGAGCGCCGCGACATCAGACTTCGTGGCATGGCCTCAATCGTGTCCAATTGCGAAATGCCTATGACGACTTTGGGCGACCGCACCTTGGATGGACTCAGGGAAGAGATGATGCTACCTAGACCTGTACCGGCTGGGGTGGCTGGTGCTCTGGTTGATTGGGAATATGCGGGGCCTCTCGCAATCGCTCAGCTCCGTGGCAACGTGCAGTCCCTGCTGCAGCTCATCCAGGCGCGCGGCCTGGTGGCCGGGCAGGACCCGCCGGCGGCCCAAGTCGTGAACCTCGAAACCACCCTGCGGGCGATTCACTCGGGCCTCGGCCTGCCGCAGGGCGCCGTGAACTCGGAAAAGACCGTGCAAGCCTTCCGCACGCAGATGGAAGCACAGCAGCAGCAGGCCGCAGATGCCGCAAAACTCAAGACCGTCGCCGACGCCGCCAAGAGTGGCGCCGGAGCTGCCTCGGACCTGGCCGACGCCCACAGCACGATCGCTGGCGCCGGAGGAGCTGGAGGCCCTGCTGGCGGCGGCGCACCGCCGGGGCTACCGGCGCCCGCCGGCGCTGCGCCTTTCGCCCCAACCAACCCGCTCGCCGCCGCGCTCGCCGCTGGCGGCTGAGATCGGAGGGGGCGATGAGTGAGCCGGCGGAAGGCCCGGCCCCGGTCTATGACTGGCTCCCCTACCAGGACACCGAGCGGCCGGCGGACCTGGCCCGCTGCAGCTTCACGCTGCACGCCGCCTTCGGCGGGAGGATCGTGGTCGAGGCCGAGGACTACGAGGCCGCCGGCCGGGTGTACCGCTGGCTGATCGGCCAGATGATGCTGGAGAAGGGGCAGTGAGCGGCCTAGGGCGCACGACGCGGATGCCGGAGTGCCGCTGCCCGTTTTGCGGCCACAAGCTCGACGGGGTGACGTCTGGCCCGGGCCAAGACCCGGACGCTACGCCTCGGCCAGGCGACGTGACGTACTGCATCCAGTGCGCGGGGGTGCTGGTATTCGAGGGCGATCCTCTCAGCGTGCGCAAGGCGGCGGCCGAGGAGGTGCGGGAGATCATGGCGGAGCTGCCGGCGGCTTCGGTGCTGGCGACGGCGCTCGCCATGCTTCATCACGGACGGGAACGGCCGCAATGACCGACCTGGCGGCGGCCATCCGCTTCGTTCCGTTGCCGTCGACCATGATCTCGCTGCCGATCGACCGGCGCGGCTTCCCGGTGCCGTGGTTCGTGAGCTGGGAGGATGGCGAGCCGGATTTCCGGGTGATCGGCCCGGGCAAGCTGGTGCGCGCCGTGCGCGAGGGGCGCTGCTGGGTCTGCGGCGGCAAGATCGGGCGGGTCAAGGTCTCGGTGATCGGGCCGATGTGCGCGATCAACCGCGTCACCAGCGAGCCGGCGTCGCACCCGGCGTGCGCCAGGTACGCGGCGCAGACGTGCCCCTTCCTCGCTAACCCTCGGATGCGCCGCAACGAGAAGGACTTGCCCGAGCAGCGGCGCGAAGCGCCCGGTATCCACCTGGATCGCAACCCCGGCGTGATGGCGCTGTGGGCGAGCCTGCGGCCGAGCAAGCCGTTCCGGGCGGAGATCGGCATGGCCGGCGTGCTGTTCCAGCTCGGGCCGCTGCACGGCATCGAGTGGTGGGCGCGCGGGCGCCAGGCCAGCCGCGCCGAGGTGATGGAGTCGATCGAGAGCGGCCTGCCGAGCCTGCGCGAGGTCGCCGAGCTGGAGGGCAACGGCGCGGTTGAGGCGCTGGCGAGCGCCACGGTGAACGCCATGCGGCTGTTGCCGGCATGAGCGACCACTACGTCCTGAACGCGGATCACAGCGTCACGCGGGTCGACGATCTGCTGGCCTGGGCGGCTTGGTTCGAGACCGCCGACCGGACGGTGGCGAAGGCGCACCGCCAGGGGTTCGAGGTTTCGACGGTGTTCCTGGGGCTCGATCACAGTTTTCGCGGTGGCCCGCGCCAGCCTGGCGAGCTGTACTGCGAGCGCTACTCGACGTGGGACGAGGCCCTGGCCGGGCATCGCCGCGCCCTGGAGGCGGTCGCGAACATGGAGGTCGCGGAGTGACGTTGTTTCGGGAACATCGAGGGGACTTGGACGAAAGTATGCGGACGGTCGCGTGGGTGAAGGATCGAGACGAACTCGTGCAGCACCTGCGCAAAGTCTTGGAACCATGGCCGACAGCACCTGATCCCGCGCCGCTGACGATCCAGAAATACTATCCAGACAAGCAAGTCGGGTGGCCCAACTGTCATATTGTGGTGCTGGAGGGCTACGGCGTGCTTGGTTACACAGATGGGCCGGTCAAATGAGCGAGCCGACCGCCCGCGAAGCGTTCCTGACGGCGATGAGCAAGACCCTGGCCGACGAGGGCAAGCTGATCGAGGCGGGGTGGTTTTCGCTGCAGGCGGCGATCATGCCGGCGGACCCGCCGCCGGTGCAGATCAGGGAAATGCGGCTGGCGTTCTTCGCCGGGGCGCAGCACCTGTTCGCCAGCATCATGACGATCCTGGAGCCCGGCGAGGAACCCACCGACGCCGACATGGCGCGGATGGGCTTGATCGCCGCCGAGCTGCAAGCCTTTGCCGAGCAGCTCAGCCGCGACGCGCGGTTCGCGGAGGGCCGGCCACATCGCCGGCGGCGCCCGCCGGAGGGGCTCGGCCGATGACGATGAGCCGCGCCGAGTACGTCGAGTGGTGCAAAGAGCGCGCCCTGGAGTATTTCGATCGCGGTGATCTTGCTGAAGCTGTCGTGTCGATGATGTCGGACATGCAAAAGCGAGAGGACACTCAGTATCCCGCTGCCTTGGACCAGCTCGCGATGCTTGATCTGATGACGGGGAACCGCGAGGGCGTGCGGCGCTGGATCGTGGGGTTCAATTGACCGACGCCGCCCCCGTCATCGACGTGCCCTACCTGCTGGCGATGGCCCGCCAGGGCGAGGCGGCGCCGGCGGGGCTGGCGGCAACGCGGCAAGCCTACCGCATGGTGTTCGGCTCCGAGCTGGGCCGCTTCGTGCTGCTGCATCACCTGATGGCGTGCGGCGTCGGCCGGCGGATCGGCCCCGACGCCAGCGACGCGGCGCTACGCTACTCGGCCGGGATGATGGACTCGGCAATCTCGCTCGCCAACGAGGCGGGCTACGACGAGGCGGCGATCGCCGCCAGTGTGCTGACACAGGAGTTGGTCGATGAGCGAAACCCACCAGACGCCGGGTTCGGAACAATCCTCGGCGACGACGACACAGACTTCGACGCCTAGCGCCAACGGCGGCGCGGCCCCCGAGCCGGCGTTCTGGGAAGGTTTCACCGACAAGTCGCTGGCGCAGAGCAACAGCGTCACGCGCTGGAAGTCGGTGGAGGAGATGGCGAAGGGCTACGTCAACCTCGAACAGCGGTTCGGCGTGCCCCCCGAGCGCCGGATCGACCTTCCCGAGGACATGACCAAGCCGGAGGCCATGCGGGAGGTGTTCACCAAGCTGGGCCTGCCGGAGAAGCCGGAGGGCTACGGCTTCAAGCTGCCGGAGGGCGCGAGCGAGCAGGACAACGCCATGCTCGGCAAGTACGTCGAGGCCGCCCACAAGGCCGGCGTGCCGACCAGCCAGGCCAAGCAGATGCTCGATTGGTGGGTGGAACAGAACGCGGCGGCGCAGACGGCGGCGGCCGAGGCGCTGACCGCCCGCAAGACCGAAGGCGAGACCCAGCTCAAGACCGCGTTCGGGGGCGCCTACGAGGCGCGGATGCGCGAGGCGAAGAACCTGCTCGGCCGGTACGATCCCGAGGGCAAGACCGGGCTCACCGCCGACAACCTGACCACCTTCCCGGCCTGGACGCAGATGCTGATCCGCATGAGCGACCGGATGCAGGAGCCGGGGGGCCTGCCGAACGGCGAGCTGCCGGACGGCGAGCGGCCGCTGACGCCGGCGCAGGCGCAGGCGCAGCTCAACACCTTCAACCTCGACCAGGCCAAGCAGCTCGCGCTGTTCGATCCCAAGCACCCCTCGCACAAGGCGGTCGTCGAGGAACGCAACAAGCTGCTGACGGCCGCGCACCCGCGCGGCGAAGCGCCGGCGGCGATCGCGGTGCGATGAGGCGGTGGGCTGAGTTCGTGCTGGCGCTGGCGCTGGTGGCAGTGGGCCTGCTGTCGGCGCTGACGGTGACGAGGATCTGATTTCGAGAGCGGGAACAGTAAAAGCAAAGGATTGGGAATGAGCACGGCGCACGTAATACTCACCGCGGACGAAGTGAAGGCGCGTCTCAAGGCGCATCGGACCAAGAGCGCGATCGAAAAGCGAGAGTTCGAGCGAGCACAGGCCGTCTTGGAGAACTATCAGGACCTACGGGACGACGTGATGAGCTTGGTCAAGAACTCGCGCCTGAGCTACGAGGAAATTCACAACCGCTGCGGCCCGACGCCGACGACGCTGGCGAAATGGCGCGATCACGAGATTGACCAGCCACGGCTCTCCAAGCTGCAGTCGACCCTGCGGATACTCGGTTACGACCTGGGCGTGGTCCCGGGCCGGCGGGCGCTGCAGCGGTGACGCAGGCGCCGCCACTGTCGCTGAGCAACCAGTTTGAGCGGCTGGTGGAGGCTGACGAGGCCGTGCGCCGGGCTTTGGCGGCGCTGGCGCTCAAGTGGATGGAGGAGGAGGCGGCGGGGCGGGAGGACGAGCTGCTCGACGAGGCGCTGATCTTCCGGCCGCTGGTGGTCGGCGGGATCAGATCGCTGGTGGAGCTGGCCGTTGATTGGGGACTCGTCGGCGAGACGGCCGAGGCGATCGGCGATGGCTTCAAGCGAACGGCCGAGGCCACGGTCGTCGTGTACGGCCGGGCGATCGGCTGGGCGCGGGACGAGGCGGACAAGGCGCTGAAGGAGAAGAACGATGAAAGTGGCGGAGATCAGGCGGGCGTTTGAGGACGTCGCCAAGCGCATCGACGACGAGACCTACATCAGCGCGGCGGCGCACTACACGACCGGCTTCCTGCTCGGCGGCGACAACGCCTGGGGCGCGGCGCTGGTGATCGCGCTGCTGGAGCGGACTTACGGGGCCGCGATGCCGGGCCTGACCGACCTCAAGTACAAGATTGGGCTCGCCTCGCACGTCGACTTCGCGGCGCCGTCCGATGACTGACCTGGCCGAGCTGATGGACGCGGCCGAGGCGCTGGCGCGCGGGTACCTGGCCAAGGTGGACGAGGTAGGCCCGGCCGTCCTGGTGCAATTCCCGAGCGGCGAGACCGGGCTGCTGGCGCTGGAGTGGGGGAACGACCAGGACAAGGCGTTGCGGCTGGCGGCGCTGCGGCTGCTGTTCCGGGAAACGGGCGTGACCGCCTACGCGCTGTGGTCGGAGTGCTGGATGGCCTCGCACGTCGTCAAAGCGGGCGAACCGCCGCCCGATCCCGCCAAGTGGAAGGGCGTGATGCCGCGCGACAACCCGGAGCGGGTCGACGCGCTGATCCTCATCGGCGCGGAAAAGGGCCGGCCGGCGGTGATCCGAAGCTACCGGAAGGTGAAGCGAGCGGGCGGCGCGACGCTGGAGCCGCTGCTCGATGGCCCGGATCGGGCCGCCGGCCGGCTGACCGATCTGCTGGCATGAGCGACGACGGGCGCGAGGCCGCTCTGGCGGGGCTGGAGCGGGAGCTGGGGCGGCTGTCGCGCGCCACGCGCCGGCTGATCGTCATGCAGGTGTTCGCGCTCTGCGGGCTCGCCGGCGCCGAACTTGGCCTGGTGTGGGCGGGCGGCGGCCCGTTCGTGTGGCGCGACGCCTGGGCGATCCTCGGCCTGACGGTGGTGGGGCTCTTGATCTGTGGCACGCGCGTCAGCGACTGGCTCTATGAGCGCCGGCGCGATGCGCGAGAGCTGCGCGTCCTGCGTGAGCTGGACGAGGCGCTGCCGCTGATGGTGGCGATCCGGGTGATTCGGGGCCACGCGGCCGAGCGCCAGGCCGCATCGCCGGAGCCGCCGGCGGCGCCGACCGTCCACTAGCGCGCCCTTCAACCCCTAGAACTCGCAGAGCCGATCGTTGACGCCGCCCGGGCATGGGCGGCGTGATCGCGGCGCTTCTTCACAGAAGACAAATCCCCTCCGTAGCCAGGCAATCGAGGCTCCCGCCCGATCTGGCGCGGGGGGGACGGCCAGGGCCGTAAAGCCAGGCTCGCGTCCGGTCATCGAAGCCGGGGATCGCCGCCGATCGAAGTCTTCACTTCTCGATCGACAGGTGATCCATGCCCGACCCGACTGGCGCAACTGCACAGTCCCTGTACGTCCCAGGGTTTCGCGCCAACCTCAACCTGCTGCCCCAACAAACCAAGAGCCGACTGCTTGCCGCCGTCGACTCCGATCTCGCCTACGACACCCCCGGGCAATACTTCAACGCCGATGACGTCGGCACCAGCGACCCGCAGCTCGTCACCACCCGAGTCCCCGACAGCCCGTCCGGCTTCGTCGACATGTACCGGCGCTTTGGTAGTTTTCTCCCGTACGCTGACGGTCGTTTCATCGACAACGAAGACCTCGTGCGCCAGTTGGAGGACCCGACGTCGAAGGTGATGCAGTCGATGCTCGCCGGGCTCGGGCGCAACCGCGACGTGGTGATCCTGGGCGCCGGCGGCGTCGGCGGGATTTTCGGGACCTACCAGTACCAGAACGCGCAGGGCGCCTACGCGCAGGGGACGGCCAACGCCAACGTCATCCCCTCGAACACGATCTTCGCCCACGAAGACGAGACGATCGCCACCACGGAGGGCGGCGACGGCTTCCCTGGCCTCACCATCGGCAAGCTGATCCTGGCGAAGATGCAGCTCGACAACGCCGAAATCGAGGAAGCCGAGCCCGGCGACCGGCCGAGCAACTACCACATCGCGGTCACCGCCAATCAGCTCGGCAACCTGCTGCAGTCGGTCCCGGCCACCAGCTCGTTCTACAACGACGTGAAGGGCCTGATCGCCGGCACGCTGACCTACTTCATGGGCTTCAACTTCCACCGCCTGCCGTCGAACTCGCTGTTCAACCCGATCCCGAAGTCCGGCTACACGCGGCGCTGCCCGGCGTGGGTGCGCTCGGCGATCCTCTACCGGGGCCGGACCATCATCCCGGAGGAAGTGGTCAAGCGGGCCGACAAGTCGTTCCGCTGGTACGCCTACTACGAGTTCAACCACGGCGCGGTGCGGCGCTACGACGGCGGCGTGGTCGAAGTGCAGTGCTCGACGGCCGACCAGACGGCCTTCACCTGAGACTGCCGCGATGGCGAAGCTCTACGGGAACCTCGTCGGATCGCAGGTGCAGGCCCTCGCGCAGGGCCGCATCGGCATCGTGCCGCCGCACTGCAAGGACACGCCCGACCAGGTGCTGTGGCGCGACTACGCGGTGTTCCAGGGCGCGGCGGTCGGCGACACGATCTCGATGGGGGTGCTCAAGTCGACGGCGCTGGTCGACCCGCTGAACAGCGTGATCGCCAACGACGCGATGACCGGGGTGCGGTGGGATTTGGGCGACGTGAGCTTTCCCACCGCGTTCGCGGCGGCCCTCAACGTCGAGTGGGGCCAGACGGTCCCGCTGGTGGCGGCGATGAAGGCCAACCTGGTCGCCGCGCCGCTCTGGCAGTTGCTGGGCTACCTGGCCGACCCGGGGCGGCCGATCGAGCTGCTGGCGCGGATCGCCGCCGCCAGCACGGCGCCGCCGGCGAACGGGACCGCGTTCATCTGGGCGCTCTACGGGCGGGCCGGCCTATGACCAAGTTCCTCGGCCAGAACACCGGACAGGTGATCCAGTCGCTGCAGGCGGGCGCGCCGATCGGCGGCGTCTCGTCGCTCTACAAGGACGGCACCGACCGGGTGCTGGTGCGCGATCAGGTCGTCACCGCCGGCAACGTGATCGGCGATCTGGTCTCGCTGGGGACGTTCCGGCCGACCGCCTACCTAGATCCTTTTTTGTCGTCGTTTTCCTACGACGCGCTGGGGACCGGCGTGACGCTCAACATCGGCGACGCGGCGCATCCGGTGGCGATGCGGGTGGCCTTCCCGGCGGCGACGGCCGACCAGACCCTCATCATGATCGTGCCGACCATGCCGGCGGCGCTGATGGTCGCCGCGCCGCTCTGGCAGCGGCTGGGCTACGCGGCGCCGCCAGGCGCGCCGATTGAGCTGCTGGCGTTCATCGCCGGCGCGAACCCGGTCAACGGCGCCAGGCTGAGCTGGCAGATTTTCGGGCGGAACGTGTGATGGTGGCGACGCTTCGCGGTCAATTCGTCGCAACGCCGGTGCAGAGCCTGCTGGCGACCGGCGCGGGCTTCATCTCGTCGCTCTACAAGGACGGCACGGACCAGGTGCTCGTGCGCGACTACGTGACCATGCAGGGCAACCTGATGGGCGACGTGATCTCGCTCTGCGTGCTGAAATCGACCGCCCTCATCGACCCCTACCGGAGCTGGATCGTCAACGACGCCTGCGGGGCCAGCGTGCGGCTGCGGGTCGGCGATGTGAACTTCCCGACCGCCGGGCTGGTGTCGCCGATCGGGCTCACGGCGGCCGGGCGGGCGACCCCGTTCAAGGGCGTGGCCCAGCGGCTGTGGCAGTGGCTGGGCTACGCCAGCGACCCGGGCGGCAACATCGAACTGCTGGGGACCATCATCGGGGCGAACCCGACCGATGGCGCCAGCATCGGCTGGGCCTTCTTCGGCCGGAACCTTTGAGAGAGGCTTGAGCATGGCAAAGCTGTATGGATCGCTGGTCGGCGCCCCGCTGCAGAACCTGGCGGCGACCGGCTTCGGGGCGGTGAGCAACCGCTACAAGGATGGGCACGACGCCATCATGGTGCGCGACGTCGCGGTCACGCAGGGCAACGTGATCGGAGACCAGATTTCCTTCGGGTCGCTCAGGTCGACGGCCTACATCGACCACGGCAACAGCTATCTGTGGTGGACCGCGTTCGGGGCCGGCTGCACGCTCAACATCGGCGACGTGAACCATCCCAGCGCGCTCGCCGCCGCGCTCAACCTGGCCGGCCAGTCGACCGCGGATTTCGAGGTGGCGTGGGTTCCGGCCTGGATCGGGCAACCGCTCTGGCAAC
>Ga0210392_10000887_pt1 | contig 16617 bp, 21 predicted proteins | sample IncBWC30OmetaG_FD_161057 | JGI IMG/M metagenome (GOLD analysis project Ga0210392, IMG submission 161057) | Forest soil microbial communities from Barre Woods Harvard Forest LTER site, Petersham, Massachusetts, United States - Inc-BW-C-30-O ...
GGCCGAGAAAGGGGCCACCGCGGCGCGGCAGGCGCGGATCGACACGGCCAACGATCACATACAGGGCTTGAAGATCGCCGAGCAGAATTTTCGCCTGGGACGGCTCGACATCGAGGCGACCGAGCACGACACGGAATTTCAGCAGAAGCAGCAGGAACTCTTCATCGACAAGCTCCACGGCAAGGACCTGGGAACCTACAACACGAATAACTTTCAGGATGTGGTGAAAGTCCATCCCGAATTTCAAAAGATTGCCGCGACCGACCCGCTTTCAATCCAGCAGATTCGCATGGTTGACCCGGCCACCGGCAAATACATCGGGAACAAGTTTATTTATGTGCCGCCCGACCAGATGAAGCAGATCGTTCCGGCCGGGACGAAGTTTCAACATTGGGTAGCGCCCGACAATCCGACCGATCCGGCCAGCAAGGGCCACATGGAAGAATTTGAACCGAGCGACCCGCAGACATACGGCGACCTGGCGCGGAACAATGCGGCGACCTCGAAGGCCGCGGGCGACGACGCCGAGCGCGTGAACAAGCTGCTCACCGGCCAGAAGACAGCGGAAGACATACAGGGCGAGAAGATTAAAAACAAGTATGCCGATCAGATCGCCCAGGCTGACATCGCCGTTAAAAAAGCGCAGACCGCGAAGGACTGGACAGAGAACGCGAAGGGCCAGCAGGAACTAGTCAATCTAAAAATGGGACTAAAAGCGGATGGCACGCCGCGGGCGGACCTCGACCCGCTGAATGCTGCCGACCATGACCAGATTGTGCAGGGGATGCTCGATCACACCGTGGACATTGAAAAGATGTTCGGCACCCGCAGCGGAAGCCCGCTTCGCGCCAAGTATGTAGCCGACGCCAAAAAGATCGACCCGAGCTTTGATGAAGGCTCTTACAAGCGCGTGCAGCAAGTGATTACTCAGTTCGCATCGCAGAGCGGCAATTCACCAGGTGCGCAAGTCACTGGGTACAACATGTTCCTCGGCCACACCGGGGAGTTTCTAGACGAAATGCAAAAACTTAGAAACGACCCGAACATGAGCCCGCTTCTCTTGAAGCCCTTGAACTGGCTCAAAAAGAACATGGAAGGCGATCCCGCAATCACCGAAGTCTATAACGCGATGGATAACATGCGGCGCGAGCAGTTGAAGTTTATCGACGGCGGCATTTTAACCGAAGCGGACAAGAAAGATTTAGCCAACAGGATCGACCTCAACATGAACGCCGCCACGATGGAAGGCGTTGCGAAGCAGATGATGAGCGCGGGCGCCGTGCGCCTTGGCAGCATGAACGAGCCATACAAGGCATTGGTTAAAAAGAACGTGCCAACGCTCCTGAATGAGCAATCGCAGAAGGTCTTGAAACAGGCCGCATCCGGCACCGATCCGGAAAGCCTCTCGCTTAGAAACGCGGTGAGTAGTTACATCCCGCCTGAAGTCTTTACCGGCGCGACGGCGCCGCAGCAACCGGCACAGCAGGCAGCTCCCCCGCGTCCGGCGAATGTGCCGCCCAACTTCGTTTATCAGAACGGGCCGAAAGGCCTGGGATGGTATGCGCCGACCGCAGGAGCGAAGTAAGCCATGACCACGCCAGCACAAACCCCCGACTTCATCCCGGCCGCGGCGCCGAGCACGCCGGATTTTATTCCTGCAGCTCCCCCGCAACAGCCGCCCGCGCAGGCAGCTCCCCCGCCGCCGGCTTCTCCGGCTTCTCCCGCGCCGGCGGATTCTCCGACCATTGCCGGCATCTCGACGACGAAGCCGTTTTCGTCCGACTGGTGGAAAGAGCAGGCCGATGTCCCGCCAGCCTTTCAGCCGCTTGCAGGATGGGCGAAAAGCGTTTTGCGTTTGCCGTTGGGCGCGGCGCAGATCGCGGCCAAAGCCACAGGCCTCGACAAGAACGAGACGACCAAACACGCGCTTGACTGGATTGATAACCAGCTCAAGGAGGAAGGCGTCGGCGAAGAATTGGGAGGCGGCGCAGAGCAGGCCGCGGAGCTGGCAGGCGGCGAGAAGCTGGCAAAGCAGGCAGGCGCCGCAATTGCGGCCAGGTACTTCGGCGAGCACGAGCTCCTGCAGATCGCGCTGCGCGGCACAGATGGCGCCGAGGCGCATAAGCTCGCGGGGCAGCTCTCGCAGGTTTTAGAAAAGAGCCCACGCGCCGCGCAGCTCATGCGCGTAGGCGTCGAGGCCTTGAGCAACATAGCGCGGTCGTCAGGCGTGGCCGGAACGCAGCAGTTTGTGCGCTCAGGCGGCGATGTGGGCGAAGCCGAGAAAGCGGCGCTGTTGGGAGGAGCTGGCACAACCTTGGCCGAGGGTGCGCGTGTGGGCGTCAGCGCCGGAACCGGCAGACTGATGCGGAAATTTGTCGGCTCGAATGACGCCATGCGCGAGGCGACGACCAACGCAGCCACCGACATATTGCGCAAGACGGGAATGATAAGGCCGGAAGATGTTGCCCAGGGAGCCGAGACACTTCCGAAGGCTGTAGACCTCATTAATGAAAAATCTGTAGGCCTATACAAACAGATCGACGACGCCAGCGGGAACACATTCTCGGATTTGCGCAGCCAGGAGAAAAAACTCACGCAGCAGGCAATGACGGCCACCGGGCCGAAGCGCGATGAAGCGGTGGCGGCGCTCAAGAGCGTCCAGCAGGACATGCAGGAGATGTTTGATTCCCTCGCCGCCGAGGGCAAGGTAAGCCGCGAAACGCTCGACAACGCGAAATACATGTATCGCGGCGCGAAGGTCTTGAATGACGTGCGCGATGCGGTCGGCTCTGCGATGGATCAAGCAAAACCGGGCGACCTGTACCCACCGATCAACGGCAATGCTCTGATGCGAAATCTTAACGGCTTAAAACTGGCTTTAGGTGAGGGGACCCAGGGCGAGCAGCTTTTACAGAAGTACCTGGGCGGATCGCTGCAAACCTACTATGACGTGGCAGAGGCGACATCGAAGGTCGAAGGCCGACGCGATTTTCAGACAATCGCAAAGGGTGTAAGCGCCGCGGTTGCATCCGGACTCGTCGGCGGGCCAACGGGCTACATGCTGCACAGCATACCCGCAGGCATGGCGGCGGGGAGCGTAGGCGGGGCGATAGGCGTGACTGCCCATATCGGCACCGAAAACTTCATGCACTACCTGGCTACGCACCCCAACACCGCCAACATGGTTATAACCGGCCTCCAGCGCGGCGCCAGCATGGAATACCTGATACCTGCCGTCACGAACACCGTTTTAGAAAATTCTAGAAATGAAGCCGCTGCCCGCGAGCGCCAGCAGCAGCAGATGCGCCAGCAACAGCAAAACCAACCCTTACCGAACTGGATGAAGTGAAAATGAGCGAAGAACAGGAAGCCCCGAGCGTCATCATCCCGGTTGAGCACCAGAGCGCACCGGCCGAGCATTGGATGATCGACGAAGTGCGCAAGGCCGCGGAAGAAATCGAGAGCGGCAAGTTTAAGCCGGAGCTCGCCGCCGACGACTACTTCTACAGCGGGCCGGAGCAGCTTATCGCCATGCACCCGCGGGTACAGGAAGCGATGGCGCGGTTCGAGCAGGAAATTCCAAAAGCTAAAAACACGCAGGAAGCCATAGAAAAAGCGCAAATGCTGCACGAGATAAACGAGAACCTGCAGGCGGGCGACAAGTGGGACGGGCAGGGGCGCTGGATTGGCAAAGAGAACGAAGAGATGCGCCAGGGCGAGCTGCTGACGCCGGTTGAGTTTGTCCGGCGCCTGTGGGACGTGGTAGGCGAAAACCGCGTGCAGATAAACCGCTTCGCCGTCCTCGGCCGAGTCGCGCTGCTCGTCGATGATCCCGACTATGACGAATCTAAGTTTTATAAACCTCCAATTATCGGAAGCTCGGAAATGTTGATTCGCACCGCGGAGAAAGCCTTGTCGAAAGAGAGTTTCAAGCAGCGCATGACGATGCTCGAAGCCAGCTTCAGCAAGGCTGAGAGCGCCCAATATACGCCGCCCGACTACCTGAAGGGGAAGGCCCAGGTGGCCACGCTGCAGCATCCGCTTGGAACCGAATGGATGGTGATGAAGTTTGACAGCTACGGCGTACCGCAGCACGCCAAATTTCTCGGATGGCGCACGGCTTTGATGAGCATGATGATGCTCGGCGTGATTACCGAGGAAGAAGCGCACAAGGCGTTTCCGCTGAAACATCTCAATGCAGCTTCGCTGTGGTATCGCGCACAGCTTTACGCGATGCGCAATGGAGGGGAAGCCGATGCCTGAAACCTATACCGAAGAAATCTTGAGCGTAGTTTGCCCGAAATGCTGCGCGGCAGTGACCGGCAGATGCCTGGAGAAAACGCAGCTCTACGGCGCGAAGTACCGCAGCACGCCACACCGCGAGCGCGTATGGCTCGCCAAGGGCTACAGGTGGTTTTGCGAGGAGTGCGTTTCGATGGTTCCGGAAGATCACATCGTTACGGTCCACAACAGCGAGACGCAGACAGGCACATGCAAGAAAGAAACGGAGGCGGCAGCTTGAGCAAACTAGGAGACGCGGGAAAGTGGATTTTGACGACGATTGTAACGATGCTAGGCGGCGGGTTCGCGGCCGCTATTCCTGTCTTGACCGATCCGACGAAATATAAATTTCCCCAGGATGTCGGCAGCGGCAAACTATGGCCCTATATCTTCACCGGATGGGCGCTGACTCTCGGCGGCATTCTCATCCACTCCCCACTAGGACAGAAGGCCATCTCCTTCGCCAACCAGAGCAAGGCGCAGCTCGCGCAATCGCAGAAGGATTTAGACCAGGCGAAAGCCGACCTCAGCGCGAAGAGTGACAAGCCATGAAAAACAAACTGCTGGCGCTCGTCCTGCTTGTCACTGTGGTGATTATCGTCATCGCCGTTATCCTCCTGCATCCGACGAGATCCCTGCTCACTGTCGATTACAAAAACCGCACCAGCACAACCGTGATTCCGCCCCTGTTTTTAGGCGCGGGCGGCATAGGCACAACCATGTCATACGCGGAGGGCATAAAGGAAATTACGTCGATCAACCTGCTCGGCAACAGGATTTTCGTCCAGGTGAATGACATTTTTGCGACTTCGACCGCGGAGCCGAACTATTCCGCGCTCGATGGGAAACTGGAACGCGCTACACGCGACGGGCTGCGCCCGATTGTCGTCATCCAGGGAACGCCGCCCGACCTCGGAGCAAGTCAGTGCAGCATGCCGCAGCCGCTCGATGCCTGGGTAAAAATCGCAACTGAAGTTCTAAAGCACATAGAATCTCAAATCCCTGGGAAGTCCAGTTATGAAGTCTGGAATGAGCCGGACGCGCAAAATTCATTCTGCGATCCGAACGCGCTGAATGACTATCTGACGCTCTATGCCGCAGCCGCCGAATCATTCAAGAAAGCCGCGCCCAACGCGCTCATAGGCGGGCCGACGCTGGCGGCGCCAGGTCCGAACATGGCGACGTGGATACCGGCGTTTCTGAGTAGTGCAGGAGCGCCCTACGTTGATTTCGTGAGCTTCCATGTCTACATCACCGGCCAATGGGACATCGATCAGGGCATGGATTGGTCTTATCTCTACAACGTCACGCAATCACCGACGAAAGGTTTGGGCTATTACTACCGCACGTTTGAGAGCTACGTCCGCAAGGGGAACCAGCCGAATGCGGCGACGACGCCTATCTATATCACCGAGTACAACGTGAACCATATCTATAACTCCAATTGCTGCCAGAACAGCCCTGTATATGGGCCGCTCTGGAATGCGACCGTGATAACGGATTTCATGAACGCGGTGAACGAAGGCGCGACGATGCCGCCCAGCCGCATAAGCTATTTCAACGCGAGCGACGCGGCGGGCTACTTCTGCCTTTTAGGAACGCTCACCGACAGCATGGACTGCAAATATCCAGGCTCCTCTGGCACGGCTTACCAGCGCTACCCGCAATTCGCAGCGTATGAAATGTTCACGTCCTCAGCGTTTCTCAATCTTGAGACGACCGGCGCGAACATGGTAGCGAAGCCAAGCGTTCCAGAGGGCCTGATAGCCGCCGCATTCTATACGCCGACTGCCGACAGCGTCGTGATTGTGAACCCGACTGAGAAAGGCTATCCGGCCGCGCAGGTCAACCTCGATAACACAGGCCTGCAGAGCGTAGCAGGCGTGCGCTACATGCTCACCGGGGGAATGCTGCTGAAGACGCCGCAGCCGATCCAGGCTATCGCCAACGGCAGCGTCTCGACGTTGGTAAATATCCCGCCGTATTCGACCGTAACCGTTTCGTTGGTGCAGCAATGAGGCCGCTCTGTATGCGGGCGAATGCGGAATGCGAATGGTGTTTTCGGCGCGGATGGTTGCGGCTGGAAGACAAGATCACCGGCGAAGCGTTCCGCATCTGCGCGGGATGTGCGCAGCAGTTCCGCGAAGTGCTCAAATTTTCGCCATCGCAAAGGCTATGGCGCACGAGATGTAAGAGGGCGGCATGACGCTTGACCAGCTCCAACGCGCACAGCTTTTCTTCTTCGCCTATGGCGAGGCCTCGGCGTCCGGAAGCCTGTCCGCGATGAAGGCGGTTTGCTATGTGATTCGCAATCGCGTGCGCAGAGGTTGGCATGACGGCAATTGGTTGGAAGTGATCGAGCAAGCCGACCAGGTGGCGGGAAACCAGCCAACTAAAAAGCTTCCACGCTTAGATGTCTATAGCCGTAGCTTTCAGCAGCTCATGCAGGCCGTGGATGAAATCTATTACTCGTCGTCGAGTGACGACACCGAGCGCGTCGTAGACGAAGCGCTGTATTACCAGTTCGCCGACCGCCCCTTGCGTACATGGTTCACCGAAAACATCATTCGCCACCCGCAGGAGCACGCACGCAAAGCGCACATCGGGACGATGGTTCTTTTTAACTGAGGGGGGCCGCATGAGTACTACGCCGCAATTGACGCTCACCGCAACGCTGCAGGACCAGACCGGCACGCCGATCCCCAAGGCGCAGCTCGTCATAGCGCTGTGCGGATATGGCCCGACTCTGCCGCGAATCATCGGCACGAGCATGTTGGCTAAGGTTGGCCCGGTCGAATACACGCTTACAGACGGCACGACAACGGCATGGACGACCGCGGACGGTACCAGCGGAGGCCCAGCGATCCCGCTATGGGGAAATGATGTCATCACGCCAGCCGGAACCTACTATTCAGTCGCGGTCGTTGACCAGAAAAAGAACGTAGTCCAGTGCGGAATCTATGAATTTACCGGAGCCGGTTCAATCGACCTCAGCACCGCGCAGCCGATAGACCCGACACCTGGCGGCGGCGCCGTCACCCCGCCCCTGCAGTACACGACTTCGGACTATTGGGGAATCAGCTCAACCGTGAACACGCAGCAACCGGCGACACTTGAGCAGATCGCCACCGCGCTCGGCCTCAACGTAAACCATCCGATCCCGGCAATGCCACTGCGCACGCGAACCATGCTCGCGCCCCCAGGCTATCTCTATACGCTCACGCGCAGCGCCTACAACAACACGCTCATTGGGCTTTTCTATAACGGCAATCTTTTAATCCCAAGCTTTAACTATTCGCTCACGCAACGAACCATCGGCCTCGGATTCTGGACTCAATCGGGAGATAACTTATATGCGATTTATGTTGCAACGTCTCTCTCTTAGTTTGTTTTTAGTTTTCACCTGGCAGGGAATCATCGCGCAGCTCCTACTGCGCTGGATTAAAACAGCGACTAAAAATCTAGCCGTGCTGGCGCTCGCCTGGAGCGTCGTAGCAGCACAGCAGGCGCCGCCGCCACCGCCAAACGGGAACCCGCCGCCGAATCAGATCAACCCATCGAATCAAATCAAGTGGCCGACGCCCTGCAATGGCGTGTATTCGCCGAACTCGAATACATGCGTCGCGACCGGCACCGCCGCGAACGCCGCGGGCCAGCAAGGGCAGGCACAGTACAACCTCGATAACCTGCATTTTGGCGCAGCTACGTCTAGTTTCGATCCGACGACCGATACTTGGTACAACGACATGGCCGCGAACAAAGGCCCGAAAATAGATGCGACGCATAAAGACTTCGGCCTCGCGGCAGGATGCGCGAGGGCCGACAAGACGGGCGCTATCGACATGACGTGTAATATAAGCGCGGCAATCGCATGGGGCCACGCGCACGTAAACCCGCAGAACTCCCCCCCGAATATCTATCTGCCCGCTGGTGTTTATAAAGTTTGCGGCACGCTCTTTCTGAATGCGGGCGATCATCTGCGCGGCGACAGTGACGATACAACGTCAATCGTGATGTGTCCCGGCAAACAGTCAGCAATTGTCCTCGGCAGCGCAAACCCGAACTACGGTATCAATCCATTCCCCTCGGGCATTACGGACCTGACGATTGTAGGGCAGGGCAGCGCAACCACCGGCACGATGGTGGAGGTCTTCGCAGCCTACGCCTATATCAATCACGTTCCGCTGTACAACCACGGAGGCCGGGGATACGTGTATATGAAGAGTGCCGAGCGCGGCCGACTGGAGAACTCAAGTACCACATGGGTGCGCTGGCCGATCACCGATAACGGCGCCAATGAGCTGTACTTTCACAAAGACGACCCGCTGGTGCCAGGATTCACGCAAGCGGGATACTGCTACAACATCAATTGCGTAAACGGCGTGGTGCCAGTCAGCGGCAACTGGTACCCAGATCACCACAGCGCGGTATCGCTCATCGGAGACAACCTAGTATTTGAAGAAACATCGCTCAAACCCTCACCGTACCTTACGGCGATGTGCTACTCAGGGCAAATTGCCAAAATAGCGCACATCTACACAGAGGGCTTTAGCGCTGGCATCCCTTTGGTGAACGCCAGTTTCCAGGCAGGATGTTACGAGAACAATAACAAGGGAACGCCACTTGCGCAGGCAACCGGCACCGGAGGCGCCAACCTTTTTGTTACGGATGATTCGTGGATGATGAACTATGTCAACGAAACAAATCTTGTAACCGTAGCGGGCTTTAATGTTGGCACCTACGATATCGTGCCGTCTGATGTACTGCCGGGGTCCTCCACGCCATCCGCTACGATGCCAGGAGTGCAGCAAGGACAATTTGAGCGCATCACCGTCACCGGATGGGGGCCGGATAACAAAGCTGTGAACGTCCTTCGATGCCTGACAGGTTCGACTGCACCATGCACGCCGGGGAGCAATGTGGGCTTGAACTGGACAGCGGGGTCATTGCTCTATCAGGTCATAGGCCAGCCAGCAGCAGGCGCAGGCGCCCACCTTTTTGACGCGCATCTCAACGTGGCATCACGCGGCAACGTGGGAGCATATACGGCGATGTGCAACGACCAGGTGATAGGCCAGCAGTGCGGCGAGGTTATCGTAGGGCCAGTGCTCGACGGCGTTGAGCTGAATCTCCCCGGCAGTCCTGCATTCTCGACTACGAATTGGTTCAACATCCGCACTCAAATCAGCATGCAGAATATCTTCATGAGCGGATGGCCGGGAAGCGGATGGCCAGCAAATACGCTGGTGTCTGGAGAGGTCAAAGTATTCACCGGAGGACTCATCCACTGCTTACAAGGCGCACCCGCGCCGCCCAACGCTGGACAGACAACATCCGGCCTGCCTTGGATGGGCCAGAATACGAATAACGGATGCCAGAATTTCTCTTTCCCGCAATACCCGAACGGCTCATACCCGTATGCGATTTTAGACAACGCGCAGCAAGGTATGACCGCATCCGTAGCCGGGGGCTTGAGCAACGTGCGCGACGTATTCCCGTATGTGAGCAATGGCAATCAGCCTGGTGGAAAGCAGCTCTATGATGGCTATTGCTTCTATGACCAAGGCGCATCGACAACGGCAGTAAACACGACTTCGCGGAAATGCCAGTATGGAGGACCCGACAACACCGCAGCAGGCGCAGGCCAAGGCGTAGCCGAAACGATTGATACCAGCGCGAACAACGGAATCAACTGGAGCACGCAATACAAGGTCAGCGTGGATGGCGCAGGCCATCCGGTACTATTCGCAGGCACGCGCTATTTCACGATCACCGCGGGCGGCGGCGCTAATTCGTTCGCGCTGAGCACATTCGGCACCGCGGCAAACCAAAACTTAAATATGCCTATCGTCACCGGCATGCCGAGCGGCGGCATGGGCATCGTGAGCAAAGCGAACGCGGGCGCCGCGGGCGATGCGTTCGATGTAGTGACCAATGACGGCGTGCAGCTCTTCAACCTCGGACACAACGGGAACACGATCCTCGGGCCGATGTCTCAGGGCGTGATGAATAATCGCGTGCGGAATTCCTATAATCTTGCGGCGGCGACGTGGACGGCCACCGGATCGCCGACAGTCACCGCTGGACAAGCCGATGGATGGGGAGGAAGCACGGCGACCAAGATTGTGGCCACCGGCGCCAGCACGCTTGCAGACACCTACACGGCCGCGCTGGACACGAGCACATTCATCACGTGCGCCCACGCCAAGGGCAACGCAGGCGGCGAAACTATCGCCATCGGCGCCTATCTCATCACCGGGCCGACTTTCACACTGACGACCAGCTATGCCTGGTATTGCAGTTTCGGCTCACGCGCAATCAACAATACGAATGCCTACCTGTTAACGCTGCCGAGCGCGGAAACGATCTTCGTAGACGGCACGCTCACCGTATTCCAGGGGCCGAACTCAGGCAGCGTCTTTGTCGTATGGACAGGAGCTCTGCCGCTCTACATGCCGACCAGCGGCACCGCTTACCCCACGCCCATGCTGGCCATGAGCCAAGGCAACAACCTGATAGCACCGCTGCCCGCGCCGGTCGCGGTTCCGTTCATGCAGAACCTCATCATCACCACTGGCATCTGCACGGCGAGCGGAACTAGCTACGCCATCTGTACGAACGTGGCAGCGACAAACTGGCCGGTCACATTCGGCGATCCGAACTATTCGGTCAATTGCTTCGGCATCAACCCCGGCAATGGGAGCGGGCCGACCGGCAGCATCGCGGGCGGCGTATACAACGTGGCGAAGACGGCGACCAGCATCACGCCGTCCCTGCAGACCTTTACGTCTTCCGGATTCAGCTACGGAGAGCTTGATTGCATTGCCAAGCACAACTAGAGTTGAACTGGCACCCCTACTAAGGTGCGCTATGGATGAAAGCCCGCGCCGTCTCGTGTGTTGCAGCCTTTTTTGTTTCCCCTTGAAAGCTGTAGAGTAGATGGCGCGGTTTTTTAAGTTTTTAGAATTTGGGGATTTCAGTGAGCCACGAAACTATAAGAATGGTGTTTTTAGTTGCGCTCGGCTTTAGTGCGGGAAGAATTGTTCGGAGCATCACACATGCCGGTAAAAAAAGGAAAGTCAAAGAAGACGATCAGCAGCAACATTGCGGAGCTGCAGAGCGGCAAGACTCACGCGAAGACGGCCGCGAAGGAAGGCGAAGCGGCCGCGAATAAGCAGAGTATTGCTATAGCCTTAGATACGGCTAGAAAATCGGGCGCGAAGATCCCGCAGCGCCAAAAAGTGCGCTCGCGCCGCGCCAAGACGACGCGCTAAAATAGGCGCCAAGGCTCTCGTAGTGAAGACGCCGGGTTACTTCGCTTAAAACCGAGAACTTGTTCTCGGGGAAGCCCGCGCCGATTGTGCTCGGGGGCCTTTTATAAATTTTTATGATGATGACAACAGCAAACATGATCGACGGTGGCGCCATCCTGCTCGCGGCGCTGCTCATCCTGCTAACGCGGCACCTGGAGCCGAAGCAGCTCCACCCCTACGACCATACCCGCCTCGCGCACGATCCCTACGCTACAGAGGATCAATCTCCGAATTTGAAGCGCGATCAAGCCACGCGGTAACGGCTTCCTGCGAGTCGATCCGATCCGCGAGGCGCCGGAGCTCTCCCAGTTCGTCATCGAGCGCCCACACGTCCGCTTCGATCCACTGTTTGATGTAAAGCCGCATCAGCTTGACCTGGCGGGAAGTAAGCGGCTGCTGGTTCAGGTAGGCGACGACCGCGGGGCGCAGCTCGGGGCCAGTTTCTTTTTGCCAATAGTCGGGGATTTTCATAGAATTTTCTCTGCATTGCCAGACGAGGATTTTTTTGTCCTCGATTTTGCTCAAACGTTTGTCGATGTCGTGTAGAGCTTCGATCACCTTGTCGATCTTTGAATTGTTATAGAAAACGCCAGCAATGATGGTGCCAAGCGTAACTGCAAACTGCCAATTATCATGCATCGGATTCCCCTTTTTTTAGTTTTAGTTTTCTTCCGTGATGCTCTCGACTTGGATGTTTTCAACGTCGAGCTGGTCGTCCCAATCCAGCAGTAGCGCGGTTACTTCTTATCCTTCTCCAGTGCGTCCGCGATGCGCCGCAATTGGATCAATATGTCATCAGCTATGTGACCGCGCAGGATCATAGAGATACAAGCGGCGAAGATGATTATCGTTACACTAACATCGCTCATTGCCCCTCCAGCGTATCTTTGGCTACTTCACCATATGAACTATGGCGCTAATTTTCCATATAGCTTCTAGGATGTGCGCGGCCTAAGCCGCGCTCTCTTATAGCTTCTAGGATGTGCGCGGCCTAAGCCGCGCTCTCTTCTTCCGGCGCGATCCCGGCGATCTGCGGCTGACCGTATTTCGCCAGAATCATGTTTAGCGCCTCGGTAAGCAAAACCTGCATGGTCTTGCGCTCTTTCGCGCAGATGATTTTAAGTTCGATCTGCACTGCCGCGGCGAAGTGACCGCCGATGAGTACGCGGGTGCGCTGCGGTTGTCCGTTTCCGTTGGTGTGGCCTTTGGCAGTCTCAACTGCTTTGGCGACTTTGGCTGTGGTTGCGGCCTTGCTCTTACCGGCGAGGCCCTTCGAGAGTGGATTTGCTTTAGGCATTTTTTAGTTTCCTTATAGTATTGAGTGCTTTAACAACGAAATTGTATAGGGCTAGAGTTTCCGACGCGGCTTTACTTGCGCCGTCGAACTCCGCGGCGACCTGGCCCACGTTGGAGGCGTGGCGGTGCGCTGCCCGTAGATGGAGAATGACAGGGCAAACCTTAAAACCCTGCTCAGTTAAAAACGTGACCGCCGCCGCGCTTTCCGTCCCTTGCACCGGCGCCTTATTGATGAGGACATAGGCCAGAGCGTTTCCGGCCAGCTTCAGAAGGTCGCCAGCTTTCGCAACCGTGTCCAGAGCGAACACATGGGGCTCAACAGGCACGAGCACAATGTCAGCCTGTCGCGCAGCTTCGAGCGCTTCCATGCTGGAGTGTGGCGGCGTGTCGATCACCAAAAATTCAACGCCTTGCGCCTGTGCCTGCTTTACAGCAGCTCCGAGACGCGCTGCATGGGTGGGAACCACCCACGGCGTTTCTTCTTTCCGGCGATCCGTCCAGCGGCTTGCGGTCGATTGTGGGTCTATGTCGATCACCGCCGCGAGGTTCCCCTTACGAGAAGCAGCGACCGCTAAATCAAGCGAGATGGTCGTTTTGCCCACCCCGCCTTTCTCGCTTATCACTGCAATTTTGTGCACTTTTTAGATTCCCTGCTTAGGTTCGAGTTTGGTGATTCTGTCGGTTAGGCTCTCGATTTCTAAATCGAGCGCCCGAAGTGCGGCAGCATGAGCACGTTGGCGCATATCGACCGGCGATGCCCATTTGTGGAATTCGCGCAACAGTGTGGTTTCCACCGACCGCAACTGTTCAATGATCCAATCCTTATCTTCTTCGGTTAATGGCATGCTATTAGCCTATAGGATTCTAATGCTCTATGCAACTAGAATTCTATTTTGCCTCCAGCTCTGCGACTTGGAAGTTATAAATTTCTAAACCACCCTCTTCCCATTCGCTGTCCTCGATGGTCGGCGCGATCTTCAGCGCCATCGCTTTCGCTTCCAGCTCGTTGTCGGCCTCGATGTCGAGGTCGCAGAATACAGGTTGGTCGGCGCTCAGTGTGACCGTATAACGCGCCATAGTTTTTACTTTCCTTTCTTCAGCCGCTCGCGCTCGGATTCGACGCAGCGAGCCAGTTGGCAAATGTTGCGGTGAAGTTCGGGGCGTTCGCATTCAAATGTCCCGAGGATTGCGGCGCCTTCGACGAAGAAAGCTAAAGCGTCCCACACGTCTTTGCGAACGGTTATAAATTCCATAGTTTTTATCCCTCACTCGGCAGCAGGACGGTTGTAACCGAGCGATCCCATTCCGTGATGATCCAGATTCGCTGATTGTCTTTGAGGTTATAGGCGCTTAGAATCCGGTCGCATTCGCCGTCTGCATCGGGGATGAGCGCCGCTTCATTGCGTGCCTTGTCGCCCGCGCTGAGGTCTCCCCAATCGCCGGATTGGTGGCGGGCGATGTAAGAAATAGGATGTTCGCCGTTATCTTCGAGCGCCGCGAGCGCCCCCTGGGTCGCGCAGCATTGCCCGACCTGGAATTTAGAATAGAGTGCCATCGTTTCCCCTTAGTTTTTTAGTTCTGCGATCCCCACGGCTTGCAACGTGGCGTTGGCCGCATTACAGCGCCTCTGGCGCTGTGCTCTGCGTTTTTTAATTGCAGCGCGGGCAGGCGCAAGGCTTGCCCACTGTCTCAGCTTCGCCGCTCGGTTTAATTACCTCGAAAGCGTACACGTCTACATGTTTCCCGATTTCATGCGCCGCGTCCTCAATGTCGGTTGGCGTATGTGCCGGTTTCAGGTAAAGAATGGCGACGGATTCCGTTTCCCACGGGCCACCCGGTTTGAAAGTGAATTCGATCCCGTTGCTTGTTGTGTCTGTAATCATCATGGTTTCCCCTTTTTTTAGTTTTTAGTTTTCTAACTCTGCTTTCATTTCATCTTCGGAGACGCATTCGCCATCGGGCTCTTGCTCATGCCAAGGCCTGTTACCAGCGCGTGTTCGTTCGATGGCAGCGCGTTCGGCGAAAGTCTGTGTTTCCTCGACCGACCAGCGCCCTATGCGATTGCCGTTTACGTCGCGGATGATCGTGCCTTCGCCTGCATGCGGTTCGCCATCCAGTTCGCGAAGCGATACGGCTATCGCGTGACGCAAGTCGAAGTAAGTTTGCATGTCCTCATTGCCTAGCTCTATTTCGATTTTCAAAGTTAGCTGCATAATTTGGTTTCCCCTTGTATTGTTATAGTCCTATAGGATTATGATGCTTGTCAAGAGACAAGCATCAGCTCCATTTCAAGCTTCATCAAAGCTTCGCGAATGTTGTTGTTTGCCTCTTTCACGATGCGGGTAAAGTTCGGCATGTCTTCCGCGGTCGGCGCCTCAGCTTTCCAGACACGTTCCAATAGCGCGGCCGCATCCTTGGCGATGCCATAGCTTGAAAAATCGACAACGAAGTGACGCGATAGGAAACGCGCTTCCAATCGGTCGGTCGCGTTGCAGGTAAAAATCCAGATAGTATTCGGTGCTTTATCTGTGCCGTCCAGCTTCGACAACAGCGCGATCTGCGCGGCGTCTGTCATGCGGTCGGCTTCATCGACTAAAACCAAGTGATAGTTTTTACCCGCGGCCGGGACGAAATGACAGGTGCGATGCACGCGCTCGATTGTTTCGAGGTTGCAGTTCTGGCTTGGGATGTGATGCAGTTCCGCTGGCAGCATCGCGGCCAAAGCTAAAGCCATAGAAGTTTTACCAGTGCCAGAGGGTCCGACAAATAGCCAGGATGACTCTTTGGGATTCGTCGCAAGCTTGGACATAAACTTTTTAGCTTTGTCGAGACCTGCGAAGTCTGCGATAGTGCGCGGCCGGTAGCGTTCGGCGAGTGTAATCGGGAATGCGAGTGAGTCTTGTTGCGGCTGTGAATTGAAAAGATATTCCATTGTTTTCCCCTTTATAGTTTTTAGTTATGCGCCGAGCCTTGCAAACTCGGATTGACGCATTGCGCCGCGTTCGCGGCGTGCTCTGCGTTCGCCTATGCGGCCACATCGACAACGGCTGAGGCGAATGCCTCAGCCCATTTGATCGATGCTTCCAGCGTGTCGCAGAGCCCATCGGTGTAGCAAAGATGCGTGTATCCTTCAGGCCTGTAATTGTCGGAATAGGTTCCACCATAGAGAGAGCGGCCGAGGAAATTTTCTTCGAGCGCAAACAGGCAGCGACGATAAAAAGCGGGCGTGAACATGAATTGAATCCGCCGCGTGTCGAGCGCTTCGCCCGCTTGCTTCGCGGGAATCAGGTGAACGTATCTAAAGCTTTCCCGCGTTATAGATGCGCAGACGATAAGCAGTTCGACGGAATACCCTGCTAATTCAAGCGAGTTAATCAGGGCGATCATAGCTTCGCCCCGATTCTTGAGCCATGCGGCTTCGATAGCAGCGCTACCACCAATTTCGATAGAAAGCCTTAGAACTTTAGCTCCTGAGACTTCTATCTCTTCGCGCTGTAACCAGCACTCAGGAGTACCAGCGAAGTAAGCGCCAAAGTCTAGAATTTCGCCCGTAACATCGGGAAAATAGTTCGTTTCAGGAATCAAAGCTTGCACGCAAGGCAGAGTGATGTTTTTAATCTCAGGAGCGTTATCCCATCCGAGCTCTGCAGCGTTGACGGCTTCGCTGTACGTCATTCCGCCAGACCATGTACTATCGCCGCTCCACTTCGCCGCGAATGTACCTGTC
>Ga0210392_10000888_pt1 | contig 16617 bp, 13 predicted proteins | sample IncBWC30OmetaG_FD_161057 | JGI IMG/M metagenome (GOLD analysis project Ga0210392, IMG submission 161057) | Forest soil microbial communities from Barre Woods Harvard Forest LTER site, Petersham, Massachusetts, United States - Inc-BW-C-30-O ...
CTCATAGGTCTGTCTCCGTTGCTCCCTACAAGTCATCATCGTTCGAGCACAGCTAGTTTTATGAATTGGACCTTTAATAACAACTAGGGGAACCCCTAACCACTTCGTTCAGTTCTTAGCCGTGGAAGGAACCCAATGACTCCAAGTGGGCTAGACAGTAGCGAGCAATCTAAGGAGGGAAAGTCTATCGTCTAGGTGTTTCCCTAGTTGTCGGGCGAGAACAACCACTCGCATACTGTCCCATGAGAGCCAAAGACCAAAGCATTCAATTACGAACAGCAGCAACTCTGGTTTTAGCGCCGACCCAACACGCTCTCCTGAACTAAGAACGCGATCAGGCTTTGTCCGTCTTGCTCTGCACGAGAACCATCAGTTCAGTCGTTTAGGACGTTTATGGAGAAGACGAAAACGGATCTTGAGAGCACGCGCAAGCCCGGCAAGGGCCTAGGTGCAGCTGCGATCGCATGGTTGTTGACTGCGATCTACTACTTCTATCAGTACGCGCTCCGCTCATCGCCTTCAGTCATGATGCCGCAGTTATCGGAAGCCTTCGGAGTCAGCACTCTCGGAGTAGCGTCGATTGTAGGTCTTTTCTATTACGGGTACTCTCCTTTCAGTCTTGTGGCGGGTGTCGCCATGGATAACTTTGGACCAAGAAAGGTTCTTCCGCTCGCCGCATGTGTGGTTGGTGTTGGAGCATTCCTCTTCGCGACTGACAGCAGTGGCGTGGCCAGTACGGGCAGAATATTGCAAGGCGCTGGTGGCGTTTTTGCTCTCGTAGGAGCAATATCCATCGCCACTAAAAGCTTTTCGGCTTCGCGGGTTGCCACTCTCGTAGGAGCCACTCAGATGTTTGGAATGGCTGGCGGATCGGCTGGGCAATTTGTGGTCGGGCCCATGATCAGCGGAGGTATGCCTTGGCAATATTTCTGGATCGGCATGGGAATAGCTGGTTTGGGAATAAGTGTGCTTCTCTTTATTTTCCTGCCGAAGGAAGAGGCAATAACGAAATCCAGGACTTCGTTGGCAGACATTACCAGATCGTTTCGCGTTGTGTTCAAGAACCCGCAATCAATCTTGTGCGGCCTCATATCGGGACTGCTTTTTATTCCGACCACAATCTTTGACATGGTTTGGGGTGTTCGCTATCTCCAGGAAGCACACAGCTTGGATTATGCCTCCGCTGTCATGCGGTCGGCTGCGGTTCCTTTTGGATGGATCATTGGCTGTCCTCTCCTCGGCTTCGTTTCTGACCGGCTTGGACGGCGAAAGCCTGTGATTATCGGAGGCGGTGCCGCTCTGATGGCATGTCTTATCTGGATACTCTTCGGCCATACCGGTGTATTTCCTTCTTACGTCGTTGGCCTCCTGGCCGGAGTTGCGTCAGGTGCTGCCATGTTGCCGTATACGGTGATCAAGGAAGCGAATCCCCCGCAATATGGTGGGACAGCAACGGGAGTGATCAATTTCCTAAACTTCACTTTCAGTGCTCTGCTGGGGCCGGTCTTCGGATGGCTTCTTCACCGTATTTCTGGCGGTGCCACGCCGATGGAAAGGGAACATTATCAAACCGCTTTTGCACCTTTGCTCATAGGTGTTGCCATTGCAATTGCCCTGACTGTTTTCCTGAAAGAAACGGGCGCCGCCGCGAATGGATCCGCGTCGTCGGCTGCGTAGGAGGAAGCGATGCCCCAAACCGGAACCGGCAAGTATGAACAAATGTTGACGAAGTGCAAGAGCCTGAACCCGGTTCCGACCGCGGTGGCACACCCGTGCGAAAAGTCAGCTCTGACCGGGGCGATTGAAGCTGCGAACCTCGGATTGATTATTCCAATCCTGGTTGGTCCCCGCTACAAGATTGAAGCAACTGCCAAATCTGCCGGAGTCGAAATCAGTAAGTACGAAATTGTGGACACGCCTCACAGCCATGCATCTGCCGCCAAGGCGGTCGAACTGCTGCGTGAAGCGAAAGCAGAGCTTCTTATGAAAGGCAGTCTGCACACCGACGAGCTCATGTCGGCGGTTGTTTCTCGCGAAGGAGGTCTACGCACCGGGCGGCGTATCAGTCACGTGTTTGTGATGGATGTTCCCACGTATCACAAGGTGCTCTTCATTACGGACGGTGCAATCAACATAGCGCCAACGCTGGAGGACAAGGTAGATATCTGCCAGAATGCAATAGATCTCATCGTTGCGCTCGGTGTTGCCGTGCCAAAGGTCGCAATTCTGTCCGCAGTTGAAACGGTCACCTCCAAAATACCGTCCACAATCGCTGCGGCTGCACTTTGCAAGATGGCGGAGCGCGGACAGATCACTGGAGCAATCCTGGACGGCCCTCTTGCATTCGACAACGCGATCAGCAAAGAGGCCGCAGAGACGAAGGGCATCCATTCCCGAGTCGCTGGCGATCCGGACATCCTCCTCGCACCCGACCTCGAAGCGGGCAATATGCTTGCGAAGCAGTTAAGTTTCCTGGCCAATGCTGACAGCGCCGGGCTAGTGTTGGGAACGAGGGTCCCCATCATCCTCACCAGCCGCGCCGATAGCGTGCGAGCGCGCATTGCGAGTTGCGGCGTTGCCATGCTGGCCGTTCATGCAAGCAGAGGAAAGGCGTAGGGGATGGCTATGGACGACTACGCACTTGTGCTCAACGCTGGATCGTCCAGCCTGAAGTTCTGCGTCTTTGAGAGGGCTGGCGAGAAGGAGTGGGAAGTTGCGGCCCGGGGCCAGATTGAGGGAATCGGGACGTCACCGCGCCTTTCGGCAAAGGATCCATATGGGGTGTTCCTAGCGAACGAGACGCTCGATGCCGGTGTGAAAGACGGCCACGCTGCCATAGATGCGCTCGCAGCTTGGTTGAAGTCGAAATGGGGCGGAGCACGAATACTCGGAGTAGGTCATCGTGTGGTACACGGCGGAAGAGGGTATAGCCAACCGGTGGTGCTGACCCGGAAGATTCTGGCGGAGTTGTCGGAGGTAATTCCGTTAGCCCCTCTGCATCAACCCTACAATCTTGCGGCGATTGAAGCTGTTTTTGATCGCAATCCAGAGGTGCCGCAAGTCGCTTGCTTCGATACCGGTTTTCATTCCGGCCATTCAGAGGTTGCAAATCTTGTACCGCTGCCGAAACACATTTGCGACTCGGGCCTCCAGCGATACGGATTTCATGGCTTGTCGTATGAATATATTGCTACAGTATTGCCGAAGGTTGCTCCCGAAATCGCGATGGGCCGCGTCATCGTTGCGCATCTCGGTAGCGGTGCGAGTGTATGTGCATTGAAGGACGGTAAAAGCATCGACACCAGCTTTGGCTTCACTGCCTTAGATGGTCTCTGCATGGGAACAAGGCCTGGCGCTCTCGACCCGGGCGTGGTTCTCTATCTTTTCCAAAATCTTGGGCTCTCTGCGAAAGAAGTGGAGACCATGCTGTACAAACAGTCGGGATTGCTGGGGATCTCCGGGATTAGCAATGACATGCGGGATCTGCTTGGCCGAAGTGAGCCCGAGGCGCGCTTGGCGGTCGATTATTTTGTATACCAGGCTGCAAAAGAAATCGGTGCCTTGGCTGCAGTACTGGGTGGCGTCGACGGTCTCGTTTTCACTGCTGGAATTGGAGAGAATTCCGCAGAAATTCGCCGGCGGATCTGTGAAGCCTGCTCATGGCTGGGTGTGGAATTGGATACAGTCGCAAACGAGAGTCGAGGTCCCCGGATATCGACGCGGCATAGCGCAAATTCAGCTTGGGTGATTCCGACCAATGAGGAACTTATGATCGCGCGCCACACCGGGTCGCTACTCGGGTTAATCCAGCCCGTTTCCTAAACAACGGACCGCAAGGAGGAACTACCAATGACAACCGCCACCTCACGCCAAATTCCGTCAGAAGCAACGGCTTCTCCGTGGGAGGGGTCCATACCAGGTCTATGGCAAAAAGAGATTGATGTCCGTGACTTCATTCAACAGAACTATGAGCCATACGACGGGGATGAGTCATTCCTTGCGCCCGCGACTGACCGGACAAAAAAGATATGGGCTCGACTGAGCGAACTGTTCGTTGACGAGCGCAAGAAAGGCGTTCTCGATGTTTCTCAGATCCCGAGCTCGATTACAGCGCACGATCCCGGCTACATCGATCGCGAGAATGAAGTCATTGTCGGTCTTCAGACTGAGGCGCCTCTGAAGCGTGCAATTATGCCGAACGGTGGCTTCCGGATGGTTGCGAACGCGCTGAAGGCTTACGGATACACGCCCGATCCACACGTTATCGAGATCTTTTCGAAGTATCGTAAAACACACAACGACGGGGTCTTCGATGCCTACACCGAGGAAATACGGCGCTGCCGGAGTTCACACCTTCTGACCGGCCTGCCCGATGCTTACGGTCGGGGTCGCATCATCGGGGATTACCGTCGTGTCGCCCTCTACGGCGTAGACCGCCTCATCAAACACAAAGAGGAAGAGAAGCGTAGTCTCGATTCGGCCATGTCGACCGAAAGCATTATCCGAGATCGCGAGGAGTTGAGTGAGCAGATCCGGGCGCTGAAGGAACTGAAACAGATGGCGTCAAGCTATGGCTTCGATATTTCTGGACCTGCTCGCAACGCGCGCGAAGCGGTGCAATGGCTGTATTTCGGTTACCTCGCAGCGGTGAAGGAACAAAACGGGGCTGCCATGTCGCTCGGCCGGACCTCGACATTCCTGGATATCTATTTCGAACGCGATCTTGCATCAGGAGCAATCACTGAGCAACAAGCGCAAGAGATAATCGATGATTTTGTAATTAAGCTGCGTATCGTTCGCTTCCTTCGCACGCCTGAATATGACGAGCTTTTTGCTGGTGATCCAACGTGGGTAACCGAATCCATTGCCGGCTCCGGAGACGATGGGCGGTCGCTTGTCACAAAAACAAGCTTCCGCTTCCTTCAAACCCTATACAATCTGGGGCCGGCGCCCGAGCCGAATCTGACCATCTGGTATTCCCCGAATTTGCCAGATGGCTTTCGCGATTTCGCTGCGAAGGTGGCAATCGACACGAGTTCGATTCAATTCGAAAGCGATGAAATCATGCGTCGGTCGTGGGGAGATGACGGAGCAATCGCTTGCTGCGTGTCCCCAATGCTTTTAGGAAAACAGATGCAGTTCTTCGGTGCACGCGCCAACCTTGCCAAGTGTCTGTTGTATGCGATCAATGGGGGGCGGGACGAGATTTCGGGTGAGCAAGTGACTGCTCCTGGCGAGGCAGTTAAGAGCGAATATCTTGACTTCGACGACGTGATCGACAAGTTCGAAAACATGATGGATTGGCTTGCTCGCGTGTACGTCAACGCTATGAACGTCATCCACTACATGCATGACAAGTACGCTTATGAGCGTATTGAAATGGCGCTTCATGACTACGCGCCAGTGCGCACCATGGCCTTCGGTATGGCTGGGATGTCCATAGTAGCTGACAGTCTATCGGCCATCCGTTACGCCAAAGTTCGCCCAATTCGCGATGAAACGGGTCTGGTTACGGACTATGCGATCGACGGTGAATTTCCTGCATTTGGCAATAACGACAATCGAGTGGACCAGCTTGCTACGTGGGTTGTAAGGACATTCATGAGCAAGTTGAAAAAGTATCCAACGTACCGGAATGCTCTTCACACGCAGTCTATCCTGACCATCACTTCGAACGTGGTGTACGGTAAAGCCACCGGTAATACTCCCGATGGAAGGCGTCGCGGAGAGCCCTTCGCGCCGGGAGCTAATCCAATGCACGGACGGGACAAACGTGGCATCCATGCGTCTGCCGCATCCGTCGCGAAGATTCCATATCGGGATGCTGCCGATGGCATTTCGCTCACTTCCACGCTAGTTCCTGAAGGTTTGGGAAGAGTTCCCGAGGACCGCATTACCAACTTGCGCAGCATGCTTGATGCCTTTTTCGGTGCCACGGGCTATCACATGAACGTGAATGTCTTGAATCGCGAAACACTCGTGGATGCAATGGACCATCCGGAGAAGTACCCGCAGCTGACAATCCGGGTCTCTGGCTATGCAGTTAACTTCGTTCGGTTAACTCGTGACCAACAAATGGACGTGATAAGCCGCACGTTCCATGGAATGTAGGCAACGAAATGAGCGCGCAACAACTAATTCAACTGGAGGCAAAGAGTCCCTTTGAATTGCGGGTTCATCTCGGCGAGGGAATGCCCGAATCAGACGTGCGGACAGCACTCGCCACCGGCGACATGGGCTTCCTCCATTCATTCACCACCGGTTCGGCCGTTGACGGGCCGGGTGTCCGCGTTGTGGGATGGACAGCAGGTTGTCAATGGCGATGCCTCTATTGCCACAATCCGGACACATGGACGATGACTAACGGCATCCCCGTCACGTTAGCTCGCGCCACAGAGGAGTTAAGTAAATACCGTCAGGGGCTAAAACGCATGTCGGGCGGACTAACACTGAGTGGCGGCGAGCCTCTTTTCCAGGATCGATTCGTGGTCAAGCTTTTCGCAGCTGCGAAAGGGATGGGAATTCATACGGCGTTGGACACGAACGGGGGTCTTGGAAATCGTCTCAGCGATGAGGAACTGGATCGGATTGATCTGGTGATCTTGGACGTCAAGACTTGGGATCCGGAACGCCACCGTCATCTCACTGGTATGGACAATGCTCCAACCCTTGAGTTTGCACGACGGCTAAGCCGCCACAAAAAGTCTCTCTGGGTAAGATTGGTGCTGGTTCCCGGACTTACAGACGACATAGAGAACATTGCTCAGATTGCAAAGTTCTCGGCTGGTCTTGGAAACGTAGAACGCGTCGATGTCTTACCCTTCCATCAAATGGGCCGGTTCAAATGGAAGGAGCTAAACCTCAACTACACTCTGAACGATGCTCAACCGCCAAGCCCTGAAGCGGTTGAACGTGCATGCGCGGTCTTTCGTGCCGAAGGACTCAAAGCATTCTGATTTCGGGTCCGTAAGCAATGAGACTTGCAACCCAGTCCAAAATAGTTCTGACAGCAGCACCAAATAACATTGTTGAATGTGACCTAAACCCATGGGTTGGCGTCAATTAGCGATAAAGTCTGACATCCCCAAAAGAGAATGCCCGTCGACGGACGCGCTTTTCTCTGCCCTTCAACCACTACGACAGCCATCACCGACTGCGCATTCACCTCAGCGACTTCGTCGCTGCCTACATCTGCGCCAAACGACTCAAGACTCTCGGCGGCCTTACCGCCTACGAATTCATTTTGCAGGTCCTGGCAGAAAGAACCGGATCGATTTACTCTCGATCCTATCCATCAAATGCCGGGACTGAACACCCTAGATTAGCCGTTGCAGATTGGTAGGAATTTGATTCTGCAAATCCGGAGCTTAGTCACGAACCCTTATCCACCAACATCACGATGAGTGATCCCCATACTGCAAATACCAATGCGCTGATTGCGTAACTCACGCCGTAACCTAAGACTGGCACACGGCTTTCTGCTTTCGCTTGAACCGCAGCTAAACCGGGGGAAGATGTGCCGCTCCCCGCGCACATCCCCAGTAGAATGCCCGGATGTATCCGGAAGATGTACCGGCCAGCAAGAATGGTGAGCAAGTATGGGACTGCGCACACAATCACTCCACTGATCAGAAGTTCAAGCCCCGTCGAGCGCACTCCCCGCACAAAACTCGGCCCAGCGCTGATGCCCACCGTGGCCAGGAATCCGTTGAGCCCAAGAGAATCGAATAACCAGATGACAGGTTCAGGCACTCTGCCGAGTAGAGGCCGTATCGAATTCAGCCAGCCAATGACAAACGAAGCGAGAAGTACGCCCACGGGAAGACCAAGCGCAATCGTGAGTCCGCCTACATGTATCGCGGGCAATCCAAGCAGTCCGCCGATTCCAATTGCAAGACAAAGCCACACCAGATCGGTCGCATGCGACGCCCGCTCCACCGGACCCAGCCGTGCTGCCACCCGGTCGACGTGTCGTTTCGCTCCAATCAACGTCAGCACATCGCCGCGTTCCAGCACTACCTTCGACCCTAGCGGCAGTTCCTGTCCGGCCCGCAATACCTTGCGCAAATAAACCCCTCGGGTCGGCACATCCCGTTCCAGCACCTCAACAATCTCAGCCAACGTTCGATGCACCAGGTCCTTCCGCTCCAGAACGTAATCGACCGCTATGGCAGGTACATCCAGCAGTTGCGACTCTTCGACCTCGTAGGATTGCAGCGGATTGCCCGATCCTGCGAGCATGCTCGGACGTCCCGAAAGAACAATCAGGTTCCCTGCGTGCAATCGAAGATCCGGCTCGGCATCGAAAACGCCTTGCGCGTTCTTCACTCTCTCCACAAACACCCGCTCCGAGAACTCGCTCTCGATTTCGGCGACGGTGTTGCCATCCTTCTTCTCCGGCACCTTGTAAGCCCGCATCACAAACTGCTTGTAGGCTGAGACAACTCCCACCTCCTCCTTCTTCATGCCCAGTTCGTCTTCCAACTTCTCGCACTCCGCGCGTAGATCAACCCTCATCAGCCAGGGACCAATCTGGATAAGTACGAATATTGCCGCAAAAGTTCCAACGAGGTAGGTCACGGCGTAAGCCACGGTCGCATCCGCGGTCAGTGCGCGACGCACCTCGTCTGCAACAGCCAGCTTTGCAATAGCATCACTTCCTATTCCCAACGCCTCCGAAGAGTGCGAACCACCGGCAAGAAGTCCGACAGCCGTTCCAGCATTGAATCCGAGAGCAGTCGCCATCGCATATGGAGTAAGGAGTCCAGTCACATCGAACAACAACGTCAGCGCCACCTGCGGAAGCGCACCCCGGCCAAAACTCCGGAAGAATTGAGGCCCGGTTTTGTAACCGATGGAAAATAGGAACAAAAGGAAAAACGTTCTGCCAAGAACACCCGGTACAACGACACCGATCTGCCCTACCGCGACACCCGCTAGAAGACATCCTACAACCGGCCCCAGCTTGAACGAGCCTATACGAACTGTACCCAGCAGATAACCCGTAGCCAGAGCCAGAAACAGCGCCAATTCAGGATGATCTCGCAGGGAAGCTCCGAGCCCTTCAATAATCATTGTCATTTAGCGAGGTCCTCCTACGAGTACCAGCAAAAAGCCCTGATTTAGATCATCGCATGAAGACGTAAGGGGTGTTCCCCTAGTCTTGTCTCCCTTTGGCCTAGAGTACCCTCTCACAATCGCAGCTTTGCGCTCACCGGGAGGAAGTGAGTTATGATGCCGGTGCCAGAGAAATTAGCTCCCACCGGGACGGCAAGAGCCTTCCGGGAGTTCTCGCAAGGCTCCTTCTATGGACCGCATTCGCGAATCGAGTTCGGCATCGGTCAACCCTTCCTCATCAATGCCCGTTAGCGAGAAGAGAAATCCATAACCCCCTCCTTTGAGAGCGAAGATGTTTGGTCCAACGAATCGGGAGATCGGAACGATGCTACACGCAGCTCCCGCTTTTGCGAACCACGGCGTATGTCACTTTGCTCAGTGTTTGCGAGGGTCATAGTAGGACTTCTGGTGAGGCTGAGGCTCCAGAGTTGGAACATCTTTGGGTGTTTGCGGACAATGAGCCACGCACCGCCCGCCATCATTGGGAAACTGAAAATAGCAATCATTCGAAACGCAACGAGGAAAGCTGAAGGCGCGCGATCGCCAAGCAAACTGGCCAACTCGCTGACGGCAGGGTCCTAAAAGATGGAACTGTCACTTTCGAATGGTTCGTTCGCAACCGCTACGGCGTGTAAACTCACAGTCCGTCGAGGTTCATGAGATTTTTAAAACTGTAGTTGAAGACGGCTCTGGAAGAACTGCGTATTGCCCTTGAGATTGAATCGGTCAAGCTGTCCATAGCCATAGGCCATCTCCAGCCGCACATTTTCGGAAAGGTACCAGTTCACCATCGGTGTGATTCTCCCGAACGTGCCTCCTTGCACATTGTGGTCGTTAAGATTGGTGTAGGAGTACCGCAACACTAATTCCCACGCCCCGGGTCCTCCGTTGAACACGGGCCTCAACGGAGTTATGTCCTTGAACAAACCGCCGACCGTGTTGTAGGGGCGCGTCTCCCCGGTGATCAAATACGTCGCAACGAAGTCGCCTCCATGAAACATGTGATCGCCCCCCGACTTGGAATAGGTATTCATAAAGTAGAACTCGCTACCCAGAAGCAAAGACTTCCTACGGTAGTAAGTCTCATATCCCAGGCTGTGCGCGCTGGTTGCGGCGAATGTTCCCGTATCGAGGAAATATGGCGCAATGAAATCTTCCGGCCGTGACTTGAGCCTGAGTTTCCCGTCTACGGGCTTGCCATAGCGGAAGTTAAAGCCCAGGTGAATCAGCGTGCCCTCCTCCTCCGAATGCACCGGCAACCACGCAAGCCGTGCGACCTCCTGGCTGGAATACGACGAAAACGACTGGCCCTTGGACGCCACATCGTTGAAGTAGCCGACGTTCCAGAGAAAGCCATGCCTTTTCGAATAGCCAAGCCACTTGAAACCATCCGCCAGCAGCGGAATCGTCGCGTCGCTGAACGTGAATCTCTCCATGGTCCAGCCGTCGTAGCCGACCATGACCTTGTTGAGAGAGAACCCCTCTTTCTGGCGGCCGATGAAGAAGTAGCTCAGGATCTTCGGGACCTGAAACATGATCCCGGTTTGCCGCACAAAAAAAGCGCTGGTGGCGCCGTCGTACATGAGCCCTAAGCACCAGGTTGTGGGCAGCGGGAGACTGGGGAATCTTCCTCCCATGATGAGGCGAGCATCACGGACCTGAAAAGCAGGCAACACGGCTATTTGTTCTTTGGCTTCTTTGTCCTGAGCAAACGCTGAGAAATCATATAAAAACCCGGCGCCCACCCGGATCGTGAAGTGCGGCCCGTGATACTCATTCCAACGCACAAGGTCTCGCTTCGGTAAAGGCTCGGCTGCCGCCTCGGTGTTCTCGATATTGTTCTCTTGAACACCCTTCTCGAGGGTTGCCGCTGGAGTGGGTGCCGCTGGAGCGGGTGGTTGAGGAGGAGGTGCTTTGGTCGCGTTCTGAGCTTCTTCAGCAGGGGGATTGGAAGGCGCTTCCGTCGGCTCCTGCGCAAGAGAGCCAACCGGCGTCACCGCCAACGCGATCATCGCCAATAGCAACAGCAGCGCCTTCATGACCTGATCCTCTGCGCCATGGTTCGATCAGTACGCGTAGAACGCCTTTTGAATCTGCGCCGCCGGGCGAGGATTCAAGAGCAGCAGCATGAGCAGGATGCGCGCCTTTTGGGGATTCAGTTCATCGGAAGCCACAAAACCGAGCTCATCGTCATTCACTTCTACGTTGCGCCCAACCAGCCCCGTGGCCACGCGGCTGGCCCGAACGATGACGACTCCTTTCTTCGCCGCTTTAGCAGCTGCATCCACCGAGACCTTGTTCATGTTGCCGTTGCCAACACCGGCGATGACGATGCCCTTGGCGCCGGCGTTGACGCTGGCGTCAATCAGGTCAGGGGACATGTCAGCGTCGGCAAACACAACATCCACACGCGGCAACTTGGTCACGTTTGCAATGTCGAATTCGCTCGACGTCGTGTTCTTCCACGGAGGAATGTTGTAGAAATCAGATTTTCCGTATGCCACAACACCAACCAGCCCACGCAGCGGCGACATGAACGTCTGAACGTCTGTTGTGCTGGTCTTGGTCAGAGAGTGAGCCCCGTGTATCTGGTCGTTCATGACGACCAGCACTCCACGGCCCTTCGAATTCGGATCGCCAGCCACCGCTACAGCATTGTAGAGGTTCAGCGGGCCATCGGCGCTGACGGCGGTGGACGGTCGCATCGATCCCACCAGCACCACCGGTTTGTCGCTCTTCACCACCAGATTGAGGAAGTATGCCGTCTCTTCCATCGTGTCGGTGCCGTGCGTCACGACGATGCCGTCGACATCGGATGTCGGCAGCAGCTCATTGATGCGCTTGGCGACCTTCAGCATGATGTCGAACGACATGTCCTGCGATCCGACATTGGCCACTTGCTCTCCCTTGATGTTGGCCAGGTCCTTGATCCCTGGAACGGCATTCACCATGGCATCGATCGTCACCGCGCCCGAGGTGTAGGCCGATTGAGTACCGGTAGCCGCAGCGCCGGCAATCGTGCCTCCGGTCGCAAGAATCACGATGTTGGGTTTCTTGCCGTCGGCAAAAACATTCTGGCAGCTCCCAAAAACCAGAAAGACAATAGACAGAGTCCAGATTTTGTACGCCTGCTTCATAAAAAAACTCCTTTCGAGATCTGCGCATTCGCGCGGCAATCAATGACCAACCCTACTTTTGCTGATATTTTGTCTTGTCCAGCCCGGTCAGCTTGGCGGGATCGAGCAGTTCCTGGATCTGTTGTTCCGTCAGAATGTGCTTCTCGCGAATGATCTCGAGGATACCTTTGCCGCTCGAGTAGGCCTCATTTGCCAGTTCAGTTGACTTGTCGTACCCCAGAATAGGGTTGAGCGCGGTAACGATGCCGACCGTCGTCTCCATGTAGTGCTCCAACTGTTTCTCGTCCACCTTGATGCCGTCGACGCACTTCGTTCGGAAAAGGATCGAAGTATTGAAGAGCAGGCTTTGCGATTCAATGACCGCAAGACCTTCGATCGGTTCGTACGCGTTTAGCTGTAGTTGTCCGCTGTGAGCGGCTAACGTAACGGCAAAATCGTTCGCCATCACGCGGAACGTAACCAGGTTCACGACCTCGGGAACGACTGGGTTCACCTTTCCCGGCATGATGGAAGAACCTGGCTGCAATGCGGGCAAGTCGATCTCGTTCAATCCTGCGCGCGGTCCCGATGTCAGCAGGATCAGATCACTCGAAATCTTTGAAAGTTTGATAGCAAGGCTCTTCAACGCAGAGGAATAAATGACAAACCCTTGCTGGTCCCAGGTAGCGGCAATCATGTCCGGCGCGGCCACGATTGGTTTATTGAGAAGCTTCGACAGATGCTCCGCAAACTTCTGATCGTAGCCTTTCGGAACGTTGATGCCCGTGCCGATCGCCGTCGCTCCCATATTCTCCGTATACAGAGGCTTCTCGGAATCCCGCAGTAACTGAATCTCATTGTCGAGTGATGATGCGTAGGCGTAGAACTCCTGGCCGACCGTCATGGGCACAGCATCCTGCAGTTCAGTTCGCCCCATCTTAACGATGTCGATATACGCAGCGCCCTTTGCGCGGAACGACGCGGAAAGTTTCTGCAACTCTTCAATCAGCTTGCCGTTTCGCAGAATGAACGCCACCTTGATTGCTGTGGGGTAGGAATCATTGGTCGACTGAGACATATTCAGGTCATCGTGCGGCTCAAGAAACTGATACTCGCCTTTTTTGTGGCCTGAGAGCTCGAGCCCAATGTTGGCGAGCACCTCATTCGCATTCATATTCGTCGAGGTGCCGGCGCCTCCTTGGTACCAATCCACCTGAAATTGGTCATGATACTTGCCGGCGAGCACAGCATTGCACGCCTTCTCGATCGCATCCAGCCTTTCCTTCTTCATCGCCCCTACGTCATAGTTAGCCTGCGCCGCCGCCAGCTTAACCAGAGCCCACGCTTCCACGAAGCCGGGGTAGTGATTGATTTCCACACCTGAGAGCTGAAAATTCTCGAGTGCTCTTGCTGTTTGCACGCCATAGTAGGCATTGGCTGGAACTTGTTTTTCTCCCAGAAGGTCCTTTTCTGTCCGTGTCTGGCCTGGATTCGATGACGTTGCCTGCTGAGCCCACGCCCGATCGGCCGAGGGGACTGCGACCAGCGTTAGTCCAAGGATGAGCAACAAGGGAGAGGATATGATCGTGCGATTCATTGATTGCCTCCGAATATGGCAGCTGCGGCTGTCTCGCGTTCGGCTGTCCTGCGAGCGGACTGAATCCAAATGGCGGAAGGAGTGAATGCAGGCGAGTGCAATAGCCCGGCGGAATTGAAATTCTTCCAAATGATCCGAACGTTCATCGCTAAGGCTCCTGTCTGGCTAGAACCTCTTCGCAAATCTCTGCGGAAACAGGGGGGGCCCTATTGTCTATAAGTCTTACGGAGAGCAGCCGACACAAACAATGAGGGAAACCCCTAGTTTTTTGTCCACAGGAGATATATGTTGCAGTGCCGCCGTACCGAGACGAGCACGCTACACGCAGGTTTAGAAGCAGTCTCACAAATGCCTCAAGAGGATTAACCTGGAGTCGAGTTGAACCATACCGAGGAAGTTGGCTCCATGGCGTTCCCAGCGCTTCCTGATGCGGCGATAGTTCTTCAGCTCTTCAGCTAGGCGAAGAGCCGCTCCACTTTCCAGCGTCTAAGGTAGCGGCGCAGCGGCCACCATCCTGAGTCCGCTTTCGTCGGCGATGGTTGGGGGCAATCAGCCACCGTGCCCAATCTTCTTCCTTATGCTGTCCCATTGCATATGAATCATGTCCGCAACACACGCCCACAAGATGCTATTCGCATAGCGCTCACGACAATCAAAGGTCTGCAAACCTTGCCTTCGAGATGGCAGGGAACTGGCATTGAAGCGAAGCCGAGCTGTCCCGCCACGGTTCAGCTCGGCTATTGCTTCAATGTTCTTGGTGTCAATTTGGTGCCAAATTACGCGGACTGTGCCGGTATTGCCGATTATGCCGGCCTATAAGTCCTTATCTTTCAATAAGAGCATTGCTCGACACTTCATGGCATGGAAGAGGTCATCCCTCCTGTGCATTCGTGACCAGTACCTTTTGTCACAGACCAAGACAGCAGCACCTTAAACCGATAGGCGGAGCGTGAGCCAGTGATATGGGATTCTCAAAGGTGTGCAATGGTGACGGTGCGAAGAGACGGGACCGACTCGCGCCATTACAACCCCCTAAGCCGGAAGAATCAGAATGACATTATCGACTCCGAACAATTGGTCTACCTCGGCGATGATTCGCTCTGCATGCTTACACCTGTGCATCCATCTGCCGCGATCAGTCTGGTTCTGATTCTCCAGGATGCCTTCTTGATATACGCGGCTTGTTATATACACTAACCCGTTCATATCGTTCCCTTCTCTTCTCCCAACCCTCCGTGTTTGTTGTGAAACCAGTGACGACCACCGGCACCAGCGGAGGACGTTCCGGGACTTTCAGACCCATCGCCTTCCTCTGCCAGTAATGGAGGCCAGGTGTGGGGATGTGGAGCATCTTGCATCTATTCCATATTGTGGTGTCTGATACCCCATATTCTTTTGCCAAGTGCCTCACCGGCAATCTCCAAACATCCTCATACAACTTTTCACGGTCATATCGTGACATCAGAATTGCTGATACAGCGGGTAGTCCCGCCGGATCTGGTGATGCCTCCTCCTTCGGAGGCATCATCAGATCCGGCAAACTGGGCAATTGCGGTCGCGCTACCAGCCTCCGGGACTCCTCGTTTCTTGACCAGTATCCACGCGGAGGCGTCGGAATATGCAGCTTAATACAAGCAACTGAAAGCGCAGATTCCTTGACTCCAAACGCTATCGCCGCCCGCCAGAAGGGCATTTTCCAGACCTTGTCATAGAGGTCTTGCCGGTCGTATTTCTTCAACATATGCTTGGATATGGAGGGGGTTCCGCTGAATGGTGGTTGGTTCTGGCTGACCGGGACATCGACGTTATGAAGCTGAGGCACCACCTTCTTCTCTGGCTGCTCCAAGATCCGCAGTAGCTGGTCTTCTGTTTCGGGTGCGCAGATCTTGCATCAATCCGTTACTCTGGATGTTTTCTGCGCTGTACTCTTCAGTTCCGCAAACGGGCGGCACCACACCTTCATTGGCCAGTACGGCGTCGTCCAGCAATGAGGCAGGCTGTTGGCTCGGCTGGCCTTCTGATTGCCACTGCCCATCAAGTGAAGAAGTATGGCCTTGCTTGGCTTTCCCATCGGCTCGGCGAGACACCTTTACGCTCTGTTCACCTATACCCTTGATTTCATTAGCGATCTCACCATACAGAGCTCTCATTTGAACCAAAATCTCGGTCAAAAAGTTCAAACTGGATCGCGAAAGGTCCACCAATTTTTCTCTCTCCTGGTAATTTTTTCTGACAGCGCTGAATGGCGTTTTTACAGGGGTTTTGGGAAAAGTGGGTATTTTTTGATGGTGTTTTGGTGGTTTTTTCGTGGTGAATTCGTGGTGTTTTGTGGTGTGGAGAATGCACTTTTTCGACCTCGGAAAAAGTTCTGAAAATATTTTTCTTGATGGTGAATGACTCAGATCCTGTTCGCCGGGATTGGCAGGTCGCTTCGCTGCTGCTGCTGCTGCTGCCGTCTCCGCTGCGCTCTCTTGCCCTGCTCGCTCTTCTCAAGGACTGAGCACTGATTCCCAGACTCAAAATTTCACCGCGCCTTGAATTTCACCGCTCCTTCATTTGTTTCCGCCAGTCGGCATCGAGGGGCGGTAGAATTGGTCGGACAACTTTGTTGTCCTTGGAAGCCATTGAAGCAGGACGGTTTCCCTTTGGAGTTTTTCGCTGATGAAGCAGCTTTGCACGTTGTTTGGGGCGATTGCCCTTCTGTCCGCCCCTTGGCTGACCGCGCAGGATTCCCGAATAGTCACCGAGCCTGTAATTCCTCCGATTTGCAATTCGCTTGACGCACGA
>Ga0210392_10000889_pt1 | contig 16612 bp, 15 predicted proteins | sample IncBWC30OmetaG_FD_161057 | JGI IMG/M metagenome (GOLD analysis project Ga0210392, IMG submission 161057) | Forest soil microbial communities from Barre Woods Harvard Forest LTER site, Petersham, Massachusetts, United States - Inc-BW-C-30-O ...
TCAAGCATCCGAGAACGTATCGCAGAAATACATTAATACCCTCCGGCGGTGTTTCGAGACCGCGAAGCTTTGGAAATTGGCGTGGTTCACTTCACAAAACTGGCGCCATCCCTATGGAGGCCGCTACCGCCGGCCTTACGCACCCTACTTTTATGCTAATTCGACATATTTAGTGCCCGGGTTGCTGAATTCCTATTGGGATTATCCAGATGACTTTTACGCGAACGACGGAACACCGTATTCTAACCAGCAGCCGATTCAGGACAGCAACTACTTTCAGCCAGATCCGGCGCCAGGGTATGGCAGCGGAGATCAAGGACAAAGATCAGGACAGGGACCGGAATATCGATCGAAAGATGTGCCTCCTCCACCGCACGCTGCCTCTGAACCACTTCCGCTGGCTGCCTTAACACTGATTTTTAAGGACGGGCATTCGCAGCAAATTCATAATTATGCAATGACTCGGACTAAAATTTATGTACTGGATAACGCGGCAGCGGAACGCACTTTCGAAATTCCGCTGAACACAATCGACCTGCATGCGACGGAAGAAACAAACCGACAGGCTGGCGTAGACTTTAGCATTCCCGCTTCGGTGGAGGGGCCGGCGAAAAACTGAGCCAAATAAGCCCTACAATAAGTTTGGATGGACAGCGTAGATTGCTCACCTCAACTATCACTGTAGCTTCGAGAGCTCAATGGCGCAGATCGTTCACGCTAAATGGCGTATAGCGGATCGGGTGCCGACATGTCGGGGTCACTAGATCAAATAGCGAGCAAATATTTACGCCACGTAGCGCTCTAAAGTACAGTCATGGCACTTAATTCCGCGCCTGTTGCGCTTGAACCCAAGACAAAGTTCAAGCCGGAGTTTGTCGTAGATTTAGGTACAACAATGACGCTCTCCTCTTTCATTGCCTGGGCAGTTGTCCGGAATTTCCATTCCGGGATTTAAGTGCACGCGCGACAGTAGTCCAGACACTTGATGACCTCTTTCTCGCTGTCCGAACCCCCCGGGTGCTCGTGGATGCAGGGAAATTTGATGGGTCTAGCCCTATTAGGTGCACATATAGTTCAGCCGTAAGCTGTCACGGCCGAACTACGGTTCCGTCTAGCATGCGGTCATTACCTCGGCCTTCAAAATCTGTCTTATAGGGATACTTCGCCGCCGCTTTCTCATCGATATCGATGCCAAATCCAGGTTGATCGTTGGCGTACATATAACCTTTGCGAATCTCCGGAGTTCCAGGGAAGACTTCGCGGGTTTTTTCGTCGAAGAATGTCTCCTCCTGAATGCCGAAGTTCGGGGTGACGAGATCCAGGTGCAGGTTGTAACAATGGCCGACGGGATCAACGTTGTTTGGTCCATGCCACGCCGTCCGTACATCGAAGAACTCGCAGCAGTGTGCTACTTTTCTGCACATGTTGAGGCCACCCACCGCGGATTGGTGGATACGAATGAAATCGATCCAGCGGTTGGCTACAAGGCTAAGCCATTCATTGCGGTTAACGAACAACTCGCCCATGGCAAGTGGTGCCGACGTTTCCTGACGAAAGATCTGGAACCAGCCCACATCCTCGGGTGACACTGGATCTTCAATATAAAACGGCCGGTATTGTTGAACCGCGCGACAAAGTTCAATCGACTGATTCGGCGCCGGACGTTCGTGCACATCGTGGACCAGTCCAATGTCATAGCCAAACTTGACTCGCAAAGCCTCGAACATGCCGATTGTTGTGTTGATGTATCTGTTAGCGTCGAAGACCGGTGACGGCTTAACGCCATCGGGCCGCAGGGCCTGCGTCGCTGCCGAAGTTGCGGCACCGCCCACGCCATAGCCGGACCATCCGGGAGTTGCCAATTGAACGCGAACAACCTGGTATCCCTTTTCAATATATGCCTGCACCTGATCGTTCAGCGCGCTCTGAGTCAAAGCGGCAGCATGGCCGTAAAGCGGAACGGCGGCCCGCACCTTACCTCCCAGCAATTGGTAGACGGGGACACCAAGACGCTTCCCCAGGATGTCCCATAGGGCGCCATCGATGCCGCTCAGCGCATTGTTACCCTCTGGGCCTGACCGGAAATATTCCTGTACATATGCCGACTGCCATATGTCTTCAATCTCATCCGCATCCTTGCCAATGACAAACGGCTTAAGGCGCTTTTCGATGTATGCCTGCGCAGCCTGGGGAATCTCCTGATGTGTCGCCGCACCGAGACCATAGAGGCCGGGTTCGCTCGTCTCTACTTTGACGATCGTCCAATTCGATCCGGAAGGGGCCGTCGAAATGATTTTCACATCGGTGATCTTCAGGGGCGGCATACCTCTGCGGGCCGCTGCTTTTGCTTGAGCGAGAGGCCCCCCTCCACCCATGGCTCCTACGATTCCTGCTGCTGATTCAGCGGAAACTGTGCGGCCTCGCCCCAGATTTGTGACTGCACCAACTGCAGCAGCGGCTGAAAGTGCCTTAAGTACACTTCTTCGTTCCATAGGATGTGTTCCCTCTCTCCTGTTCAGTTATGAATATGGTTAGAAGCTAAATGTTCCGCCAATACGAAAGACTCGTGGTGACACTCTCGCGAACACTACTGTCAGGCGGCACTTTAAATCCCGGAAATTGCCGTTGTTTGTTTTCAATGATTTTCCGGGTATTAATCATAGCGTAGTGGCACTTGTCTCGGATTGTTGCACTTAAATCCCGGACGGAGTTCTATCTGAAGCTCGTCCGGGTTTTAAATTCAAAGTGGCACCAGTGGGGGCCTGCCAGGCATCTGCGCCGTTCTCGACGCTCATCGTTGCTCGACCCGGAAACTCAATGTGGATAGCACCGGTTGGCGCTGCTAGTTCTGGACATATCGGCGCAGACAACGCAATACCGGCTTCACAATTGGTTGCGGAAACCACAATCGGTAACAACGAGGTCGTGGATGGGGATGCCCTTCGATCCCTTCTGTCGGCAGAACTTGATTGGGATCCGATAGTCAACGCCTACCCAGATGGAGAAACACCCTCTCCATACGTGAATTTCACCTGTAGCTCAGACAAGACACTTTCTTATAAGGATTTCGTCGACGTTTGCATAGTTTTGATCGAGAGAACGACCAGTGCTCCCGACGCCACAAAGCTTGAGGATTGTGATGAGGACATTGGAGAGGTTTCAAAAAAACACCCGACGAAGAAAGCGCTCCAAAAACCGTTCAACCGTAGCCACTCTTCGCCGCATGCGGAGCAGATATCGTCAAACAGGCCTCATTAATGATCCTCTAAGCACGGAGTCTAAAACTGCCCGGATATGCGCGGCGCGCCTGCTAGGCACTGCGGGGAAACACGGAAGGAAGCCATGTACAATTCGTTACTGCATCAGGGCGTAACCACAGAGGGATCTGAAAAATGGCTGAAGAAACGATTTTAGAGAAGGCTGGTGTTGCTGTTGGAGTAGGGTTGGGAGTTGCGTCGAATGTAGCTGGAGCCGTCAGGTCGGCATTTGGGTCTGCTGTGGATAGTGTGACGGAGGCCCTTAAACCCGCTCCCGCCAAGCCAGTGGTAAAGAAGGCTGTGGCGAAAAAGGCTACCAAGAAGGTGCCGATAAAGGGCGTTTCCCAAAATGGACCAGCTAAGAAAGCTCCTAAAGAAGCATCTGTCAAGGCAGCGAAGAAGGTTATTAAGAAAAAGGCTGCTAAGAAAGCCGTCAACAGAACGGCTCCGAAGAAATCTGCAAAAAAGGCTCCGGCTAAGAAAGCCGTGAAGTCCGTGAAGAAAACTGTGAAGAGTATTCGACGCAGGCAATAAATGTGAGGGAAAATGGCGAGCGATAAGGATAAGAACAAAGCCGCGAAGAAGACAGAAAAGGCGGTCAGGAAAGCCGTAAAGAGGGGCCTGAGTGAGGTCGCGGTCGAGAAGGCTGTATCTCTTGGTATGGCTAACGGCGCCAAAAAGAAGCCCGTCGGGAAAGCCGCGGCTAAAGCCGACGAACGCGAAGCCAAGATCGCCTGAGTTTCCAGCTCCGTCCTAATTGGCTCTCCGCCAATCCCCGAATGCGCTCTAGCAGTGCGGGAGTTTCAGAAGTGGATTTCGTGACGATAAAAGCGACACTGAGCTGTCCGTCGCGGTAGGTTGTAAGCTTCCTGGGTGCGCCGGTCCGCATAGATGCGGGTCGGAATAGGAGACTCAAGCAGCTTCAATACCGCTTCTGAGTCCTGAAAGGAGCTAACCTTGAACCTGCCGCGAATGAGAGTTGAGGTGGCCTTGCCATCTGGTATGAAGAGAGTCCTGCCACCCGCGGACCAACTCACCCTGGTTAGCTCACTCTCATAAGAGAAGACTTCTCTCGCCGCACCGCCGAGCGCGGAGATTACCACGACATGATTCAACCGAACACCGACCACTCGTGCACCCGGCAGAATTGCACGGTTATCACCGTTCGAACTGGTGTAAGCAATGGCAGCGCCATCCCGCGACCACACGGGAGACAGCGCATTCGCATTGCCATTGGTGAGGCGAAGAGGCTCCCCGCTTCCGACAACCTTCAGGTAGATCTGTGTATACCCGTTCGTTCCCCCATCGCACGTAAATGCGACCTGGTTTCCATCAGGCGAAAGATTTGGTTGAGCGAGAAATCCCGGCGCAGAGAACAAAAGCGACTCCGTCGGCTGCAACACCGGTCGAGAGGGCTGGCTCCTCTGATACCAGATCGCTCCTCCGGCAATGATCGCCAGCCCGGCCAGCGCTGCCATTCCGGCCCACACCACTCGTCGCGATGTCCCCTTCGAGGCTGGAGAGATCATCGGCACCGCAGCATGCGATCCTGACTCGTCTCCTTCTTCTACTCCTGCAGCATAACCTTGAGGTCCGCAGCGGTCTGAAATCGCCGGTTCGGATCCTTTGAAGGCAGCGATGAACGATCTTCTCCAGCTCGCACGCGAGATCGGTTTTACCTCGCGCAGTCTCGGCGGCTCTTCGCGCACCACCGCGTTGATGCTCGCGATCGCCGAATCTCGCGCGAAGGGACTCACGCCGGTAAGCATCTCGTAGAACATGCATCCAAAGGCGAAGATGTCCGAACGCGCATCCACTTTCTCTCCCAGCGCCTGTTCCCGAATCCATGTTGGAAGGTGAGAGATGAAAATCGGTCCCTTCAAAGGGTTGGCTTTTGATAACCCGACTCCGCAAACAGAAGATCTGTACATCAAGAGCATCAATACTACCGTCGATCAATACCGGGCCCTCGAAGAAGTGCGTACCGACGCGCTGTCTCCGGCTCAGCCGCAACCTCATCTCCGATCCTGATGCCGATTGGTCTAATCCCGCTATTGAGAGACGAAGACGACGTCGACCCAGTAGTTGTTGGCGTTGTAAGTGTTATTCGGGAAGACGTTCGAGCCGCTATAGGCATAAACCCCGTTACCGCCGATTGAGGCGCTCGACGGAGCGGTCAACAGCCCGTTCGTATGGGCGTTGGCGAAGTAGTTGCCGTTGGCCGAATACTCTCCCGTGTTGGTGTGGTACGAAGCGACATAAGTGGTGTTCGCGGTGATGCTGACCGGTTTTGAAAAGTTGACCTGCTGCCAGCCGCTGGCGGTCTCGTTGGTGAATGTGGCGCTGGCGAGTAGAGTGCCCGAGGCGGTCCACAGAGCGCCTATATGGGTGCCGGTGTTCTTCGGCCCCTTATAGAAGCGGATGCCGGTGATCGTGCCATTGGTCGAAGCTTGGAACTTAACCCCGAGATTAACTGCCTGAGGGTCGCTTACCGTCACGATGCTCGGTGTGTCGGTGGAGTTGAATAGAGTTGAAGTCGTCCCTGAAGCCGCTAGCGTCAGGGCCAGCGCCGCCGTCCCTGTTCCCGCTGAGTTGGTAGCGCTCAGCGTGACGTTGAAACTCCCGGCCACCGTGGGCGTTCCGGAGATGAGACCGGTTCCGGTGTTTACCGAGAGCCCGGAAGGTAAACCAGTGGCATTGAAGCTGGTCGGAGTGTTACTCGCCGTAATCTGGTAGCTGAATGCTGTACCAACCGTGCCGCTGGCCGTCAACGGGCTGGTTATCGTCGGCGGGGTACCCGTCTGTGTAGCGGTGAACAGAACGTCCACCCAGTAGTTATCGGACATGAAAGTATTGGTTGGGAAAACGCGGGAACTGCTGTAGGCATAAACCCCGGCATTGGACGGAGCCGTCAAAGGCCCCACGGTCGTGGGGTGGACGAAATAACCGTCGTCCGCGGAATAGTCTTGGGCGGTGTGGTAGGAGGCAACGTAGGTTGTACCCGCAGTGACTTGAACGGGTTGCGGGAATTGGACCTCCTGCCAGCCGCTCGCTGTCTCGTTGGCGAAAGTCGCGCTGGCGAGCAGGGTTCCCGTCGAACTCCACAGACTCGCGGAGTGAGGGCCGCCGTTTATGGAATTTTCCCAGAAACGCATGCCGGTGATGGTCCCTGAGGTCGAGGTTGAAAACTTGACCCCAAGCTCGACCGAATTCAGGTCCACGGCGGTTTGGCTATCAGGGACAGCCGTGCTCCCAAACAAATTGGAACGCGCAGCCACGCTGACGGTGATCCCACCCGATGGCGGTTCGGTGTTGAGGCTGTCGTCGGTCGCGCGGGACATGATCGTGTGCGATCCAGCGGCCGCGTTCCAGGTACGCGTCCAATTGGTTGTACCGGAAGCCCTGAGCCAGGTCGCGCCGCCGTCTACTGATACCTCGACGCCGGCGACCCGCCCACCCCCTATGTCGTTCGCAACGCCGCTGATCGTGACCGGTTGGCCTTCCACGAAGCTGGCGTTGTTGGCAGGTGTCGAGATCGACGAGATGGGAGGCGTTGTGTCCGTCGACTGCACCGCGGCGATCAGTCCCGTTTGCAACGAGCCCGGCTGAACACCCATGTCAGCGAGCAGGTTGACCATCGCTTGCTGGACATCCGGATCGGTCGGGGTCGACGAGAGATCGTGTTCGGCGCTCAGCCCCCATGACCAGTAAACGGTGCCGGCGCCGAACACGAGAGCGTGGCTGCTCGGATCCCGGTATAAAGTCAGATTATGGGTCGCCGTACCGTTACCGGTCGTTGTACCGTAATCGAGAAGGTATGTATTGACGGCGAGTGTCGTCGATGAGAGGTCGATCATGCCTGCGGGAGCGAAGCCGTTATCCGGGGATCCATCCCACTCATAACCGAGAAGGTTTTGCGTGAGGCTCCAGGTCGCGCCATTTGCAAGCCTCGAGACGTTTGGAGTATTGCGCCAAAACCACAATCCGCTCATCGAGGAGGGAATCTGGATCGAGTCGGCGCGGAATGAATCCACCTGGAAGATCGTGCCGGTTAGGTTGTTTTCAGGTTTCCCTCCCTCCGCAGGCGGGCTGAACCTCGGGTCGCGCCAAGTTCCAGTCCATTCAAAGGTCGGGCTTTCGTCTAGCGGGTCGAGCGGGGCATTGAAACGGGTCTCCTTGTAGCAAACCAGCGTGCGAAAAGGTGTGTTGCTGCCGTCGATGCTCGGCTCCCAACGGGTTTTCCAATAAACTTCGTTACCGCTCATGAAGATAAGATTGAGACCTTTCGTGCTCCTCGCCGTCTGGATATTCGCTCTTGCGGTGGTGTCCCAATATTCGTCATGCCCGGTCGACATGAATATCTTGTGTTGACCTAATACCGACGGAGAGCGCGCGGTGTCGACCTCGGCTATGTATGAGACGCTATACCCGTTTTGTTCCAACCAGAAGATGGCGGCGAATTCAGCGCCAAACAGGAAGTCCTGGGGACCGGCGAACGTTCCGACCGAGTCCCGCGTTGCGATTGGTCGGTTGTAGCTCACTTTGTAGGCACGTCCGGGAGCGGAATCGCCGCCGGGACCGTTGCCGCCGTACAAATTGGCGCCACCCCAGCCGTTGTAGGCGTGCCATGTCGTATCCGATGTCTGGAAAACGATATCGCTGGTCGACTCGTCAGCACGAACGATAAACGGAATGTGGTTCTCGTTGTTGGTGTTTGTTTGGTCAACCAGATGGGCGATGTAGACGCCGGACACCGCGGTCGCTGGGACAGCCCACGACGCGGTCACTGCCCAATTGCCCGCGTCCACCTCGCCCGTCGTCGCATTCGTCACCGGAGTCGGCTGAGTTTGCTTGCTCGTCTTGTTGAAAGTCGTAATCAGCCGGGCGCCGTTCCCCTGGTAATAACCAAGCCGGTAAATGTCGATCCGCCAATTAGCCGTCCCGGACTCAATCTTAAAATTGATCGTAGAGCCATGGTTGACGCTTATGTCGGTAGCGAAGCCCTGGAGGGTTGTTGAGCCCGGTCCGGCGAGGTCCCACTGGCTCTGGGGAGTGCCCGGCAACTGATTTTCGGTGACAATAGCGTTTTGCGCAAATGCACCGTTTACCGTACTCGCAAGACAGAAAATCACACAAAAAATCAGTGCACGCAAGATTCTCATTGTTGCCTCCCTGCACGCTATTTGCGGCATTCCAGGTTGCCCTGCGGCTATCGCGGCATTCTGGTTGGCCCCGGCCCAGCCTGCTCCTCCAGTTCGCTCTCAGGCGGGAATTGATCGAAGTTAACGCGCTTTCCGTGCTTGATCGCCGGCTCAAAAGTCACCAATAGCAGTGAAGGATCACAACCTTGCGCGTTAAACGCTGTTAGCAGACCCTTAAGGCTATTCACTCTGCCTGGCATCGCTTTCTTCTCTACGTCAGCTGCGCTCTTCTCCTGCTCCGCAACTTGCACGGCATTGGGAACCACCTGGCTGGACGGGCCATAGATAAGGTCAACAAAGTTTGCCCGGTGCGCCCAGTAAGTAGTCGCGCTCTGCTCAATTAGCGCCGCCGCATCATTGATATTGTTTAGAACCGCGCTGCATCCGCGCCCCTGAGCATTAGCTACGCTACTCGTCGCAATCGCCGCGACAACTGCAAAAAAGAGGAGAACCGCTCTCATGCCGAGCCTCCCGTTCGTTTAGCTTTGCGGGCTAATTCCTGCAGGCTAATTCCTTTTCCCATTGCAATTCGAATGCCAGCCGCAGCCTCGATGAACATCAAGCGAGTGGATATGAATGGCAATAATGGGGATCTTTCCATGAGGTACGGGTCCAAGTTAGCTAAAATGACGGCCCTGGAACGAATACGACCAACCGACCACCCGTCTCCTGTTTGCATAGGTATGCAAATTCTTGCCAACTCGTTTACAACATCCCCTCACACTTGCGGTGATCCAGGATCCGGGCCAGGTACAAGCTTCGGAGCCGCGCGTTCGAGGAATTCTTGGCAGTGATTCTCCGGAGCATCTCGACATGTTGATCGATTACCCGCATAGTCTGCTGTGTCTGGATGACGGAAAACTCATGCAGGCCAACGTAAAGGTGCGCATATCGCTCTGCAAAGGCCGCCACCTCCGCAGAGTAATCTGCCGTTTACGGAGTCGCCGATGGTTCCGGTTCATGTGTCCGGCATGAAGGAGCAACTGCTTCTGTTATTGGATTCCGGTAGCAACGCGCCGATGCTGTACGAGGCAGGCCAGGAACTGGCAGGTGCGTTGGCAGTGAGTGTTCCGCTGCGCACCCGCGGCGCTGACGGAATCGAACGCGAAATCCTTCGGCTTCTTCGTAAGGATGCACATCGACTCTCATCGAATTTTCGACCAACTGCCACTCTTGAGCCTGTGCGTCGTCGATATCGACGATGCGGGCGGGGATGGCGAAAAGCTCTGCCAGTTGCGCGGCGCGGAAGCGTCTCGCTCCGGCTACGATCTCGAAGCCTTCCGAGTTCGGGCGGACGGTGATGGGCTGAATGAGGCCGTGCTGTCGGATGCTTTCGGCGAGCTCATGAAGCTTGGATTCTTCAAACGTCCTGCGGGGATTGGTGGCGGACTCATGGATGGTGTCGAGAGCGAGGAACTGGAATGCGCTGCTGTTCTGCATGATTGCCCTCCTTTGGGCGGGTTGAAAGGTTTTGGGGGTGTGGAGCGAACACGATGCCCTGTGTCCGCTCCGCTGCGGAAAGGGTTAGGCGCGTGGGGCCTGCTGCGGCTCGAAGGCTTCGGCGAAGCCCTGCAAACGCAGGTTGCTGTCCCACAGCATGGCGAATTGCTTGTGTTGCTCGTGCAAGCCGGAAAGGTGAACGTAGTGGCCGCGCTCAATGGTGCGGCTCCACTGCTCGATTCCGAGATAGTCATTGCGGAAATAGAACGGCTCCAGCTGCGGTCCTTCCGCAAAGCCAAGCTCGAAGCACATCTCCGGGTCGCGCATCAGGTCGCCGTTTTGTTCGCCGTAGTGGGCTACGGAAATTACGGGCAGTCCGCTCGGGCCGGATTCGTCGGTGGATTCGATTACAAGCGCCATATACGGCGCGTTTTCGATCTTGAGATAGAGGCCGGGACTCCAGCCTCCGGCTCTCCTGAGGATTTCGAGGAGGGTCTGCATTACGCCACCTCCGCGAGTGCTGCATCGAGAGATCGTACCAGGACGTTCTGACCTGGGCTCGAAACTTCGAGACCTCCGAGGCCTTCCACGCCCGGCTGGCCCGTCCCAAAGCCGGCAACGAAGCGATGCGCACGTTCGTCAATACCTTCCGGCAGAACCTGGCCGACGCCGGCGGTAGTTCCGACGACGAATCGGTGTGGCGGCTGCTCCGAAGGATGCAGATCCTGGTGTACGACTTCACGGCCACCGGTTCCGCCTCGATCGAACTCATGCAAGAGAGGGCGGTCCGAGCTTTGCATCCGTCCCATGCGGATCAGGCAGGCAAACTCTGGATCGGCAGACCGCCATCACGGTGCCCGAACTCGCCAAGATGCTCACCCTAAGCAGACGACAGCTCTACAAGATGGCCGCAGCCAACCGCATCCCGAACTTTAGGGTCGGAATGTCCGTGCGGTTTGACCCTGGCGAAATTCGTGAATGGATACAGGAAGGAAGGCCAGCAGTGAAACGTCGTCCGTCGACCTCGGCAAGATCGCTACACGCCAACGTGTCGAAGGTTGCGTAAAAGGAATCGAAACGAAGAGAGGCCGCTCTGGTGTGCCGCAAGACACTTAAACCAGTACCGAGGAACCGCGGCTTCGCTTCCTGCCAAATGAGTGGAGACAATCTCGCGAGCCTTAGATTCCGACTTCGGTTATCACTCTTCGTTAGGTCAGCAACTTAGCCTGCTGTCCCTGCTTGGTGATCAGTGAAACGGCCCTTTTGTCAAAGGAAACGAAGGTTTCGGCCCCCAGCCAGTTACCCTCGTAGGCGATCAGGCCGTCCGCAAAGTCTCCGCCAGCATTGAGGATCGCTAATCCGGCATCCACAGCCGGACGATTGACAGCGACATTGCTGGCATCGAGCAGCGCGTTGACGGCCGCGGAAATGTCCTCCAGTCCGAAGTTGTAAACCCGACGCAGCACCCAGACAAACTCGCAGAGGCATGGCAGGGAAACGGCGATCAACTTGGCTTCCTTGAGGAGTTTGGTTGCAGCCTTAGCCTGTTTCACATCGTCACGCACCGCGGCGCGGATAAGAATGTTCGTGTCCGGGGTGATCTTCATTCCTGCCCGGCCCAGTTGGCCGCCGCCGCCTCGTTGATTTCATCGAGAGTCGCGATCTTCTTGGTCTTGCCCGCAAGCAGGCTGAGGAAGCCATCTATCGTTCCGGCAGGCCGCACGGCCCTGAGGGTCACCCGGCCATCCGGTAGCTTGTCCAACTCGATTTTTTCTCCCGGCTCGATGCCAAGATGTTGCAGCACATCCTTACGGAATGTGACTTGCCCCCGCGCCGTTACCGTCAAAGTGGTCATGGCTAGATCCTCATGCTTCAAACTTGATGGTAATGCAAAACTGCATTACCAGGCAATGGACGGGGGCAAGGGAAGGGAAGTGCACAAGGTATTTCACAATGCTGCTGAGAAAGAACTTTGGAGATGGCGGAAAATCCGTTGTAATGCCAAATGACCTTTGTAAGTAAAATCTGAGGGACAGACGGGAATTGCGTGCAAAATGGGCCGATATACGCAAAATGCACATCGTTCAAGTAGCGTGTTTTGAAAGATTTGCAGGTTAGTCAGCAACTTGCGAGAGGATATGGCGGAGAGACAGGGATTCGAACCCTGGATACCTTGCGGTATACACGCTTTCCAAGCGTGCGCCTTCAGCCACTCGGCCATCTCTCCGCGGTATTGCGGACCTCTTTGAATCTAACACAATTAGCCTGCCTGAAAGCCCCTCAGAACCTCAGGGAGCCTGCGCGGTGATGTTCTGTTTCACGATCGCCGACGACTTCAAATCAACCGGAGCCCCCTGCATAAGATACCGTCGAAGCGTCGAGGGATCTCCCCAGTTGATCTGCCATCCATGGTCGATAGCGACCAGAATGTACTGTCCCGGAATGATGTTTGCCACATCGAAGCTGCCATCCGTGTTCGTCTGGTCCATGCGTAAAACCGTGATCGAGTTGCGATCTTCAATCGTTATAGGAACCAGCAGAACCATCGCTCCCACTGATGGCTTTCCATCGAGCGTCGCGATCCCGCTAAGGCTCGCACGGCCGCTCGCCGCATGCACCGTCAGCGTCGAGTCGCCCGCACCCACCGTCACATATCGTCCGACAGCTTCTGCTCCTTTCGCAGTCAGTCCAGTCAGAAATACATTGGGCCTGCCCTGTAACACAACTTCATAACGCCCCGGTGGAACTTCGAGAATCCGATCCGCACTCGGATCTTTCGGATCGCGACGCCCCAACGCCGGGCCTCCACCTTCATTGCCATTGGAAGAAAAACTTCCGTGATGAGTATCGGTGTCGATCAAAGTTATCTGCACACCGCCGTTGCGTCCCGCTCTGGGGTTCGGGTCCGAGTCCGCAATGCCATCGAGATGCAGGGTAATCCTGGCCATGTCCCGCGAAGGCCCGCTAAGGTCGACCGTACGCGCCGAGTTCGCAGTCACTTCGACCAGGGCAACATGGCCCTCCTGATTCGGGCCGGCCAGTCGTACCTGATACAGTCCCGGAGTCAAGCCTCCCACATCGACCTGGCCTTGCTGGTCGAAGCGCGTCGAGATCTGGACAAAGTTCGGCACGCCCCCGCTCGAATTAACCTGTTGGATGATCGGAAACGTCACAGGACCCGTGGTCGCTCCGTTGCCCACTCTAGGCGGAGTCAGAATCCGCACATGAATCGACGGTATCGGAACCAGATGAAAGTCAGCCTGTCGCGTATCGCCTGCATGGAGAACGATCGTTTCACCGAGGGCCGGATCGCTGACACCGGGAAACCATGTAGCCGGATAGGCGAAGTCCAGCGACGGATCAAGCGAAGCAGCATCGTTGTCACCTCCGCGGCTAGCCTGCGCGTTCGCGGCATACCACGGCTGGGCCCGCACACTCAGCCGATACTCTCCCGGAGAGAGATTCGGCAGCTCATACAAACCGCGATCATCCGTGCGAGCGGCGCCGCCGCGCGTATTGCCAACCGCTCGCGGCCCTCCTGGATTCGGTTGCGGCACAGCCTCAAGCGCCACCTGCGCATTTCTCACCGGTTCTCCTGCCTCGTCCAGAACAACGCCCACAATGCTGGCCTCTGGACTCAGCCGGAATTCGATATCCTTCGTCGGCGCCTCCGCTGTCAGCACAATTGCAGAAGAAAAAAGCTGATGCTCGTCATAGGCCTGGCTCACATAGCCCCGCGCACTCGCCGTTAAACTCCACGCGCCTGCAGACGGAACCGTGACGGCAAAGTGACCATGCGCATCGCAATCAAAACTGGCGGCCGGGGCAGGGAACTGGCGGTTGCCGAATCCCCCACGCCCAGTGAAATTCGATCCACTCAGGCTCGGTGTCAAATGACAACGCGGCACAGGATTCCCATCCACGCTATTGATCACGACGCCTGTAATCTCATAATGCGGAGCCGCAGAATCATGCTTCGTCTGAGCCTCCGCCCGCAGCGGAACCATCCCCACAGCCCACCCGATCCTCATCGCGAACAACAGACATATCCATCCCGCTCGTCTCACGGAACCACCTCCGCGACAGGGACCGCGTCCAGATTCAGCGTAGGTTTATCGCCCGCGTTGACCGTAACCGAATGGACGTAGCTGCTGTACGGCGCCAGGCTGGCCGGGTCGCGATAGTTCGCCGAGTGCCTGCGTTCGAACGCAATCGCCTGATAACTCCCCGGCGGCAGATGGGCTGCCGTGTAGCTTCCCGAACTATTGCTGCGCAGCGCGATCACCGGTTGTGCAGTATTGGCCCCGGTCGGAATCAGATACACCCAACATGCACCCGCACTCCCGCCCAGGCTCACCGTGCCTTGAAGACTCCCCGTCTGATTGCTCACCACCAGCCGTATCGAAGTCCCCGCAGCCCCCGGAACCACGACAAGCTCATGTTGCAACAAGTCAGCGTCGCCGTAGGTTGCCGATTTGATATACCAAACCCCCATGTTACGAGTCTGTAGGCGATAACTTCCCGGCGGTGCCGTAAACGCAAAGCTCTGATCCCGCCGGACCATAGGCCGCAGCGTAGAGTCCCCACGCTCCGGATCAGGCTGATCGCCCTGCAACGCAAGTCCTAACTGCGGCACCGTAGGCGGCTGATCCTTGTTATCGGACGTTCCGGAACTGTCGACAATCAACTCCACCGGAATCGACGGAACCGGTGCGAACTGCAGCACAACGCCCGACAGGTCATGATCCGGAACCGTCACCGTCGTCTCCGCCTGCTCAGGACTCTCCGGATTTCCCCTCCTCGCCGTCAACGTGTAAGAGCCCTGCGGAAGCTGTATCTTCATCTCGCCGGGTTCGCCGGTCATCTGCGCATTCAACTGCAAACTGCTGCCGCTGCTCGACCGAGCCGAGATTCTCATAAACTCACGTCCGGTGGAAGATTGTCCCGCATTCGTCGTCACTGTATGGGTCGGACTCACCGCAGGTCGAAGCTCGAAGTGCAGCTCTTCACCGGCATGCACCTTGATCACCTGTGATGTGGTGGATGAACCTTCGGCTGGAACCGAAACAGGCAAAACAGCTTCTCCCGTAATCCGGTCCATCGGAGTATACCGTGTCTCCAGCCTGTACTCGCCAGCCGGCTCCGGCAGTCGGAAGTTGCCATGCGAGTCCGTCTGGTCCTGACCGACCGTCACCCACCGGTGGCCGGTTTCGTCGTAAAAACTGCGCAGAGCACTCACTGAGATTCGCGGCAGCGGCGCGCCGTCCGGACCTAACACCGTCCCGGTCAGCAGAGCCTCAGGATAAAGCCGAACCTCCAGGGGCACGCCCAGCTGCGCGCCCTGAAGATAGAGGTTGCCGCCCTCCTGCATCTCCGTCGTAGCCGAGAAACCCGGCTTCGTCACCAGAATATTCGCACTGCTTGCCGTGTTCTGGTCAAACCGGAACTTGCCTTCATGATCTGTCAGGACCGCCCGGTTATTCAGGCGAACCAAAGCACGAGGCACAGGCGCGCCCGTAGTCGCATTGATCACCTGACCCAGCACCGTGCTTGGAACCACCGTGGACGCCGGCGAGGTCCCGCCTGGAGAGTTGGCGACCGGATAGCTCGCACCCATCTGCGCATCAAGCACGCACGGAGCAAACGTCGCCATGCCGGGAATCAGAAGGGGAAGCAGCAGGCCCGAGCGGCGAAGGCGGCACACCAACCAAACTGACGACACGACCGGTACCTCGCTCGTAGAGAAGAAGAGACTAGCCAGAATAAGACGTCCCACACTGATATTAGTGAGAGAGAAGGCCCTTCGCTCTCACTCTCAAATCATTTCGTACGGGGGTTTCTAGGTAGTTCAGGAAACCTGTTGCGCCTATAAGCTATTGAAAAACAATGATATATCTTACTCGTTAGTAAGATACCTGTTGTGTCACTCAAATGGCGGTTTTTGTTGCGTCGATTTTTCACTGGCACGCAACACCCCTCGCGTCCTCAGACGCATACTGTAGATATGCGAGCCGCGCGCATTGCGGTACTTCCGGTTTGTCGGCAACCCTTCTGTTACGCGCCCGAACGGCCAACGACGGGTAAGGTGCGGTTTGTCCGTCATCCGCCCACAATCGGACAAATTGCGGCCCTCCTTCCAGCAGGCTGAAGAGCGTTCACTTTACGAGGCATTTCTAGGATTGGGGTTATTCATTAGGTGAGCGGCAATTCCAAATTCACGATGAGGCCACCGTCCACGGCGTTCGTTGCGCTCACACCTCCGCCATACATCCGCACAATGCGCTCGGTAATCGCGAGGCCCAGTCCGGCGCCGCCAGTTGGCTCATCAGTGATCGTTGCGATCCGGTAAAAAGGAAGAAATATCTTCTCAAGGTGTTCGCTGGATACCCCCGGACCATAATCGCGCACTTGAATTACAGCCCTGGAAAGCGCAGGAGCACATTGCTTGCGTAACGTGATCTCCACGTTGGTACCGGACTGGGTATACCGAATGGCGTTCCGTACGACGTTCTCGATCGCTCGACGGAGTTGTTCCCTTGCGCCCGTCGTCGTGCACACGTCCATGGAATCGACCCTGACGGAACAGTGTTTGGCCCGAGCCTCGAAGTTTCCATCGACCGCAACTTCCTGGATCAGGCTACTCAACTCAACCCTTTCCTTGCGGCTTGAGTCGGCGCGACTGTCGATTCGAGCCAACGTGAGGAGGTGGCCGAT
>Ga0210392_10000892_pt1 | contig 16597 bp, 8 predicted proteins | sample IncBWC30OmetaG_FD_161057 | JGI IMG/M metagenome (GOLD analysis project Ga0210392, IMG submission 161057) | Forest soil microbial communities from Barre Woods Harvard Forest LTER site, Petersham, Massachusetts, United States - Inc-BW-C-30-O ...
TCACTTCTACGCATCACCCTCAATCGACCAAGGTCTCGACAACTGGCAGTACACATTCTTCGACCAGGCAGACCGCTTCCTGACGAACGTCCGCTTTGTGGAATCGATCCGTAAACAGCTGTCTCCGGAAACGAAGACCGATCTGGACGAACTTGGAGTCATCCTGCCCACCGACGAGGAGGAGAATCGCGACAATGGACGGCCACATCCCGACCGCATTCCGCACCTTTACTGGAATGCAGCGGGTTCTCTTTATGCCTATCTATTCATTGAACTTTCAAAACAGGGCATCGACATTATTGGCGAATCACAACTAGTCGGCTATCCCTCGCAGTTCCCCAGCGTTTCCATGATGAACTGGAAAAATGGCAAGCCCAATGCTCGATATTGGGTGCTGAAGGTGATCAAGGATAACTTTCATCCCGGCGACAAGCTGGTCGACACCAAGCTGAGTCATTGGAGCGACGCGGAAGGACAGGCATTCGAAACCAGCGAGGGACACAAAATGCTCCTGCTGAACAAGAGAAACCGCGAGGCCGTTGTCACGTTGCCGCAGGGCGTGACCAATTACACGTTGTCCGTTGTCGACGGCACAACAGGAGATGACGCTCCGAAAACGTCCCACAGTAGCGCCGGGACGGTAACTTTATCTCCATTTTCGGTCGCTGTTGTAGCTTGGAAATAAGCAGAAAAATGCGCTTTTCAGCGCAGAAATGATGGATTTTTGTCCATACAATTGCCATTTAAGATCGCCCTGTGCGGAATTGGGCTCGACGCCTATTGGGAGCAGTTCGAAGGCTTGCGGGATCAGCTCGAAAGCTACCTCAGTCAAGTTGGAGAGCTTCTCACTCACACCGGAGCAGGCCTCGTTCCCCTGGGACTTGTAGACACGCCAGCTCGGGCTCGCGAAGCGGGACGGCAATGCCGCCAATCCGATGCCGACGTGCTCTTTCTCTACGTGACCACCTATGCTCTTTCGAGCACGGTTCTCCCGCTGGTGCAACGGGCAGGCGTACCGGTCGTCGTCCTGAACCTGCAACCGAGCGCTGCTATCGACTACGCCAAATTCAATCGCCTTTCTGACCGGACGAAGATGACCGGTTACTGGCTCGCTTACTGTTCGGCCTGTCCTGTGCCGGAGATTGCGAATGTCCTGCGGCGTGCCCGGATACCGTTTCACCAGGTTACGGGCGTGCTCGGCGATGAAGAGACCCTGCGGGAAATCGAGGAATGGGTTGCCGCAGCAAAGGTGCGAGCCCTCCTCTCGGAGAATCGCCTTGGGCTCATGGGCCATTACTACAGCGGGATGCTCGACGTTGCTACCGACATCACGCAGATATGCATCACCTTCGGCACGCATATCGAGATGCTGGAGGTCGATGAGCTGAGCTGTCTGCGGGCTTCGGTGTCTGACGAGGAGGCAATAGCTCGGGTGGAGGACATTCGCGATCACTTCGACGTGCAGCCAGACTGCTCAGAGAGCGAGTTGATCCGCGCGGCACGGACTTCATTGGCACTTGACCGTTTCGTGGCCATGTACGATCTGCAGTCACTTGCGTACTACTACAAAGGCAGTGGCAACGAGGCAAACGAAGACACGATGAGTTCGATCATCCTCGGCACTTCCCTGCTCACCGCGCAGCACATTCCCGTTGCTGGCGAGTATGAAGTGAAGAACGCCATCGCCATGAAGATTATGGATGCATTCGGCGCAGGCGGCTCATTCACCGAGTACTATGCGATTGATTTCGACGACGACATCGTGTTGATGGGCCATGACGGCCCGGGCCACACGGCGATTGCCCAAGGCAAGCCCAAGGTCAGGCCGCTCGAGGTTTATCACGGAAAGGTTGGCCGGGGACTCTCAGTCGAGATGTCAGTGCGATACGGGCCTGTCACTCTTCTTTCTGTAGCGGAAGATCGCGACCACGGCTTCAAGCTCCTGGTGGCTCAGGGAGAATGCGAAGAGGGACCGACGCTGGCCATTGGCAACACGAATAGCCGCTACCGATTCCGAATCGGCGCGCGCCGTTTCGTGGAACGGTGGAATGAGCAGGGCCCGGCGCACCATTGTGCGGTCGGGGTTGGACATCTGGCGGGAAAGATTGAAAAGCTCACCAAACTGCTCGGTATTGGATTCAATCAGGTCTGCTGAGTCCGGCCACTGCGATCTATTCCCTCACTTCCGGTCCAACTTCCTGCTTCGTCACATCGCTTGTGGATTCCACAACCCTGCTCGCCTGCTGATTCAGTGCAATCTGATGGAGTTTGCGAAACTGGGCTAGCGCATTTTGCTGCGCGCTCTTATCGCCAAGAGCCCGCTCCACTTCGGCGAGGCGGTACCACGAAACTTCATCGTCCGCGTTTAAGGCGATTGCTGCTTTCAGGTGAGGCAACGCCTCCTCCGGCTTTTGCTGTGCCATCAGCACCGCAGCTAGGCCCAGCTGCGCCTCTTCGAAATCGGGATAGTATTGCAGGGCGCGCTCAAAATATTGCTTGGCCTGGTCGAGCTGACCAGCCTTCCGGTAAATTTCCCCAATCTCATAATTAGCATTTCCATTACGTGGATCTAGTTGCAGTTCCTGCTCAAACTCCTTCCGTGCCTCGTCTGTATTTGTTTGCGCGCCGGTCTGGTGAGACTGCGCGAGCAATGTACGGCCGATCCGGTAGTGAATGCCCAATCGCCCTGGATCCATCGTCAGCACCGCGCGATATTCGCCGATTGCTTCGTTGTACGATCCCTGACTCTCATACGCCTCTGCCGCTGCGAGATGTCTCCAGACGGAGTTTGGAGCATCCTGCGCGAGCTTGCGTATCGTCAGAAAGGCATAGTTACCGTACACCTTACCGGTGTAATACAGAACTTCAGGATCATTCGCATAGACTCGATTTAGCTCCAGCGCCACTTTCACGGCATCGTCGTCGCGCTGCAGGCCCGTGTATGACCTCATGAGCTGCAGCCCACACATGCGCTTTATCTCGGGATCCGTCGATTGCCTGAATGCTTTTTCCAGGCCGGGGAGGGCCTCTTTGTAGCTACCGAGCTCCGACAACGACATGGCCAGCAAGCTGTCTAGCCGCGGCAAGCCTGGCTTCAGCTTTTGCGCTGTGCGAATCTCGCGTACCGCTTCTTCATACATGCGCAGCTTGAAATCGATGACCGCCAGCGTAGCGTGGACCTCCGCAACCTCCGGCTCAAGTTTAGCCAGCTGCTCAAAATTCGATTGTGCTTGTACGTATTGTCCTGCCGCCAGAGCCTGTTGACCTGCGTCGGCGTATTTCTGGACCGCGTTCTCGTCCACTTGCGATGGCGCCGTTCCGATGACGATCAGAACGCAACTTGCCGTAAACGCCGCATGCCGGAGTCTTCGCTTCATAAAATTGAAGTGTAGCTCCATAGAGTGCCATCCACCACACCGGTAAGTTGAGGTGGATGGGTCAAGGGACCGCCTGCTGCGTCAGAAGGTGATCCTGCCGCTGAACTGCAGATCGCGCGGTGACGAGGCTTGCGTAATCTGGCCAAAGGTGGAAGAGCCCACGCCATTCGAAATGGCTGTGTTGCCCCCCGATCCGGCGACAATCAGGCCGCCCACGTCGCCTGCATATTGGTGATGGTTGAAGGTATTGAAGGTATCCATTTTGAAGAGGAACTTAACACGCTCGGTGATGCTGAACTGCTTGCCTATAGCCGTATCAAAGTTGTTGATGCCCGGCTGGCGAAGGAAGTTACGCGAGGTGCTGCCAAACGTGCCGAGTGCCGGCTGGGTGAAGCAAGCCGGGTTGAGGCGCGCGAACTTCCCGGTGAGACCGGCATGAATATCGCAGCCTTTCACTATGTTCGCGTGCATGAACTGGCTGTCGTTAATCCCCTGGATATCGTTCGCCGTGATGGGCATCGGGAAGCCGCTTTGGAGAGTGACGATACCGCTGAGTTGCCATCCGCCAATTGCCAGGTCTGCCGCCCGGTTGACTTGGTTCGCGAACTTCTGGCCACGACCGAAGGGCAGTTGGTACACATAGCTGGCCACGAAGCGCTGGTTGACTGAGAAGTCAGAAGGGCCATAGTCGAGGTTTGGGTTATGGTTGTATTCGAATCCTTGGTAGCCGGCGCCTGTGGCGCCGACGCCTGCTGCGGCCGACTTGTCGTCCATACTCTTTGCATAGGTATAGATCGCCGTAGCCGCCAGGTTCTGAGCGCGACGCTCAAACTTGATGTTCATAGCGTTGTAGTTGGCGTAGCCATGGAAGTCGCTATTGATATAGAACCCGTTGAAGTTGGGATAGGGAAGACGGCTTACTACGGGGCAGGGATCCTTGTCGAGATTGAGGTAAGCGCCGGTGACCGGGTCCGTGGCCTGACAGAAAGACTGGCTCGCTGCGGGAACTTGAAGAGGTTGCGCGATGTTACGCCGGTCCAGGAGATGAGTCGACTTCGTACCGATGTAGTTCACTTCAAGGGTGGTGTTCTGGGCCAACGCCCGCTGCACAGATAACGTCCAGGACTGCACGTAAGGATCGAGAGGATTCTCCGACTCAATCACAGCGATGAACGACAAAGACGATTCGGGGAACGGCCCTAACGTCGTATAAGCCGGGAAGAGCTGATTACTCGACTTGGGAACGCCGGCAACGGTAGCCGGGCTGAGGCTATTGCGGATGCTGTAGGGGTAGATGTCAGCAGAGTCATCGATCTCGCGTCCTTCAAACGAGTCGAAGAAGATACCATAGCCACCGCGCAGAACTGTTTTGTCGTCGACGCGGTAGTTCACTCCGAACCTTGGGGCAAAGGGACCTTTCTGGCCGCCGCGAGGTGTTCTGCCGCAATAGCGGAGGATGGGACCGCCGTTGATCCCGGTGCCGGGAGCCACACCGTTGGTGCTCAATTGCGGATCGGCGTAGCAAAGGCCGCCCTGCGGGTTGCTGGTATCGAGCCAGAAGAAATGATTCGATGCCTCATAGGCTGCCGCGCGAAAATCCCAGCGCAGGCCATAGTTGATGGAAAGCTTCGGGCTTACCTTCCAGTCGTCCTGCGCGTAGGGCCCCCAATAATTAAAAACGTGATCCTGCGGGTTGCCAGCCTGGTCCGTTGGGCTCAAGGGACCGGGCACAAATCCGCCTACTCCGCTGTAATACCCCGTGAGCATATCAGCCACGGCGTTACCGGTACCGCACAGCGGATGGTTATTGTTCAGGGGTGACGAAGGATTAGGGCAGGTGACAAAGTTGATCGGAGCCGAATGGCCGTCAAACGTCCAATCTCCATAGAAATCGTCATCGAGGTTACGAACCAGGTGCCAGCGGCGATAGTCGATGCCAAGGCCGATGGTGTGACTTCCATGAATGGTAGTAAACGAGTCAGCGAACTCCCAGTTCGGATTATCCGAACCGCTGTAGGAATTGACCGGTCCGCCGCCACTGGAGAATCCACCGCTACCGAAGCCAATATTCGGCCACGTCTCCTGCAGCGGTCCGAACGTCGTGAAGGTTCCAGTTAGCCCAAGCTCACCGGCCAGCGAAGATGGCGGAGCAGCCGAACCCTGCGGCGCGTGAGCTTTAAGATAGCCAAAGCGGAAGTTGTTTACGTTCACGGGACCGAAGTTGATCGTGTGAGACACTGCCCAACTATTGGATGTTTGGAAATAATTCTCAATGCCGTAGTCGACTGATAAGGAGTTGTATATTGTGTCGTTCTCGTAGTTGGAATGAGTATAGCGTCCAAATACGGAACCAAATTTTCCCAGATTCTGGTCGCCACGGTAGGTCTGCTGGTTGGAATGCAATGGGCCGGGAATGTTCTGAATGAAGTTGGTGACACCCTCAGGCGTATTGGCGACCGTCGGTGGCCTCCAGAAAAGATGCTTGACACCGACCTGACCAACTCGGCCGACCTGAGCAGAGCTGGGAACCTGGGAGCCCCAGTCATTCAAGCCGGTTGATGGGTCAATCGGCAGGCAGTCATAGCCTGCAGCCAGCACTGCTGTGCATTCGGGCGTTCCATAGGCAGGCAAGGGACCGCCTGGGAGGCCGCTTACCGCCGGATACGTCGTCGCCGAAAAGTCGCCCGACAATTCAGCTGGAGTAGGCACAACGGACTGTACCCTCTGGCCGTTATTCATGCGCCAGCCTTCGTAGTTCGCCATCCAGAAGGTCTTGTTGCGGCCGTCATACAGCTTGGGAATGTACACCGGTCCATCGGCCACGAATCCGAACTGGTTCAACTGCAGAACGGGAAGCGAGGTCGGGACCCCAGCGGTTACATCGGTATAGGTGGGGAACGGTTTCGCATCGACCGCATTGTTACGGATGGACTCGAAGAGAACGCCGTGGATCTGGTTCGTTCCGCCGCGGCTTACGAGGTTGATCTGGCTGGCGCCAAATCCGTTCTCCGCAGGGTATATGCCGCTCTGCACCTTGAATTCCCCGATGGCGTCCTGCGAAAGGATCACGGCCGGCGTCTGCAGCGCTTGATCGGTATTCACCAATCCGTCCAACGTATAGTTGTTTCCTTCCGGACGACCGCCGTTGATGCTCACCGCGTTGCCTTGCCCCTGGCGCATGGTTCCCTGCTCGCCACCCACCGTCACCGCACCAGCGCCCACCAGGAGCAACTGCATAAAGTTGCGCCCGTTCAACGGAAGCTCGGCAACCTGCTTCCCGCTCATTTCCTGGGACAAAGCGGCGCTGTCGGTGTCCAGTTGCACTGCCTGCGCAGTCAGTTCGACCGTTTCCGTCACCGCGCCCGGTTTCAATGCCATGTCGATGCGGTCCTTATCATCCACGGCAAGCGTGAAGGGTTGAGTCACCGAGGTCTGAAAGCCGCTCGCGGTTGCTGAAACCGTATAGGTACCCGGGCTGAGAGCAGGGGCAGTGTAGTCGCCCGTCGAGCCTGTGACCGTGTTGTATTTTACGTTCGTAGCCGTGTTGGCTATCGTCACTTTGACATTGGGAAGGACTGCACCGGAACTGTCAGTGATCGTTCCAAGAATGACGCCCGTAGCACCTGCTTGTCCCAACACCCTGGTGCCTGGAACTATCAGCAACAAAACCGAAAGTACAAGTAAGACTTTCCTCAGCGTCTCTAACGCTTCTGAGGTATGTGACAAGAGATCGAATCGACGAAACATGCTGGCGCCTCCCAAACAAGTGCTTTGCGTCGCGGGGGACAGAGCTGACAGCGGCCCAGGTGAGGCTCCGCCCGTTGATGCTGTGTTTCATGGAAGCCTGGAAAGTCAGAGTCTTCCGGCTTGCGGAGGACAATATCCAGCCATAAATTGGATTGTCAAGTAAAAAAATAATTCTCAAATGAAATTTCAGAACGCAATGATTGTTGCAGGAATACAGCCGCTTTCCAGCCAAATCCAAGCATAACCAGCACATAGCTTGAATTGTTGAAGAAAATACTTCTGATCATGGTTTTGAAATTGACAAAAAATTTCTTCAATAGAGGTTGAATTTCCGGCGTTTATGGAAGCAACGAACCGGCAATTCAGCACACCGCTTGCCTCGAGCGATCCACTACACAACGCGTGAGACGATGCGGCTCAGAGTGGTCTGTTATTGCTGGACGAGGAGATCGAGTGCTGGAAGATTTCCAGCAGTCACCAGCTTGTGCTGAACGTAGTTGTAGGGAGGAACGGTATTTCCTCGCAGCAAAGTTACACCGAGTTGAATCAGTCTTGGCCCATAGGTATGTGCCTCATGCGAGATTGATCCGATGAACGGGCTCTTCTTTGTGCGCAGTTCTTCAAGGGCCTCGGGAATACAATCCTGCCCGACGATTGCAACCTGCTTTTCGCGTCCCAGGTTGCGTGTGGCCTGCAGAGCTCCCAAAGCGCTGGTGTCCGTTGCCGCAGCGATCAGGACACGTTCGTTGCGCCCATGCCGCTGTAGAAACTCGGAGACCACCTGCGCGCTCGTTTGCCGCATGCCCCTACCGTCGAGGCGTACGAATGCGCGTTGAGGAATCGCAGGCAGGTGTGTGCGAACACCCTCGAATGCACCGGAGATGCGGCTCTGTACGAACGTTCCAGCCTCCGTGACATCGAGCCCCATAACCCAGTCTGTCCTTCCCTTCCACTGATGAAGGGCATGTTGCGCGAGCAGTTCGCCTGCTTCAAAGCCAACTTGAAAATTGTCCACGCCAAAATAAACCGCGTTGGGATGCGGTATGTCGACGGCGATCAGCGGGATGCCGGCGCGCGAAATGGTGTGCGCGATTAGCGGAGATATGCGCTCCTCGATCTGGAACTCAATGACCAGATCAACGCCCTCCGCAACAAATTCCTTCGCATTATTTAGAGCAGTCTCTGCGTCATAGCGATTATCGCGAACAATCAGCTCCACTCCAGAAGCTGCCGCAGCGGACTTCAGGCTGTTTGAAACCGCCTCAGAGAAAGGCATCTCCGCGCTTTCACCCGCGAAGCCGAATCGCATTTTGCGCGGACGAGAAACCAGACGATATGAGCCATCCGGAGTCTGCGCCATGTAGCCACGATGAACGAAGGTCTTCAAGATGCGGTAGATGCTGGTCTTGGAGATCTGCAACCGCTGGAAGATCGTTTCTAATGTCAGCGGCTTATTTTCTGATTCAAACAGTTCAAGAATGTCGAGCGATTTCGAAAGAATCGGAATCAGGTAGAGGTGCTTGATTTTTTGTTGCGGCAAATTTCCCCTCGCAATTGTCCGGAGTATAGCAAGGCCGTTTCTCTATTGGAAGAGAACCCTCGATCGGTGTTCGAGTCAAATCAAGCAGCGCTTCAGCAATGATGCAAACTTGTCAGAGTTCGCGCCCAATGCGCAATTCTGGCAGGAGAATTCGGCTTACCCTCTAGAGACGCAAGTTGCACCGCAAAGTTTCCAATTGTCGCGCTCTCGGCTACGCCGCAAAAAATGTCGAGACCGGTTACCTCTGAGGTGAGGCGGTTAAGAAATTGATTCAGGCTGCCGCCTCCAACAATTGCAAGTCGCTTGAGTCGCTGCCCTGTCAGCGCTTCCAGATCGCGCAGCGTTTCAGCATAGCGGTTTGCGAGGCTGTGAAAGATGAGGCTCGCGAATTGCGGCATCGCCGATGTGTGTTCTTCGAGCTGCGACGTCCCAAGGCGCGCTCTCTGCGCATTGATACGCGACGCCATGGAGCCGGACAACAGCAGAGGTGGATCATCCACATCGAGCAGCCGTTCCGGAGCCTCTACTGCTTCGGCGGCGGCGACAAGCTCCGCCATGGGCCACATGTCGGGCTCGGGACATAGCTGCAGCATCGTCTGCTTGAGCAACCACATGCCGTTGAGATTTTTATGGAAGCATATCCGGTTTCCAGCGGCACCGAGATTGGTGAATCCAGCTGCGCCGGCTTCGGAGGTCATGATGGGAGCCTCGAGCAGAGTTCCTAGCAGCGACCAGGTGCCAGAACTGAGATACGCCCAATCATCGCCTTCGATAGGAATGGCTGCGACTGCGGAAGCGGTATCGTGGCACGCCACCGCAATCAGGCGAGTCTGCGAAAGCGCCGTTGATTCGCCGAGTCCGTCTCGAAACATGCCGAGGTCTGTGCCCGTAGCAACGAGTTCCGGCGCAGCGTCGATGCTCAGTCCAGCGAGATCAAAGGCCTCTTTGTTCCAGGCGTGCTTGCGGAGATCAACGAGACCCGTATGAGTAGCGTTCGTATACTCAGCGACGAGCCGCCCTCCAAATCGCGCCAGAACATACTCAGGAAGGTTCGCCCAGGGAACAGGATCCGGCACTCCTGCCTTTTTATCCGCCATCAGTTGATAGAGCGTATTGATGCGCAGAGGCTGAACACCGTTGCGCAGAAACAGTTCGACGCTGGCGCAGCGACCCTCCATCTCCGCAAAGGTCTCCTCGGTCCTACTATCCCGGTAGCAATAGGGATCACTCAGTGCCGAGAGCTGTCTGTCCACCCGTACATAATCAACCGCCCATCCATCCACGCCGATGGACGCGATCGGTTCCGCACAGCGTTCCGCGCATCGCATTAGACCGTTATCGAGTTCGTTGAGGATGTGCTGGAGGTTCCAGTGCACCGATGCTCCCACAGTGATCGGAGAGTTGCCGAAACGATGCACGAGTTCAATATGCGGCTTGTCTTCGCTCCAGCGCAGGAGAGAGACCCGACAGCTTTCCGCTCCTAAATCAATTGCGATGACGTTGGGAAAATCGCTGCCGGGCATCGAGAGGATCCTCGCGACCTCCTACCGTAGAAACGCATCTGTCAAACCGCCGTCGACCGGAATAATATGCCCGGTCGTGCATGGAGCTCTCGGTCCTGCGAGGAAAAGAATCGCCTCTGCGCAGGTGCGCGGATCGATCGGTACATGCGTTAAAGTGCGCTCGGCATAAAACTTCGCGAGCAAGTCGCGAAGCTGATCATCGTTCATTGCTTCGTCGAATGTGATGCCATACTTCTTCAGCGACGCGATCACCCGGTCGCGTGGAAACATTGTCGAGCCCTTGACCACGGTTGCCGGACTGATGCCATTCACCCGCACCAGCGGCGCCTGCGAAATAGCAAGTTCGCGGACAAGGTGGCTGAGCGCAGCCTTGCTCACGTCGTACGCTTCCGATCCACGCTTTGCAACGACGGCATTGGCAGAGCTCGTGAGCACTACGCTTGCGGTCAGGCCCTGATCGCACAACAGGGCGCTGATCTCTTCCACAAGCAGGAAGTTCGCGGTGACATTTACCTCCAGCGTCAACGCCCACTGGACGTCAGAGATAACTCCGGTCGGTGAAGAAGGAAACATCGCCGCCGTATTCACTACGATATCGACGCCTCCGAAATGTTTCACCGATTCGCGCATGGCATCGCGAATCGATTCGCGACTTCGAATGTCGACAGGGGACGCAACCGTTGACTCTTTGCCGCCGATTTTTTTCAGTTCCTCCGCGACACTCTTTGCACCTTCAAAATCGCGATCCGCAACAACGACGTGTGCACCGCGTTCAGCGGCCAGCAACGCAACCTCACGCCCGATGCCACTGCCACCCCCAACCACCAAGGCTACCTGTCGGCTCAGTTCCTTTTCCGGCGGACGGCGGCGGATCTTCGCTTCTTCCAGCGCCCAGTACTCGATGCGAAAGGCCTCAGAAGATGGCAGGGCAACATAATTGCTGAAGGTCTGGAACGCCTGCTCCAGCGCATCGGAGCCGCACTGCGGCAACCGTGAGGGCGTAGCGCCGCCTTCGAGTGCCGTCGCTCCTTTCATTACGTGAATTGCGTTCACATAAAACTCACCAGTGATGCGCGACTCCGGCTTGTCCTTGCCGAAGCTGAACATGCCCACTCCCGGAATCAGTACAACGGTTGGATTAGGATCGCGCATAGCTGGGGAACTTGGCTCGGCGTATTTGCGATAGTACTCGTCGTACTCCTGCCTATACGTCAGTAGGCGCGCGTCGATGTGCTTCTTCAACTCAGCCGTGCCCGTTGCCGGGTCCCATGGCACATACATCGGCCGGATCTTCGTACGGATAAAGTGATCCGGGCAACTCGTACCTAGAAACGCCAGCTTTTCCGCTTCAACGGAATTCGCAAATTCAAGTACTTCGGACAAGTCAGAATAGCTTCCGATTAGCCGTTGTTGGGAGCTTACACGGCCTCTCACATAGGGCAGAATCTCAGCAGCCACTTCCTCGCGATTTGAAAGTGTTTCGCGCTGCGCTCCGCCAAAAACGCGGCCGTCCTTCTTTTCAAGATGCTCTTCGATGAAGCCGGTGAGCTGATCGATGATGGTAATGGTGTTCAGATAACAGTCCCGCTGCGTCTCGCCCCAAGTAAAGAGACCGTGGCCGCCCAGAATGACTCCGTCGCTGTCCGGATTCTGCGCGACTGCCCGTTTTAGCATCATTCCCAGTTCAAAACCTGGCCGCTGCCATGGAAGCCAGACCAGATTATGGCCGTGGCTGCGATTGAACTCCTCCATTTTTTCCCTGCCGTTCGCAGCCGCCGCCAGTGCGATTGCGCAGTCGGGATGAAGATGATCGACATGAGTGAACGGCAGAAAACCATGGAGCGAAGTGTCAATGGACGCGGCAACCGGATTCAATCCGAAAGTGCAGAGCGGGTAATACGCCACCATCTCATCTTCGCGCTCTACTCCGGCGTAGCTCTCTTCGAGAGCCTTCAGCTTATCGAGATACAGCGTCGCGAAACCCGAGCGCTTGATGCTGCCGAGATCGCCGCCACTCCCTTTCACCCAAAGCACCGTGGTGTCAGTGCGTGTGAGCGGGTCCGGCATCACGATCTTTGAGCTGGTGTTGCCCCCGCCAAAGTTGGTGATGCGCAAGTCTGATCCGAGCAGATTGGAACGGTAGCGGAGAAGCTCCGGCTCATCCATTCCTGAAGCGATATTCGAATCCCAGCGGTCTTCCAGGTAAACAAGTTTGGCGCGCGCATGTTGAATGATCGACGCGGACATAACTCCTCATTTCATTGCCGGTGCTGTTGCCTCAGCCGGCGACATTTTGTAGTCGGATTGTGCAATGCCTCAACAACAATCAGTGAGGCTTTTGGAAACTCAAGCATATGTACTCAAGCGCGCCGCGTTTCGCTGGCCGCGCTCAGCCTCGATACGCTCCACGTATCCGCTCTCGCGCAGAGCCTCCAGCGGATTCGCGGGCAGCCCCCGCGTCGCTCTCCATTCCGCGAGCATCGGACGCACGTCGGTCCAGAAAGCTGCTCTCAAACATTCTTCGGCTTCGACAATCCTTCCGGCGCTCTGCAATTCTGCCAGCTTCTGCCGGTCCACAAGCGAAGCCTTCAGGAAAAGCTCCTGTGCAACCGTTACGGTTTGCACCATTGCTTCCATTTTGCCTTTCAGGTTGTGGCTCTGGTCGATCATGAATGCGATCTGCGCGATCTGCTCCGAATCGGTTTCGCTCAAGATTTCGTGGAAGATCCGAAAGACCTGGTACGGATCAATCGATCCAATCGTCAGATCGTCGTCCGCATAGCGGCGGTCGTTGAAGTGGAAGCCCCCGAGCAAGCGGATATGAAGCAGCCACGCCACGATCTGCTCGATGTTCTGCGACTGATAATGATGTCCCGTATCCACCAGCACCTTTGCCTGTGGTCCAGCGGACCGCGCCAGCTGCGCTGCCATCCCCCAGTCAGCGATGTCCGTATGATAGAAGGCGGGTTCGAAGGGTTTGTACTCCACGAGCATGCGTTGGCCGAGCCGGAGCTCGTCGTGCGTCGCCTGCATCGCCTCTTCCAGCCAGCGAATTCGGTTGCGGATACTTTGCGAGCCGGGGTAATTGGAACCATCCGCTATCCAGAGCGAGACGTCGGTTGAATCGAGCTCTTTCGCGATCTGTACCGACTCGATCAGGTGGTCGATCGCCATATTCCGAACCACCTTGTCCGGATTGCAGATCGACCCCAGCTTGTATTCCTGGTTCTGGAAGAGATTGGGATTAATCGATCCGGGCTGGATGCCATATCTCCTCGCAAGCTGCTTTACCTCTGGAACATCTGCCGTGCCGCCTGGCAGGTCCCACAAAACATGCAGTGCCAGTAATGGCGTTACGCCGGTCAAGGCATGTACTTGAGAAGCATCGGCGAATTTTTCTTCTAAATTTGTGGCGGCTCCAGCCTGCAGGAATTTGCCGAACCGCGTGCCGGTATTCGCAAATCCCCATGAGGGAATTTCGATCCTGAACTCGTCCAGCTTAGCGATCGCCCCGTCAGCGTTCTCACTCCCCTGCATACCCCCTCCGACTAGTACCAACCTACACCATGCGAAGTTTAGCTGGATTAGGTTTTTAATTTCAATAGAAATGTTATTTCATTTTAAGAATTGGCTAGGTTAGGATTGTCCGTGCCGTTAAACACTCGCTTTTTGCACCAATTCGCACTTAAGAGGTGAAGTTTGGGCCCGAATCCGCTCATTGGCGTTATCTATCATTGGATCGGAGGGCTTGCCTCTGCCACCAATTTCATTCCTTTTCGGCCCATAAAACGCTGGTCATGGGAGATTTACTGGCTCATCCAGGGCTTTGCCGCGTGGATCGTAGCCCCCTCCGTTATCGCCTGGATCTTTGTGCCCGGACTCTCCGGTATTCTGCATCGCGCGCCGACAGACGCCTTCTGGCACGCACTCGTATGGGGAGTATTGTGGGGCGTCGGCGGCCTTACCTTCGGGCTTTCCATCCGGTATCTAGGCATCGGTCTGGGATATGCCATCGCCCTCGGCTTCTGCACCGCATTCGGTACCCTGATGCCCCCGCTCTTCAGTGGGCAAATCGTAACGATCATTCATCAGCAGGGCGGCCGGGTCATTCTGCTCGGGGTGTTCGTTTGCCTTCTAGCCATTGCAGTAAATGGGCTCGCCGGTTATCTCAAGGAGCGCGAAGTTCCGGCTGAAGAGAAAGCGGCTCTCGGGGAGCGGGACTACTCTTTCGGCAAAGGCCTTGCCGTTGCTATTTTTGCCGGGATCATGAGCTCCTGCTTCGCCTATGGCCTGACCGCTGGCAAGCCAATCGCACTGATCGCTCGCAGCGAACTGCTCGCTGCTAATCGAGCCGATCTCTGGCAAAACCTGCCTGTATTGATTGTCGTACTCTGGGGCGGGTTTTTCACGAATTTCATCTGGTCGGTATTTCTGATCATCAAGAATCGCTCGGCCGGCCAGTTCCTTGGATCGCCAGGTTCGAATCCAATGGGAACCGCGACCACCGGGGAAACACTGCCAGACGTGAACCCTGCGGACATTCACGGCGAACTCCGTTTGCGTCCTTCCACGCTCGTTCGCAACTATCTTCTGGCGGCCCTAGCAGGCGTCATCTGGTACTTCCAGTTCTTCTTCTACTCCATGGGCCAGACGAAGATGGGCAAGTACGACTTCTCCAGCTGGACGCTGCACATGGCCAGCATCATTATCTTCGCCACGCTCTGGGGCATTGCGCTCAAAGAGTGGCAGGATACTACACGGCGCACGCGCCTGTGCGTCACCTGCGGCCTGTTTCTGCTGATTGCGTCAACGGTGGTCGTAGGCTACGGCAATTACCTGACGGCACGTTAGATCAATTTCAAAGGGAAAATAATTTTTCTTTCGGACTGTTTATTTGCCATGCTATCCTTCATGACGTTTCAAGGATGGCTTGTCTCCAAACGGCCATCTGTCCCTCCACAGGAGTGCAAACATACATGCAAGGAAGAAACGGCGGTCAGGTATCAATCCCCTCCAGGATGCTGATCTCAGCATGCGCTCTGCTTCTCTGCGGAACAGGTCTCATCGCCCAGAACAATTCCGATCAGCTCAAAAGCGGCTTTGAGAATCCACCCGAAAGCGCACGTCCCAGAGTGTGGTGGCATTGGATGAACGGCAACATTACGAAAGATGGCATCAAGCTTGACCTCGAATGGATGCACAGCGTCGGGTTAGCTGGATTCCAGAATTTTGACGCCGCCTTGTCGACTCCTCAGGTCGTGGAACATCGCCTGGCATATATGACGCCGGAATGGAAGGATGCTTTCCGCTATGCAACCACGCTCGCCGACCAGTTGCAGATGGAGGAGGCGATCGCGGGTTCGCCCGGATGGAGCGAGACTGGTGGACCGTGGGTCCCTCCATCCCAAGGCATGAAGAAATACGTATGGAGCGAGACCTCGATTGAAGGCGGCAAGCCGTTTACAGGCACGTTAACCCACCCGCCGTCGAATACGGGGGCATTTCAGGATGTGGGGATTCGCGATTCACTCGCAGCTCCATCGGGTGCCCCTGCGGTCCCGCAGTTCTATGCCGACGCTGCTGTGATCGCCTACCGGAAGCCTGCGAGTGATGTTTCGGTCGAATCGCTCCACGCCAAGATCACCGCGAGCGGCGGATCACCGGATCCAGCAGTTCTCAGCGACGGCGATCTCGAAAAGGCGACAAAGCTTCCGATCCCTGAAGCGGGCAGCAGCGCATGGATCCAGTATGAGTTCCCTGAACCGGTTACCATCCGCTCGCTCACCATCGCAACAAAAGATGTGGACAGAATCGCCGCGATGGTAACCGGCATTTCAAATCCCGAGAAATCGCTGGAAGCCAGTGACGACGGACAAACTTTCCGCTCGATCGTCAAACTCCCCGACGGCGGCAGTCCACAACACACCGTTTCGTTCCCAGCCGTGAAGGCAAAATTTTTCCGGGTAACTTTCAAGCGGGTCCCTCCGCCAAAACCCCCGGCGTGGGCTGAAGGTATAGACCCGGCATCATTTGGCTTCAAGCCCGGCTCCGCGCCTACCGACTATGAGATTTCCGAACTGGTGCTGCATCCCTCAGCGCGCGTCAACAGATTCGAAGACAAAGCTGCGTTCGTTCCGGTTCCTGACCTCTATGAATTCGCAACGCCTCCCGTTCCAGCCGGCGAAGCAATCCCTAAGTCCGATGTCATCGACCTCACGTCCAAGATGAAGCCAGACGGAACACTCGACTGGACACCTCCCGCCGGCGATTGGGTGGTGCTTCGTTTCGGATTTTCACTCCTGGGAATTACCAACCACCCAGCAACAGCTGAAGCCACGGGCCTTGAAGTCGACAAGCTGAACAGACATTTTGTAAGCAACTACATGAATGGCTACCTCGATAGTTACAAG
>Ga0210392_10000893_pt1 | contig 16578 bp, 22 predicted proteins | sample IncBWC30OmetaG_FD_161057 | JGI IMG/M metagenome (GOLD analysis project Ga0210392, IMG submission 161057) | Forest soil microbial communities from Barre Woods Harvard Forest LTER site, Petersham, Massachusetts, United States - Inc-BW-C-30-O ...
GTGGCCTTGACCGGGACCTTGGGGAGGGCTTCGATCTTGGTGATGAGGGCAGCCTTGGAAGCTTTCCACTCGACGATGCAGGGAACGGTCGGGTGGTTGGCGGTGACGAGGGCGTTGAAGTGCTTGACCAGATCCTTGGCCGAGAGGGTGGTGAGGTTTGTCATTTGAGTAACTCCAGTTGGTTGGTAGTGGGTAAGTCGTTGTCGATGGATTGAGATATAGACGTCTTGCCCGGGTTCGTCAATGATGTTCCAGAAAAAATCTTAAAAAAATCACGACCAGTTGATAAGACTGGTCTTTTGGTGGTATGGCACCAGCATGACTGGCATTGACTGGTATTGAAACCGTTCAGCGGAGGAGGTAGACGTGTGGATTGTTGCGCGAGCGAAGCCCGGACAAATGCAAAGGGCGCTCAATCACTTGGAGCGCCAGGACTTTGAGTATTATGCACCCAAGCTCAAGTTCACCACTGTCCGACGCCACAAGGTGGTGGAGAGGGAGAAATTCCTGTTCCTCAATTATGTGTTTGTGGAGATCGAAGGGCGCTGGATGGCCCTGCGGACCACATATGGGATCAGCTCCATCCTGATGCTGGGTGGCAAGCCGAGCGAGGTCAATCCGCGCATTATAATGGACCTGAAGGGATCGGAGGACCCCGACGGCTTCTTCCGGTTTGGCGACAAGTCACAAAAATTTCAGCATGGCCAGCGGCTCCGGGTCACCGGGGGGTTGCTGGAAGACCAGTTTTGTGAATTTATACATCCCCAGGGCGCGAACCGCGCTCGACTGATGTTCTCCTTTGGCGTCGTTGTGCTGCCCATGAAGTACCTAGCTGCCATCACCGCCAATGGGTAGGTTGAGTTAATCAGGGCACTGTCGCCCATCAAAACTACCTTGGGGCTGGTCGTACATTCGGCATCGGTCTGAGGTCCTTAGTCCCCCGCAATGGCGAAAACTCCCAGGAAGAAAACTGGTGGGCGGACCAAGGAGTCTCCCGCTCGAGCCAGAGACACAGCGGCCGAGGTCGCTCGGACGGGTATAACCCCGCTCGACTTTCTCCTCAAGGTCATGCGTAACGTCAAGGAGCCCATGTGGCTGAGATGCCAGTGCGCCGCCAAAGCAGCCCCGTATGTCCACGCCAAGCTCTCCCATATCGAGGTCGGCATGGGTGGGCGCACGTATGTGGTGATTAAAGGTGGGCTCCCCGATGGGGATGGTTCCATTCTTGACCTCTCCGCAGGGCCCGGGGAGTCAGACGAATGAAATCATCGTTAACTTACCGACTCCTCACCGCGACCAAGTCAAGGCTTTCTTCCTACCGGGCAAACGCAAAGCGATCCGGTGTGGGCGGCGGTGGGGCAAAACCGAGTTCGCCAAGATCATAGGTTGCGACGCGGCCATACGCAGTCAAAGCGTCGGTTGGTTCGCTCCGGACTACAAGATCCAGTCCGAGGCGTACAACGAGATGGTCGACATCCTCGCGCCGGTCATTTCGTCGCAGAACGCCAACGCCGGGGTCATACGCACCGTCACCGGCGGCCGCATGGATTTCTGGACGCTGGAGAATGAGCGAGCGGGCCGCTCGCGGCGCTACCACCAGGTCATTATCGACGAGGCGGCGTTCACCAAGCCGAACATGATGTCCATCTGGGAACTGTCGATCGAGCCCACACTGCTCGACTACAACGGCGACTGCCTGGTGCTGTCGAATACCAACGGCAACGACATCGAAAATTTTTTCTGGCAGATCTGCAACGAGCCGCGGCACGGCTTTGTCAATTATCACGCGCCCACGAGCGCGAACCCGCTCCTGCCGCTGCGCCGTCACGGCGAAACAAAGAGTGACTGGCTCATTCGCCGAGCAGAAATGCTCGAGGGCCTGGTCCGAGACCACCCGCCGCTAGTTTACCAGCAGGAGTACCTGGCTGAGTTTGTCGATTGGTCCGGCGTTGCGTTCTTCTCGCTCGCCAAGATGCTGGTCAACGAGCAGCCGGTCGAGTACCCGACGATCTGCGACACTATCGTCGCTGTCGTCGACACAGCGACCAAGACAGGCAAGGAGAATGACGGCACGGCCGTTATCTTCGCCGCCCTGTCGAACTACACTGGGCGGCCGTCGCTGGTGATCCTAGACTGGGATTACCAACAGATCGAAGGGGCCCTGCTCGAGAAATGGATGCCTTGGATCTTCCAGCGCTGCGAAGAACTGGCTGACCAATGCCGAGCGCGGTTCGGCGTCGGCGGAACCTGGATCGAGGACAAGAACAGCGGCATGGTCCTGCTTCAGCAGGGCGAGAACCGCGGGTGGCCGACTCACGCCATCGAGTCCAAGCTCACGGCTATGGGCAAGGTCGAGAGAGCCATCGACGTTAGCGGCTACGTTTACCAGGAGCTGGTGAAGTTCTCTCAAGCCGCGTTCGACAAGGTGCTGATGTACAAGGGCACCACGCGAAATCACCTGGTGAGCCAGGTTGTCGGCTTCCGGCCCGGGAACAAGGACCCGGTCGACGACGATCTGCTCGACGTTTTCTGCTATTGCTTGATGTTGACCCTGGGCGAGCAGAGTGGCTTCTGATGGAAGAGCCCCGTGCATTCCGAGGCAATGAGACTCAGGCTGACCAGGATCACCTGCGGATCATCATGCTGCTTGACGCCGTTGCGCTGCTGGCGGCGAAGTTGTCTCGGGTCGAGGAACTAAGCGAGAAAATTGCCCTCAGTCTTGGGATCAGATCGGAGAACCTACATTGACACATCCAGCCGTTCAGCCACACCTCGACGCGTCGGCGGCGCTCCAGGACGCCGCCAACAAGCACCGGTCTGCCGCCGAGGCGCACGAAGAAGGTGACCACGAAGAGGCCAAGGAGCAAGCCCTAGCGGCTCGGCAGGCCGCTCTCGACGCGGCGGTCAAGTCGGAATCGGCCTTGGCCCTCACCACGGCTCCGCCCCCGAGAGCCAGAGCGCCGGTCAAGGATGCTCCGCCCGCCAAGGACGCTCCGAAAACCTAAACTATGGCCGATAAGAGTTCATTTCTCGACAGCACGCCGCTCGGGAACAGTCTTGAGGAGATTTTCCTCTCGACTGACATCGTCCCGGGCGACGCCGTCAGCTACAACATCTGCAAAGCCATCTTCCTGTACCATCCGCTCGGTTACAAGATGGTGTGCGGGCCGCTGCAGCTGGCGATGGCTGAAGGTCGAGCGATCACCGTGCCCGACTCGCCGGGCGAGCGGGTGGCGGAGGCGTTCAAGCAGCAGTGGGAAGAAATCAACGCCGACTCGTACATCTTCCAGACCATGGCGATGTCGCGTGTCTACGGCATTAGCTCAGTCGCCCTTCTGATCGACGGTGTGGCCTCCACCGAGGCTCTCGACCCCTGGTCGTTGCCCGACGCCTCCATTGCTTTCAACATCTACGACCCGCTCAACACCAGCGGCAGCTTAGTCATCAGTCAGCAACCGATGGACATGGACTTCCTGAAGGTCCGAGAGATCGCGGTTCAGGGCAACAAGTTCCACCGCTCGAAGTCCATCACTGTCCAGAATGAGTTCCCGATCTACATCGCTTGGAACCCGTCTGCGTTCGGCTTCGTCGGCCGGTCGGTCTATCAGCGAGCGTTCTTCCCGCTGAAATCCTACCTGAAGTCGATGATCACCGACGACATGATCGAGACCAAGGTCGGGGTCATCGTCGCCAAGATCAAACAGGCCGGAGCCATCGCCAACGCGGTGATGAAGGCCAGCGCTGCCTTCAAGCGCAACGTGGTCAAGGAAGCCGAGACCGGGAACACAATCAACGTCACGCCCGACGAAGATGTGGTCTCGCTCAACCTGACCAACATGGACGCGCCCCACGCGCTGGCGCGGCGCAATATCCTGGAGAATATCGCTACCGCCGCCGACATGCCCATCAAGATATTGGCGCAGGAGGCCTTTGTCGAGGGGTTCGGCGAGGGCACCGAGGACGCCCGGGCTGTCGCTCGCTTTGTCGACCGCGTCCGGATAACGATGGCTCCGCTCTACCGTTTCTTCGACAAGGTGTGTCAATATCGCGCCTGGTCGCCGGCATTCTATGAGAGCATGCAGCGGGACTTCCCGCAGACCTACGGGAGCATGAGCTACCGGGACGCCTTCTACCGCTGGACCAACTCGTTCACGACTGAGTGGCCGTCGGTTCTCGAGGAACCCGAGAGCGAGATGGCGCGGCTTGAGGATGTCAAGCTCAAGGCGGTGATTGCGCTCATCCAGGTGTTCGAGCCCATTCTCGACAGCGAGAACAAGCTAGTGCTGTACGAATGGGCCGCTGACAACATCGCCACCAACAAGGTTATCTTCTCCGCACCCCTCGAGTTCGACTTCGAGCGCCTGGCCCATCACCTGGACGAAGAGGAAGAGAAGGCCCAGGACCTCGAGGACGCCCAGAAAGAGGGACTCGAGAATATGAGCCAGGACAGTGGCGACGGCGAGGACGACCAGAGCCAGGGCGTGCCCATCAAGCTGGGCAAAGCCGACGCTCTCGGTGAGCGGTTCGAGAAGGCCGCGTCGATACTGGCCAAGGTCCACCCGGACGCTCAAGATGTCATCCCGATCGGCAAGCTACGCCAGATGCTGGCCACAAGGAAGAAACGATGACTCCCGTCGAATATAAGATCGTCCAGTTTACGCTGCCGATAGATGACGATGATGTGACTGCCCAGTTGAACGCGCTCGGAGCGGAAGGCTGGCGGTTAATCATCGGATCCCTCGTGAACGAAGCTCGCCTTTGGTTCATGAGAGAAGGAACCGGCGTCGTCGATCCGCCAGTCGACCCGCCGCCGGAGGAAGGTGAGCCGCCGGTTGTGATTGACGCGCCCTTCGCCAGCGGTCCCGCTGGCACCATTGCGAGAGTTGGCGAGCAAGTCAGCGTCACGATGGGCAACTGGGAAGGCGAGCCCAGCCGATACGCCTATCTGTGGAAGCGTCGGCTCGCTGGTGGGCAAGTCATCCCCCTCGAGAATGAGACGGCGTCGACCTACGACACTACGGTCACTGACGAGGGCGAGGCGGTGTTCTGCGGCATCGAAGCTTCGAACGATTTCGGCCAGGGCTACTCTGAGAGCAACGATGTCTCGGTCATCGCGGCTGAGGAAGTAGCGGCTCCTTCTCAAGGGAAACGGAAATGACCGCTACTCCCATCACCTCGGCAGCGGTTGGGACCGCTGTTGTCGCGGCAGCGGGCGCCCTGAAGGGTCTGGCTGTCACGATGCCCATCGCGGCCAACGCCGACGCCCGCACCCCGCTGACGCTGATTGACGCCACGGCTGCCAAAGGTGTGGGTCCGCTCCTGTACTCGGCCTGTCTTTCTGATCTCGAGTTCATGTTCGGCTTCAATCCGACCAGTGTGCCGGCCGTTCCGGGCAGCCCGACGGCTGCGCCGGCGGGAACACTCTTCATCAACACGAACATCCCCTTCGCCAACGGGTTGTACGTCAAGAGTTGCCCGGCCAACTTGACGTTTACCGCCACCACATGAGTCTACGCAATCTTCAGACAGTTATCCGGGCTGCGGTGAAATACTTCAGCCAGCAAGGCTACACGAGCCAGAAGGCGCTCGACATCTGGTCGGGCCGCATCTCGGAAGCGGCCCAGGGTTCGATGATTAGTCCCGAGGAAGCCAGCGCGCAGATCGCTCGCCATCTCTCGGCTGTCTACGGCCGGGTGATGCGCAAAGTGCCCAAGCACATGCAGGCGTTGCAATCGACGACTGCCGGGCGGATGGGGCCGGAGATGTTTTTCCGGCGGATAGCCTCTCTGCCCGAGCTCGCTCACAAGATGCGTAACGAACTCGATCGCCGGGTGGCGGTCAATGCTGACTTGATAAGAATCCGGCGTGAGGAGTCAACGGCGGCGACTTTGCGTCGGTTCAAGGGGTGGGTGAGCAGCATACCTCCCAGCGGCACGCCCACCCCACCGAGCGATGAAACCAATCTGTTGATGAAGGAGTTCCGGAAGGTCCGGTTCGAAGCCAATCGGCTCAACATCGACCAAGGACACAAACTCAATGCAGCCCTTAACGCCACACTTGCGGAAGGAACCGGAGCGATCGCCGCCATCTGGCATTCCAACTGGCGGCAGACCAACTACAAGTATCGCGAGGATCATAAGGAGCGTGATCTCTTGGTTTATACGATACGTGGGAACTGGGCGCAAGAGAAGGGGCTGATGAAGGTGGGGCCGGATGGCTACACCGATGAGATCACGCAGCCGGCAGAGGAAATCTACTGCCGCTGCTGGTATCAGTACATCTACAACCTAAACCGCTTGCCCGCAGCCATGTTGACCGAGAAGGGCAAGAGGGCGATGGCAGCGTTGGACAACATCGCTGCGGCTTAACCTAGGAGAAGCACAATGGCTGACGAGAAACCCGCTGACAAGCCTGTCGAGCGTCAGAAGATGGAGATGGGCGGCTCCGGGACTGCCAAGGTCTCATTCAAGGACGCCTTGGGCAACGATGTCAAGATCAAGTCTTCAACGTGGAGCGCAGTCGGCCCGATTGCGGTGAGCCCCAACGCCGAGGATCCGACCGCTGCGAGCTTATTCGCGTCGGGGCCCGGTCCCACGACAATCACCGCGGTTGGTATGACTGACACGGGCGCTTCATCGACTGCGACGCTCGAGATCATGGTCATCGAGAAGGATGCCCCGGTCGAGGGCAAGATCGAAGTCTCGGTCCAGGCGGCTCCAGTCAAGAAGGAACCCGCCAAGGAGCCGGTCAAGGAGCACGCCGCCGCGAGGTGACCTATGCCCCTCAAGTCGGGATCGTCGCGGGAGACTATTAGCCAGAACATCCGTGAGATGGTCGAGAGCGGTCACCCGCAGGAGCAGGCGGTAGCAGCGGCGCTGCGCAAGTCGCGTGAGGACGAGATGGCAGAGAAAAAGGACCAAGAGGAAGAGAAGCCCGTCAAGGAGACCAAGACGACGGTCAAGGAGCCGGCGGGTGAAGAGAAGCCCAAGCCGACTGACCGGCTCAAGGCTGCTGAAGACGAGCTTGAGGCTCTCGAGCGCGAGCAGGAGCAGTCGGAAGAGGGTCAGGGTCGCCAGAATGCGATCGACGACCAGAAGAAGATCGTCCGTCAGCTACGCAATGAAGTGCGCGACACTGAGCACAAAGAGCGGATGGGCATCGCCGACGCCGTCGAGCAGCTGGAGCAGAAGCAAGACAGCGCTCGGATCATGAAGTTGGTCAATGACGCCATCGCCGAGCTTGCCGGCCGGATGGACAACTACGCCGAGCGTCACAAAGCCGCGCGTTAATGATCAATGCCGCCTTCATCATGCTGCGGTCGCCATCGGGACGGGTGCTGTTGCTGCGCCGGTCCTCAGAGGGCGATCATGAGGGCGAGTGGGGTCTTCCCGGCGGCAAGATAGAAGAAGGAGAGACTCCAGAGATCGCCGCGGTGCGCGAGGTCCAGGAGGAGACCGGGTACCTCACGGGTCATCCCGGTCGGTTCCTCATGCGCTCGGTCAAGCATGGTGTGGACGCCACCACATTCCTGTTTCCGTGTGACGACGAGTTCGAGCCCACGCTCAACAGCGAGCACACCGAGCATATGTGGGTCTTGCCCGCTGACGCTCTCAACATTGAAATGGTCCACCCAGGTGTGGTCCTGGCGCTCAAGCGGCTGCGGTTCAACGAGTATGAGGTGGCCGAGGCCATCCGCGACGGCGATCTAGCCTCGCCACAGCCGTTCGAAAATATGATGCTGATTGACCTGCGGGTGTCGGGCACCGGCGTCAGCTACCGCCCAAAGCTCAAGGAATGGGTGTATCGCCGGCCCGAGAACTATCTGACGCCAACCTTTCTTCGGCGCGTCGCCGGGATGCCCATCATCTACGAGCATCCAGAGAAGTCAATTCTCGACAGCCGGAGTTTTTCGCAGCAGATCGTAGGCACCATGCAATTGCCCTACATCAAGGGCGAGGATGTGTGGGGCATCGCGAGAATTTACGACAGGGAGACTGCCCGAGAACTCACCAGCGATCAGATGTCCACGTCGCCCAGCGTTGTGTTCCGTGACCCGGAAGTCAACTACGAGATGGAGCTGGACAACGGCGAGACGCTGCTGGTGGAGGGCTCCCCGTCTTACGTGGATCATTTGGCGATCTGCACCAAAGGAGTGTGGGACAAGGGCGGAGATCCGGACGGCATCCGCGTCGACACCTTCAATGACTCACTGGACCGATTGTCGCGGCGCATGACCACTTACCGCATTGCGCGCTCAGTTGACCGGCTGGCGGAGAGGTTAGACCGCCGTCTGGAGACGATGAAAGCTAACCACCCATAGGAGACTTATAATGCCTGAGGCACAGCAGACGGCAACGGCTGGCGACGACCTGACCCGGGTGCTCGCTACTCTCGAGCAAATGCACGCGCGCATGGACTCGTTGGAAGTTGGCAGCGGATCGAAGAACCCGCTCAAGAAGGGCGACAGCAGCAGTCGCAAGGATGAAGACAAGGACGAGAAGGACGACGCCAAGAAGGACGCCGTCGCCAAGGGAGATGAGGACAAGGACGAAGAGAAGGACGACGACGCCAAGAAGGACGAGTTCCCGCCCAAGAAGGAAGAGGAGAAGGACGACGACGCCCGCAAGGACCAAGGCTCCGCTCCTCCGGCTGCCGCCACCGCTAAGCCTCCGGTCGCTGACAAGCGCAAGGACGAGTTCCCGCCCAAGAAGGAAGAGAAGGAAGACGCGGCCAAGGACGACAGCCGCGCTGACGCCGCTGTCATGGCGGCTCTTCGTCGTCAGATCGCCGAGCAGGACACGGCGCTCAAGAACCAGGGCAAGATCATTGAGCGGATCAATGCCCAGCTCAAGCCGCGCTCGGACGACGAGCACGCCGCCTTCGCCGACGCGCAAGCGAAAGCCGACAGCGTGTTCATGGGCTTCGGCAAGGCAGCGCCCCGCCCGCTCGAGGGCGAGAGCTTGCTCAATTACCGTAAGCGCTTGGCCACACACCTGAAGCCTTACTCCACGGTCTGGAAGTCGGTCAAGTTCAGCCAGCTCCCGGACGAGGCGTTCAGCATCGCCGAGGGTCAGGTCTACTCGGACGCCGCAGCCGCAGCGGCGAACCCGGTCGACCTGGGCGAGGGCGAGTTGCGCGAGGTCGCGCGCACTGACCCGCGTACCGGTCTCAAGACGATCGTGTTCTATGGCCGTGACAGCTTTGTCAAGGGCATGGGTCGTCCTGCGCGCCGGGTGGCCAGCTTCCGCACCCAGTTCCCCGGCTGAACCCAGCGGAAGTTTCTCATAAGCAGGAGTTAGATCCATGGCATTTCAGTTCAATCCCTACGTCCAGACCAATGCGGCCGGGATGTTCAACATCGAGTCCGACGGCTACATCGTCGGCGCGGCGATGCCCGATCCGTCGGCGCGCAACTGGCTGGCGGGCGGCTGGCTCGCAGCGACGGAGACGCTTCCGATGTTCGGCGGCGTCGCCATCAGCGAGGCCATCCCGCAGGAGCGGCCTCCGGTCACTCGGCCGGATACAGCTCTCGGCGGCGCGATCATTCGGGCCACTGTGGCTACGATCGGCTTCGCCCCGGGCAGCATCACGGGCTTCAGTGTGTTCGACCAGAACTACGCCGCGGTCAACACGCCCCAGAGCCCGTGCCCCAGCGTCCAAGCTGGCGGCCTGGTCAACTTCTACCGCTTGGGCTCGCAGGCTCGGGTGGCGTTGGCTATCGACCCGGCGTTGATTTCTCTGGAAGGCGCGATCATCACTCAGCAGGTCAGCTGGGATCTCGCCAACCAGCGGATCATCGCCTTCGCAACGAATGCTCTGCCGGTCAAGATCCTCGGGATCAAGTCCAGCAACTGCATGGTCCCAGTCTTCAACGCCGGCAACGGCCAGGTGACTTGGAATTACAACGGAGCAGCGGCGCTCTGCCTGCTGTGATTTGGGAATGAGGCCGGGGCCAACTCTGGCCAAAGATCAGGAGTAAAACATGGCTACGATTTCCCCGTCCTTTGCTCAGGTGCATCCGTCCTACACGCTGCCTGAGACTCTGATGCCTTACACCCAGGCGTCGGGTGCGTTCGAATTGCTGGCAGACGGCGGTCCTATGGTCCGCCTCTCTGACGGCGATCTGTACGCTTACATCAAGCGTATCGACATCCGCACCCGGATGGCCGCTGGCCAGAGCGCCTACAACCAACTGCCTGGCGTTTCCTTCGCCCTCGGTCAGATCAGTGCGCCGACGTACCTCCTGAGGGTGCGCGCGGAATACGATCACCACGACACAGCGGCGATGGCGCGGTGGGGCATCTCCATCGTTGAAGCCCACCGCCTCGGGATGAGGCAAGCCGCATTTCAGATCCTGCGTAACGGCTTGCTCTATGGCTTCAACCCGACCAACGGCGAGGGCTTGCTCAACGCTGCGGGTGCAACCTCAATCCCACTGCCGCCGGATGGGGCCAACAACTCGACCGTCGTCACTTACGACAACGGCCAGATGGCGTTCTTCATCATCGCTCAGATCCAAGCCATCAAGACCCGGACCAATCAACTGGGCATCGGCCGCAAGTTCGTCATCATCGGGCCGCAGCGGACCCTCGGGGCGATGGAATACCAAAACATCGTCCAGCTGACCAGCTATCAGCGTCCGGGTGCTGGCTCGCAGTCGACTGCCGGTCTCATCAAAGACGTCCTCGAGATGAACGACGACGAAATCGGGTGGGGCTACGACGACACGCTCATCGGCAAGGGCGCGGGCGGCAACGACGCGGTCATCATCGTTATGCCCGAGGTCGAGCAGCCCAAGGGGCAGCGGATCAACACCAACGAGTTCGCCAAGCTGACGCCCTCGATGGAAGCCTGCACCCTGATGCTCTGCGACATGGCGGCGCCCAAGGAAATCCCGGTTCCGCTGCCCGGCGGTGCAATCGATGTCCTCGCTGAGATGCGAACGACCTCGGGCTGGGGTGTCCGTCCAGAGGCGATCACCATCATCAGCATGCAGTATTCCTGATAATGACTGGGTCGTCTACGGAGGCGACCCGATCGTTGAGGATACCGCTACTCTCGCTCTCAAGTCGGGAGCGAGAATGCCTGTTGTGGGCGGCGCGAGGTAAGACCTATTACGAGATTGGGTTGATCCTCGAGCTGTCATATGGCTCGGTCAAAACCTACCTCGACCACTGCCGCTACAAACTCGACTCCGCTACCCTAGCGCAGGCGACGGCGTATGCTGTCGCGTTGAACATCATAACCGCCGACGACCTCATGGGTCGATAAAGTGGAGAACTAAATGAGCCAACTCTTTGTGGCCAACGTGACCAAGCAGATTGTTCAATTCGCTTACCGGCTGCCGGAGCGTCAAGGGGTGATTATTCAGCCCATTCCCATCGGCGGTCAGATCAAGATTTCGCCGACGGGCGGCAGAGACGAACTGTCGAGCCCGGACATTGACGCCATCCTCGACCAGCATCGCAAGTATGGCTTGATTTCTGCCACTGAGATCGACAGCAGCAAGACCCCATTCCACGGGATGTGCTATTCACTCGACAAGCCGATCCCGGTCGAAAAACTGCATCGCGCGATGACGCGCAACGAAGAGGCGCTCGAGGATCTCGGCAAGGCCATTCGCAAAGAGGCAGCCGTCGCTGTCAACAGACAGATCGAGGGCACCATCGGCGAGAACCTGCGCCAGCTCGAGATGAGCATCACCGAGGAGGAGCCGCGTGGCGGCTATCCCGACACTCACGACCCGCTGGGTGAGGGGATCAGAGTGATCCGAGAAGAGGAGGGCGGCGGCCTACCCTTCATCGGCCGTAGCGCCCGTCGAGGCCGCAAGAATGGCTGAGACGCTTCTTCGCCGCTCACGCGTCGCTTATGCGTGGACGAGCGAGGCTCCGAACTTCACGGACTTCCAAGCGTGGGTCCAGTTCATGATGGGTGTGCCTGCAGACGCCATGCCCGACGTGACTACACTGCAGATGGCTTACGACGAGTCGTTGAACCTGGCTCTTGACGACTTGGCGACAGTTCCCTATCAGGCTGGGTCGCCGTCGCTCTATGCGCTCGCCGTCTACAATCTCGCGGCTGCAATCTTGGTCGACATCGTGCAGGATGTGCCGCCCTCCACCTTCTGGTCGGACATCCGGAACAAGTTCAACGTCACCATGTTCTCGTTCAGCATTGTCACTGGCGCGGCGGATCAAGGAACGTCGAAGAGCGCAACCGTGCCCGACTTCATCCAGTCGATGGGTCCGCTCGACCTGTGGCTCTATCAGACGCCTTGGGGTCGGCAGTACATGATGATTGCTGGCGCATGGGGCGGCGTCTGGGGCATCAGCTGATGCAATTGGTTCTCGGCGTTCACGACATGGGATACGCGGCGCAGTTCCACACGAGCGCGGGCGCGGTCAAGCGTGGCAAGTCGAAGGCTCAAGCCGCTTACGGCAAGGGCAAGACGACTGGCGACGTCGCCCAGATCCTCGAGGCCAAGTATCACATCATGCGAACGTTCTTCGACATGAACAGCAAGGACATCGCTACCGCCATCGAGAAATCAATGGTGGGGTCAGTCATCAACATGGTCAACGGGCAGCCGGGTCCGATCAAGCCAGACGCTCAGGCGATGTCCGACATCGAGACGGCGTTCAAGCAGGCTTTGTCGATGCGCGCTTTCGATGGCGTGATTAACGGCGTGCCCACACAGGCGTCGCTGGGTGGCGTGTCGCATCGGTTCAAGCGGCCGTACGCCAAGCGAGCGGCTCGACCTAGTTTCATCAACACTGGTCTTTACCAGTCGTCATTCGCAGCGTGGACGGAGTAAAGGTCATGTCGCTCGGTGGTCTCTTACTCGGCGTCATCAACATCGCCATCGTGGTCGTTGTCCTGGTGCTGGTCGGCGCGCTGGTCGTCTGGTTCCTGAGCCTGATGCAGTGGCCCGTTCCGTGGAACGTCCAGCGACTTTACCTCGCGGTGGTGGCATTGATCGCGCTCTACATGCTGGTGGCGCTGCTGCTGGGTATGCCGACCGTTCACTTAATTGGCAGACAGGGTTTGACAAATGGCCAAGGAACCGTGCTCACCTGTTAACAAGCCGGGCGGTCCGCTGGGCAAACCATCAAAATTGCCCAAAAAGCCGCTCCCGAGGTCGCCAGGTGTGGGGTCGAACCCATCGGGCGGCCGAAAATAGCGTCTAAGACGCCCTCAGACGCTCGTACGCAGCCTTTTTGCGCTCCGCTGAGCGAATACGGCCGCCGACGGCCGACGCCGCCCACGAGCCGTTTATTTGCGGAGTGACCCATGAACAGGGACTCTTTTGAGGAGATGCTCCACCAGCGTTTGATGGCGGTGCTCTCAGATGACACTCCGCTGGTATACAACGACGAGGGTATAGCCCTGCTCACACAAGCGTCGCTCGAGGTCTGGAATGAGATGGCCCCAGTCGACCAACAGCAGCTGGTTGACGCCTCTCACAAGTTTGTCATCGAATGCCTACGGTAGCCGACGCCCTCAACGCCAAGCCACCGCTGGCGGCAGATCTCGCGGCGGCAGTCAAGGATCTGTCGGCTAACCAGACCATCGCGTTCGCCCTCTATCAGCGGTATGTCAACCCGCTTGATGGCATGAACTACTGGCTGCGGGTGCCGTCGGCTCAAGGGACAGTGACCACCGCCGGCCTCAAGCTGAGGGCGGGACTGGCCACCAAGACGAAAGTGTCGGGCGAGGCCATTCAGGTTGCGCCGCGTGGGAATAGGGTCGTCGGCGGCCTCATCACTAATCCGCTCAGTGTGGCTGACCAGGGTCTCACCTCTCTCTATGTCGAGCCACTGATACCGGGCCTCCTTGACTATCCGACCTCGACGCCAGCGGAGAGCATCTTCGTTGACTTCACCGGACCCGCCTCGTGCAGTGAGACGGCGACGACGACTGAGCTTGCGCCGGGCGAGAGCATGGAAATTCCTGGAGCCACACCGGCCTGGGTCAATGCGCTCACCGGAGGTCATCACTTCAGTGTGGTGTTGCACGAGACCGCGCCGACAGTGAGCCTACCCACTGATGTCAAAGTCCAAGGGTCGTTCCATTACGACAGCATGACCGAGCAGCGGGCTGACGCCACAGTCGACACCAGCACCGTGGTCTTTACATCGCTCAGCGAGATCCAGCCGTTCAATCAGATCGGGCCGGACTTTCTCTACATCGGCTCTTATCGTGATATCCGCTTCGCATTCTCCTCACGCGGTTATCTCTACGAGCAGGCCGATCTCTACCACTATGTCGGCAGAGCGATCTACAGCACCACGGCGACACAGGTTGTCGATGACGTAGAAACATTCGAGCCGGAGGTCTTCAACAGCAACTCCATCCCGATCTGGATGTTCATGAACTACTATGAGCCTCCGTACCCGGGCGGGCTCACTTGCCCATTTCAACTCTATCCGGCGTTCTTGGTCGACGGCAACACGCCACTCCCATTCGGCTCGGTTCACGTCGAGCGCACAGAAGCGCTGATGCCGTTCCCAGTCCTGGGTCAGCGCATGGAAGCCGACCAACTCTGTCGAGACCGGGTCGTCATTCACATGTACGGCGCGAGCAACCGGCTGGCTTCCGACTTCCGGGAGTTCGTCGAGCAGTATTCGAAGGATTGGAATGCAATCGGGATCGCCACGACTGGGGCCATCACGGACGCGAACCAGGTTCAATCGGAGCTGCAGGTCATCGCCCAGCGTAAGTCGATCACCTTTGAGGTCAACTACCTCCAGTCAGTTAGTCGCGACGTGGCGAGGCAATACATCCTCAAAGCCAAGTGCAATTTCTACCCAGGGCTCCCAGAGCTTGCAGGAGTGATAAATGCCCCAGACAACTTATCTGCCGCTGTTCCGGGCTAGCTACCCCATCCTGGCTCCGGCTCAGAAGCCGGGCGGAGTAACCGTCTCGACTGTGCTGCCGCCCACTGCGACACCGAATGAGTCTTATCCGGCGCAGCAGCCAGCGGCGGCGGCAGCGAAGGCCCACAACAACGGCAAGTCCAAGAAGTAAGGAGACATCCTGATGGTCAACGCTTTCATGCCGTTCTCTCACGGCGACCGCCGAGCGGCCATCCGGCGCGCGTGGCGGCACCCGCAGGGCCCGAGCCGTCGTGTGTTGCCCGACGGCTTGAATATCAAGGCGAAGGGCTATGTGGACCCCGCGCTGGCTCCGCCGACAGTGGGTGTGAGGGATATTCCGGTTACGCAATTCTCGGAAGACCCCAACTCTATCGTCACCGTCAAGGTTCAGACGATCCAGGCTCCGACGCCCAACACCTTCCAGCAGACGGGGTGCCTGGTGTCATTTGGAGCCACCAGCATCGCTCGAAACGATGCGGCCGAGTTGACCCAATGGAGCGATCTCACCGACGTTCTCCTCGGCGCTCAGCCTGCAGCCAGCGTGACATGGGCAGCCGGCGTCGTCACTCTGACAACGGCATCTCCCCTCGTGCCCGCTTACGCGCCCGGGGACTTGCCGATGATGACGGTCAGCGGGTTTGTTCCCACACAATACAACTACACTGGCCCAGTCACCATTGTCGACACCGCGACCTTCACCTATCCGTGCGTCGTCGACCCGGGCCCGACAACGACGGTCGGGACTTACATGCCTCAGGGCGCGATTGAGTTGTCGCAGATGGCGACGACGTATTTCGACCAGGGCAACATGACCTCAGTGTGGGTGCTCGAACTCGGATACGGAGCCACCATCACTGACAACGCGGCGGCGCTGCAGGGGTGGCTCAATGTCAATCCCAAGGTCTTCTGCGGCTATCTATTGCCCAGGGCTTGCGGCAACAACCAAACCACGATCCAAGCGTTCGAGCCGCTGTTCAAGCAATACCAGAACCCGGAGGCGATGACCTACTTCTGGCTGACGGTGTCTCCCAATGTCATCACCGTCCTCGACGAAACTTACAAGTGCGTCATCCAAATGGTTGAAGCGCCCTCGGTCACTGACCTTCAGGGGTCGAACGCGACCAATCCGAATGGCGAATTCACGATGGCGGCGATGTTCTACAACGCCATGGCATTCCGCCCGTCGCAGATCAACCGGGTCGCGCCGATGGCGTTCAAGTACCTCTATGGGGTCACCGCCTACCCGACCAAGAACAACGGGCCGCTGCTCAAGTCCTTCAAGACCAATTCCACTAACTATGTGGCTACCGGCGCGGAGGGCGGCATTTCCTACAACATCGTCTACGAGGGCGTCACTCGGGATGGGAATGACTACTTCAACTGGTGGTGGACCATCGACTGGGTCCAGATCAACATCAATCTGAACCTGTCGAACGCCATCATCAACGGGAGCAACAACCCGTTCGCGCCGCTCTACTACAACCAGGACGGCATCAACTTCCTGGAAACCAACCTCTACAACACCATGCTCTCGGCTTCGACGCTGGGCATGGTGCTGGGGCCGATTACCATGACCGGGCTGAACCAGCCGGATCTGCAGAACCAGATCTTGCTCGGCGTCTTCGAGGGCATGTGCGACGTGAATGCGGTGCAGTTCGTCGACTACGTCAACGCCAATCCGGGGCACTTCAAGATTGGCGAG
>Ga0210392_10000894_pt1 | contig 16568 bp, 12 predicted proteins | sample IncBWC30OmetaG_FD_161057 | JGI IMG/M metagenome (GOLD analysis project Ga0210392, IMG submission 161057) | Forest soil microbial communities from Barre Woods Harvard Forest LTER site, Petersham, Massachusetts, United States - Inc-BW-C-30-O ...
TCCATGTAGTGTGCGGAGCCATGCTGTCGTTTTCGTGGAAGAGGACTTGTCCTGTTCCCTGATATGGCGGGTGTGTGCACGTACCCAGCCCCGGCGTACCCGAGATGCGGATGTAATCGAAGGTCGTGCCTGCCGGCACCTGCGTGTTCAGCACTTCGTGATAAGCGACGTCTGGCCCAAGGTTCCACACTTGAAATGTCTAGCAAAAACGCGAGATAAGTCTTAAATAAAACAGCCCACTCAGTTGTGGAGACTTGAGTGGGCTGGGTTATTGCAGCTTCCATGTGAGTGCCGCGATGGTAAGCGGCTCGCACGGAAGGCGGTTAGTTGACGATGACCACGCTGCTGACGGTAGCACTTAGACCGGCCTGATTCTTGAGAGTCAGTTGGATGGTATAGGTTCCCGCTTTCGTGTACGTGTGTGACGTTGTCGGAGTCATGTTCACCCAGGTTCCATCACCGAAGTTGATGGTTTCGCCAGTGATCGGGCTTCCGCCGTTCTGACTAGCCGAGGCGTCGATGGAAACCACCAGCGGATGCGTGCCACTCTTCGGCGTCACATTCAGTACCGCTGTCGGAGCCACAGGCGACGGGGCCGGGGTTGGAGCAGGAGCCGGAGCCGAAGCGGCCGTGACGGTCACAACACTGCTCGCCGTCATGGTCTTCCCGGACTCGTCCTTAACACTCAGCTGAACGGTATAGCTTCCCGCCTTGGTGTAAGTGTGTGACGTTGTCGGAGTCATGTTCACCCAGGTTCCATCGCCGAAACTGATGGTTCTGCCAACGATATTGCCCTGGCTCGCGGACGAATCGATCGAGACCACCAGGGGAGCTGTACCGCTCGTCGGTGTCACATTCAGTACAGCGGTCGTGGCTGCCGGTGTCGGAGCAGGCGCAGGAGCCGGAGCCGGGCTGCCCGTCATCGAAACCGCAACCGTCGAGTACGCCGGTACCGCGACTGTGGCCGAATACCCTCCCGACACGGGAGTCAGAACAGCCGATTCCGTGGCGATCTGGTTATTTGAACTATTCAGCAGGAACGACGTCCCTGTTACCGACGTGAGTCCCGGATTCGCCAGAGTTACAGCGACGGCGTGGTAGGAGGTCGAAGTTGGATTCACGATAACCACGTTGTTTGCTGCGTCGTTATAGAAAGCAGTCGCGCTCAGGCCTGATGTCGTGCTCGCCGGAGTAACGGAAGCCGCCATGTGCCCGCCCGCCTGCAGGTTGAGATAGTTAGGTGACGCAAACAGCTGGAACGCATAGAACTGAGGGTACGGATCGGTGCGTGAGGTGTTGCAATCCATATCGGCATCCCACTGACCGAGCAGGCAGAAGTAGCTGCCCACCGAGTTGAAGTAGACCAGCCGGCTGGGAACCGCCGTGGCACCGTTATAAACCACATTCAGGAAGTCGGTGATTGCGAGACTGTTCCATAGCGGGCCATAGGTGGGATCGTTGCGCAAGTGGTCAACCGCGTACGCCCAGTTCGAGTTGTATTCGCTCAGATAGATCGGAGTCGAGGCAGCATTCGGCTGTTTGCCGGCACGCACCAGAGGTTCGATCACTTTGTAGTAGTGAATCAGACCCTGCGTGCTCGACTGCGTGACCGAATACAGACCAGGCCAGGTCATCCCGTTGTTGATATCGTTCTGGCCGGTGACGTAGAGGTGGAAGCTGACAAAGTCTACGTAAGGCGCTGTTGAAGCGTTGTTCAATAGCGCGGGGAGCCAGGTGGACGCCTGCGATATCTGCGAGATGACGGGCCCGCCAGTATGAATTGGCTGACCGTCGGCCTGCGCCTGCTCATGCATGGCGGAGGCAGCAGACGCGAACATGGAGACATAGGTATTCAGACGAGCGGTAGGATCAGTTACACATAATGACGAAGAGAGCTCCGGCTCATTCCAGATCTCGTAGTCCTGAACCACTCCAGGAAAATTCTGATTGATGTGTGCGACCACCGCGGCCGCCATCTGACCCCACTTCGTGACATCAGAAGGCGCGGAACACGTGCTCGAACCGAGCGAGGGCGGCGTGTTCTTGATGACACCGATGGGATGAAGACCAGCAGCGCTCATGACTTTCAGCTGCGAGTCCAGTACGCCAAAGTTGGGTGTCGGTGACGCATAAACCTGCTGAAGGAGAATCCAGAAGCGCGTCTCGTTGAGTCCCGCCGAAGTGATAGTGCTGACTGGTCCCTGTGCGCTAACGGTACTGCCGGTTCCACCCACACCCAGAAAGCCGCTGGGTATTGCGGGAGTCGAGCCGCTGCGATAGGCGAAGTCAGCGGTTACCGTTTGTGCCTGTGAAGAAGCAGCGCCGAACAGCATGGCAGGCACAAGCGGAAGCCAGGCAACGCGGCTCAGGACGCGCCGAAATTTCGACGTGATCGACGGCGAGCTACGTTCTCCGTGGTTGAAGTTGATTGGGGGGACCGAGGTCATGACATTTCCTTTCTGTGCCTTGGCACGCTGGAGGTTTGTGTCGCTGGCCCCACCTGTTGAGCGGGTTCGATCAGGCACACTTCGGGCGTTGGCTGCAGAGAGCAACCTTCCGGAAGCGCCTCAACGATCAGCCGTTACGGCGCCTTTCGGTTGTCGCGGTAGCCGTCGAACACCCTTGACCTGATGTGTTCCAGCGATGTGCTTATGTTCCCATCCATCGCAGACGCAGTCGTTGCTCGATCAAGCACAGGCACTTGCTCCAGAGCAAAGAGGACGGCAACAGCTTTAGAATGTGGGATTTACTTAGGAGAGCGGAACGTCAGTCACAGACAAGAATAGATTTCAGGCGTTAGCCAGAAGCAGTTCAGGCCTTCGCAGCAGGATCTTGCCGCGGCGCTTCGTCAAAATGCCGGCGCGCCGCCAGGCGCTCAGAGAGCGGCTGACGGTGAATGGCGACACATTCGCTCCTTCAGCCAGATCTTCGTTCGAGACCTTCATCTCGACGCCATTGCGAGTGGTTTTGCCGATTGCGCTTGCGAGACTTACCAATAAGTGCGCAACGCGCCCGGGCGCATTGTCGGAGGTCAGCGAGATATGTGCGGCAGTCGCCCACGCGATGTTTTCTGTCACTGCAATGGAGAGGGCATTGTCCCACAGCGCCGGATATCGGGATAGTAATTCCCGGATTGTCTTCCTCTCCCACACTAATGCACAGCCCTCCGACACCAATTCCATGTTGGCGAGATATCGGAACGGGGTAGAGAGAATTGCGGCGCCCCCAAATATCTGTCCGGCGGTCAGCCACTGCAGAACCACCTTGTGGCCTTCGCTGGTGATCACGAACTGCCTGCCATGACCACTTGTGAGCAGGAACAATCGTTCCGCAGGGTCTTCCTGATTGATGATTACCGAGGATGCGCGGAATTGCCGGTGTTTGGCGAGGGACAGAACACAGTTGAGTTCGGCTTCCGACAACCCGGACAGAAATCGAGGTCTCAGCGGGCTGGGGAGGCCAAGGACCTGCTTCACGGGCGATAATAGGCAACGGCAGTTCATGGTTCGATCACGAGGTGCAGACTCGACCAACGCCACTACTGGCAGAGACCCAGGACCGCATGACACGTTTATCCTGAGATTTCATCTGGAGAAGGGGTAAGTCTATAACCAATGAACCGCCGGTCCGGAACCGTGCGTTCGCAGATCTAAAGCGGACCGGGAACGGAATTTATGGCCGATCTTCCCGTTCCGCGGGCGATAGAATACATTACATCAACCTTTGCGCTTTGTCACCAAGGGTTCCGCGAGCAGTGTCGTTGACACGATATACCGCTGGCGGATGGCGACTATGCTTTGGCTTGAGTGGGGCAGTTGCCGGAAGCCGTGGCCGAGAATTTCGCCCATTCCACTGGTGCACCACTCAAAACCAGACTTCCAACCAGAGTCTGCAGAGCAAGCGGGGGATACGCCTGCCGGTATCTGCGCTGGCGCTTCTGTTGTGTTTTACTGGTGCGGCCGAAAATAGCCAGAAGACGAGTGTGCTTTTGGACGATACAAGCAAGGGCAGGGTATTTGATGGCATTGGCACCGTAAGCGCGGGCGCGTCTTCACGCCTGCTGGTCGATTATCCCGAGCCGCAGCGAAATACGCCTCAACGTGTAGAAGGTCAAGGTATATCAAGTATGGGCTCTGTTGTTAGGCCAGCCGCAGTCCCGCCGGACGACCCGCAAAATCACTCACCGAACTACCGATTAGCATTCAATACCCATAATCCCAGCCTGGATTACCGCGACCGCAACACCTGCGGCTTCCTTCTCACCTTCAAATCGAAAACGCCTCGGACTAAGTTCAGAGGCTTATTCCAAAACTCGTCTCCGAGGCATTTTCGATGTTGACTAGCGGTTACTCAGGCCCAATGACTATGGTGACGCGAAGCTCCTACTCTGGCGAAAGGCGCTGCATCGCGAGTTGATTCCCTATTGTGAGAACGTCTCGATGATCGCTTCGGCGGTCGCGTCGGCATACTCGTCGAGCATAAGCGCAATCCACGCTGGAAGGCCAGATTTCGGACGATCAGCGGACGATCAGCGGACGATCAGCGCACGATCACTGCGGAAGTGAGCGAAGTATCGGTCGCCAGTACCGGTATCGATACGTCACAAGCCGATGTAAGCCATTGGGGGGCGGCAGTCCCCTCAACAGGCTATGATTTCATACACCGAACTGGACGAAAAATGGGGTTAGGTCAGAAGGATAATAGTCAATGTATTGGCATTCTTACTCTCGCGCCTTACGCAGCGCAGCTTGCATAATCCGCATGAGGTTTGCTTCGAAGCTTGGCTGGCGCCATATCTCACCATCCCATAATCCCGGGTTGGCGTTGGCCTCGACTACCGTGATGCGCTCCTCCTCATCCATCCGTAGGTCGAGCTTGGCGTAACCTCTTAATTGCAGCAAACGCGCAACACTAACTGCCATTTCGCTCATCTCGCGCAGTTTTCTAGGCGTGATCGAAGGGTGGCGATAGAGTACACGAAAGGTACGGCGGTGCTTGCCGCTGACCTTGCTTACCTGAGTTGAGAATCCCCAGCCGGCTTTTGCTCCAACAAATCGAAGCTCGATGAGGCCAGCCGTCGTGAAGTTGCCGCGCGCATTTTCAATCAGTCCCACGTGGAACTCCCGCCCCGTGATGAACTCATCGCAAACGGTCGGCTCCTTAAGCGTCCGCCAGATGCGATCTGCCTGTTTCAGTGCAAGCGGAAAGGACCCTGCCAATGATGAGGCGCTGATGCCCACCGAGTTCCCTGACTGAATTGGTTTCACGAAATAGGGTGGCGGAAAGTCGACTGTCTCAGGAGGGGACGTTGGCGAGAGTTCGACAAACCGCGGGACGCGAATACCCGCGGAAGCCATCAATCGGCGCGAGCGGACTTTGTCATTCGCGAGCCCGATGCCGACGGGCCCGGAACCAGTGTATGGAATCCCAAGAGTCTCCAGAGTGCCGGCAAAGGAGGGTTCACTGGAGAGTGAACAAAAGGCCAGGTTCACAACAATGCGCGGCTTCAGGCGGATCAGTTCTTCGACAGTTCGGCTGTCTCGCTCGACCGCCCCCACAACCTTTACGTTCGCGCTTAGCCGTCGCAGTGTACGAAGCACGAACAAATCTGCCGCAGCCTGGCCATTCTTTCTTTCACTGTCGATGGCGCGAACGATATCTTCGTCGATAACACAGGCGATCAGACCTTTGATCACGTCCGATACCCAGTCAGTCAGTGTTTGCGAAGAATCTCGCGAATGGGAGTGAAGTTGATCGTGATGAAGCACTCGGCCTGCGATGCACTGATACTTGGCGCCGCCTCGGTACTTGTACTAGTCACCTTCACCAGTTTCAGCCGCTCTTCTGAAAGTGCCTCTCTCAGCTGCCGGATGTACAAGGGCAGGTGATGGAGGGGCGACAACACGAGCAGTGCAGCGATGATGACCAATGCGGCAACAAGCTGCGCGTCGTTGGGAACTGGCCCGTGCGCGAACCACATAACAAGGTAGCTGGCAACAATGCCCGAAAGCAGGCTGGAGCATGCAAAGAGCGGCATGCAAAACGTATTTTCGCGGCAGTCCAGATACAGGAAGGAAAGAAAAATCCCCAAAGCCGCATAGAAAAACCCGATGGACCAGGCGAAGGGGGCAAAAGAGGGATCGAACAAGTGCGCAAATCCGAAGCGGAGCTGGGCAGCCAGATTGCCGCTGGCAAGCACGGCCAGTATCGCTGGAATCAACACCAGAACAGGCATGGCGATGCTCTGTTCCTCTACAAAGTAGGAGCGTGCCAATTCCTTACCGGGCACCTTGGCCACCTTTGTCATGCTGGGAATTCTTAGAGCGTGACCGAATAGATAAGCGCCGAGGTTCAACAGCGCAGCCAGAGAGAGATGATAGTCCTTCGTGCCAGCGAAGGATATGAGCACCGCGATGAGGCTGATGACAAGACCAGCCCAGGAGAACCAGCGCACCCGGCGGTGATAGACCCAATCGATGAACGGGGACATGGAAAGTACGCCGGCGCGCATCAGCACAAGAGCCAGAATGATGGAGACGCCACTGAAGCTGTAAGCCAGCGTGGTGGTAATGATGATGATCGCAAAGCCGGTGCCGGAGATAAAGGCCTGCTGCTTTGGAAGCGCAATGTTCAGGCCAAGGATGTGGCGTTTTCTTCCGTAGCGCCACCACCCCAGAACAGTGATGAGCGACACCACCGTGACCGCTGTCGAGACCGAGGCGGCAGGAATGATCGAGGCCACGGAAACTGCCCGGCCGCCGGTCAACAGGCCTGAAGTAACCGCCTTGCTCAACCCGCTGTACGGAACATAGGACACAAAATAACCGAGCGCGAACAGCCATATGGCCAGACTGTATTGGCGTTTCGTGGCAACTGTTGGCATCCAGGCCTTCCGCTCAGCAGGTCATGAAGTATCAATCTGCAGAACAGGCGATCACGATATTCAGGATCGCCAGTTCCGCATGGAGCAGCACCATTTCAATGGTGTTGTGGGATATTGCCTTGGCAGGCCTTTGGGTACATATTCGCCGGCACAATGCGAACCAGTTGCATCATCCCGCGATCTTCATGCGGAAGGATGTGGCAATGCAGCACGAATGTGCCGGTAAAGTCCGGATATCTCTGCCGGATAACCACCTTGCCCGGGTAGAGAGTTCCGTCAGTCGTTGTAACTCCCACCGGAATCGCAATGACATCCTGCCAGATGTAGTCGCTCGAGGGAGTGTATTTGTTGTACGTCGCGGCCGTCTTGTCTGCATTCAGAGATGGCGTGTCGATTTCAACAATCTGGAATGGATTCACGTGAATGTGAAAGGGGTGAGCCGGACCGCTGGTGTCATTCTCAAGCACCCAGTCCTGCAGTCCATTGGAAGGCATGCATTGGTCAATGATCGGCCCTGTCTCTTCAAACTGCTTGTTGTTGATCATCAGGTGCGGCAAGCCATTGACCGGATCGGTCTTGGCCCACTGTTGAAACCTGACCGGAGACCCAGGATTCGGAATGTCGTTGGGACCCGGTGCAGGCAGGTCCTGCAGATACTTTGGCATGGTCGCCCATTGCGATTGGCCAGGGAAGGCCCCGTTTGGTGGAGTCACCTGAGAACCCGTAACACTCACGTAGAAGATGGGTGTCGCAGGAGAGTTCTCAGTATTGGTCACAGTGTAAACACCCGGCTTAGTGGGAGCCTGCACGAGAAGATCGACGCGATTCCCACCCGACAGGTTCATCCCGCCCGGAACCACCCCGTTGAGATATGGCTGACTGCCATAGTTGCTCGGGCTGAATTGAACGCCATCCTGCGCCGTCTGCCTGAACGCGAATCCGTTTGCCGACTGCAATGCCTGCAAGTTCGGTATGAAGTTATCTCCGGCCGTGGCGTTCACGATGCGCCACAACTGGACTTCGCCGGGAGCCATAGTGATGGTTGGTGTCGCCTGGCCATTGACCAGCATCTGCTCGTTACCATTGGGGCCCACGCGCTCTGCATTCACGACAGAGTCATACTCCTGCAGGACGATGACCTTCTCGTGTGGCCCATAGGAATCGCCCCAGCTGTAGAACTTGCGGATCACCTGGTCGTAGCCGCCCGTGTCTGTTGACTCGATGATGAACGCTCCGGACATTCCATTCAGCATGTGCAGAGATGTTGAGCCATGTTTGTGCGCGTGATACCAATGCGTGCCCGGCGCCTGACCCGCACCGTACCTTCCGGAGCTGTAATCAGGAAGCTCAAAGAAATTCGGAAACGCGCCGATTAGATATTGCGGCCATCCTCCGGCGGCAATCGCTTCCTGGTCGGCTGCCAGCAATGACTCCGGCGCCGGCAGGCCATTCTTCTTGGCGTTCGCCGCCTGAGTCTTGTCGTACTCTCCTACCATCAACAACTGCTTCTTTCGGTAGTCGTCCGGCAAATCGGACCAGTGCTGCGGAATTTTGCCCGAGCTGTAGATCTTATTAAAGGTGGATGTCCAGTTTGGCTGATTGACCTGGGGAACAATCTGCACCAGCACGTTGTCGCCTAGCCCATCGGGGCTCGTGTGTGTGCCGTGAAAGTGGAGGTTCGCAGTACTTGAGCCATGGAAACAATTGGGGAATTTGTCCTGGCTCGGATAGTAGGGCTGTCCCCCGTTCGACACCGAGTCGCAGCCAAAGCCCGAAAATCCAGGCGGGCTGTTGGTGTCGAACGTATACGGAAACTTGCTGTCATCGACTTTGTTCAGAAAGGTAATCTCAATCAGATCCCCGACACGGGCGCGGAGCGTAGGTCCGGGAGCAACGCCGGGGCCAGGTGTTGGGCCATTGGGCGATTTGGTCGGATCCCAACCCACGAACAGACGCAAGGTCTCAGTTCCGGTGTTTGGTACCTGGAGTGTCGCGTCAGTCATTTCAATCACACCCACCAGCCGTTTTTCACTTGGGTGATCGTCAATCTCGCTTGGATTAGCAAACGCAGGGCTCCCCAGGTTCTGAGCCCGCGCTGGGAATGTGCCGCCAGGCAGCAGTATAAGCAGCGCTGCAAGCGCAATCGATACTGCGAAGCCCTCTGCCTTAGGGCCGATGCGATACGAATTGAGTCGAGACGAGGCATCTACCGTGAAAAGCTGAGTCCCTGGATGAACGGCGGTCAGGTCGTTGCTGTTTCTCACTCTCACGTCCAATCTCTTCACTGGAAACTCCTTGCCGAATCGATACTGGCCACTGATCGAATTCATGCGGCCACATATGGCGCGACCACCATTGAGTACTGCACTTGCTGAAGGTTGTGCTGCGCGGAGTCGTTCACCGTGAACGTAAAGTTGTAGGTACCGATCGTGGTCGGCGAACCAACGACGTAGATTCCTGCGTTGTCAGTCGTTGGCGAGAGTGACATGCCAGGTCCGATGCTGCCGCTCCCCTGCTGAATGATATTGCCGCTGCTATCTACTACTTGAAATAACTCGCCGCTGATTTGATACTGAGAGAATCCACCTACAACAATCTGCTTATTGACGGCGATATTCAAAGTCGCGCTGAATTGAGTGTTCTCGACCGCCAGTACCTCATTCACATTCACAACCCCCTGCTCGTTCTGATGGCCAGGAATCTGGCACTTGTAGGTGTAAGTTCCAGGCAGGGGGTCCGGCTGAGGAACAGCGCACTGACTTGAATTGGGCGACGGAGCAGGACCGAGTTTATTGGTTGTTAGTGTCGGAAAATGAGCCTCTTGCGGGTCCAGGTTGGTGAAGAACACAAGTTCGGTGACATCGATGGAAACAGTCTGAAAGTTCACAGTGTTGCCGGTACGAGTGATCTGTATCTGCTTCATTGACCTTCCTTTGCGCGGCAAAACGTTCAGGCGGCTGGCACAGCTCTGTGCAAGAGCAGTCGCGCACAACTCTCCCATATCAGGCTCAAGTTGCTCTGACGCCCGTGCCACGGATGGCAGTGGCAGTCGCGGCCCACGTCTAAGTGATGCTGCTTGAAGATATCTCTGCCGGCTAGCTCTTGGACGCACATACATACATGCGCTGAGCCGCACTGGTCCTCGCGTGACTTCTAAATGAGACGACCCACCTCATGGATCACGCTTTTCGCAATCTGGGAAGATGAAAAGGGGCTATTCGTAATGCATCGCAGACCTTAACATAATCCGTTTAGCCGCGCAACAGAAATAGCGGTGCTCGCTGAAGCTTTCAGGCAGGTAAAAACGCACTGAAGAATTAGCGTTAACGGAAAGTGAAAGGCTTTTGAGAGGGTTCCAGCGCGATTATCAGCAGGTGCCGATGTTACATGCTGTCAGCGTGAGTTACAGGCATATTAGCCAAAGCCCTGTTGACTCTATTAAGCCTCGTGTTATATTTAGGCGCACTTTATCGAGACGAGCCTTCACCTAGATAGGCGGCATATCCTCTTGCGCGACACGTCGCGATTGACCCCAGGGCGGAATCAGACGAGGCAGGTTAATCACGATCGATGATGCATCCAATTCGCGTTCTCGTTTGCGGAGTAGGTAGCAGCGCCCACGTCCTGGCTGTGATCCTCTCGGCCAGGCCGGAAGCAGAAGTCAGCGTTCTTACTCGGAACGCAACCCGGGCAGCCGCATGGCGGAATTCAATTCACGCAGCCCATATGACCATCTTTGAGCGGATTGAGCGGCACGGTCAAAAGACGCTCACCGCGGACTCGGTACTGATCACGAGCGATCCGGCACTGGCAGCGCGAGACTGCGACATTGTCCTCTTTGCGATTCCAGCGTTCCTTCACCGGTCTTACCTCATCGCTCTCGAACCCTACATCGAGGACGGCTGCACGATCGTTGGCCTGCCGGGCCAGAGCGGCTTCGAATTTGAGGTCAGGAACATCCTCGGTCGAAAAGCCGATCGCTGCATCCTGATGAACTTCGATTCCCTGCCATGGGTCTGCCACACTGTGGAATTCGGCAGGTGTGCGCAGATAAGCGGCACTAAAGAGATGCTGGTTGGTGCCGCGGAGGGCGATTTCTCCAAGTCCCGGATTCGAGATCCTCTGGCTTCGCTGCAACTCCTGCTGGGAGAACGGCCAAGGCTCGCCGTCGCGGGTCATCTCCTCGGCGTCACTTTGCGGTCTCCGAACGGCTATAGCCATCCGCCCATCATGTATGGCCGCTGGAAAGACTGGGACGGTGAACTGCTCGAGCAGTCGCCCCTGTTCTATCGAGGTATCGACGAAGCAACAGCGGCATTGCTGGAACAGATCAGCGGCGAAGTCGTCGCGACAAGCAGGCGGCTCATGGAACGGTACCCGGGGACAGACCTGTCGCAGGTTATCCCGATGTACGAGTGGGATATGTGCTGCTATGGACCGGACATTGAGGACACAACGAATCTGTTGACGGCCCTCCGAACAAATGCCGGGTACGCACACATTAAGCACCCGATGACTCAAACTCCGGACGGACGCTACGTTCCTGACTTCCATCACCGCTTCCTGACGGAAGATGTTCCTTTCGGATTGGTCGTTGTGCGCAGCATCGCCGAAATAGCCGGAGTGCCGACGCCGCGCATCGACGAAGTGCTTTACTGGTGCCAGGAAAAGATGGGGAAACAGTATCTGGTGAACTCTAAGTTGATCGGGAGTGATATAGGAGAAAGTCGCTGCGCTTTTCGATACGGATTTACGACGCCGGAAGAAATCCTGGGATACGAACCGCTGTTCACTGGCGCGCTAGCGAAATGAGCGCTCCAATCTCGAGCGCAAGCGCTGCCCCGAGAAGCGCGGTGATCTCCGAGTGATCATAGGCTGGGGCCACCTCGACTACATCCCCGCCGATGAACCGAAGACCTCGCAGAGAGCGCATTATGTCGATCGCTTCAAAGCTAGTGAGCCCCCCAACCACAGGCGTACCCGTTCCCGGCGCAAATGCGGGATCGATTCCATCCACGTCGAATGTGAGGTAACAGGGTCCGTCGCCCGCAACTTCGCGAATTGTCTTCAGAAAAGCTGTGCGCTCTCTGTCGTTATGAACTCCATGCATGCCCAGAACGCGAATGCCGGCTTGCCTGGAGAAATCGTTGTACTCGGCACTTTCAATAAAACCACGAATTCCTATCTGAAATACTCTGGAGCCTTCGACTAGTCCCTCGTCAATGGCTCTGCGAACGGATGTACCGTGATGAAACCGCTGCCCGGAGGCCGACTCATCGGATGTGTCGGAGTGAGCATCGAACTGAATGAGGGTCAGGCTTGGATACTTCTCGCTCGTCGCGCGAAGGATGGGCAAAAGTATGGAATGATCTCCCCCCAGAACGACTACGGCTGCGCCACGGCGATGCAAAAACCTTATGCCATCCCCAATCTGCCTGAATGCCTCGTTGTAATCGAAGGGATTCACGGCCAGATCGCCCGCATCGAAGGCGCGCAATCTGTCGAAAACGTCCACCTCCATTTGCTGACTGTAATTGCGGCACAATCCGGAGGCCTGACGGATCGCGTTGGGACCTAATCGTGCGCCGGGCCGAAACGTGACCAGGCTGTCGAACGGAATGCCGAGCACTGCCAAATCGACCTCGCTATCCTCATCTGAAACAAGCGTGGGCAGCCGGCTAAAGGTCCTGAATCCGGCGATAGCCGTTCGTGATGTCAAGTGGCTGGAATGGGATTCATCGTCTTTAGCCAAGAGTTGCGCGCCTCCTGTTCCGGCAAGGTCCCGACCGCATTGGCGTGTTTGGCATTTCTCCTCGTGGATCGTAACATTGCGCCGCGGCGATGATAGAAGAAGAATTGGATTTAAGATATATACGAAACGGAATGTCGCAAACGCACGCTGTCGCCATCGTTGGGCTGGGACCGAAAGGGCTCTACTGTCTTGAGCGCCTGCTGTCCGAATTCTATGCGCGTCCGTTGAAACAACCCCTTCACATACACGTCTTCAATCGTTCGGCAACATTTGGCGCTAGCCCCGTCTACGATCCCCAGCAGCCCGATTACATCCTGGTAAACATCAGCGTGGGAGAGATCGATCTATGGACAGCCAACGATCCACCGATCGTTGCAGGGCGCGGTCCCGATTTTCTCACTTGGTATCAGGAGCGGCTTCAGCCGCGAAAACCCTTGAACGGGGAGGAATACCTTCCAAGAGCCGTGGTAGGACGATATCTGATTGAAGGATTCAATCGCATTCGCGATCATCTTCCCGATGGTGTGAGGCTTTCATGTCACCACGGCGAAGTCACCGACATCGAGCCGAGCGGGACCGGGTATTGGCTTGAGTTCGCCGCTGCCGAGGGCCACGTCCAACAAATCGCCGCCGACAAGATTCTGCTCTCGACAGGCCATTCGCGGCTTCGTCCGGGCAAGGCGGAGAAGAGCTACCATGAGTTTGCCCGCCGTCATCCCAGGGCTGCTTTCGTCCCCTATGTCTATCCGGCAAAAGAAACAATGCGCTCAATTCCCACCGGTGCGAAAGTAGCCATGAAGGGAGTCGGGCTCACATTCATCGACGCTGTCCTGGAACTTACCGAAGGCCGCGGAGGGCATTTCTACCGAACGGGCAAGGGTGCGCTCGCGTACGCTGCCAGCGGCAAAGAACCACAATCCATTATTCCATTCAGCCGGACCGGCCTTCCCATGGCGCCGAAGTCTTACGACCTGCCCCAATTCGACCGACCGCTCACTTTCCTCGACGGTTCCGCGTTGGCCACTCTTCATGAGCGTTTGCGGGACAGGAAACTCGACCTCGAGAACGACCTATGGCCGCTTCTCGAAGCCGAAATGGAGCTGAATTACTATCGCGTCGCAATGGGCTCCGGCGAGTGGAGGCAACAACTAGACTCGTGCGGAAAAAACGCTGACGAAATGCACAGTGTGATTGAGTCGTTTCACCGTGCGTGCCTTACGACGGAGCGGTTCGACTATCGATCGGTGCTCGATCCAGCCGAATACCGTCATTTTGCGGACGGCTCTGTCTTCGTGTCCTTTGTCGAGCAGTACATGGAAGCGGAGATCGCCCGCGCTCGCCTCGGACAGGCTGGTTCAGCGATCAAGGCAGCCATCGAGATCTGGTACGAATGGAGAAAAGTGTTAAGCCGGTTCATTCAATTCGGCGGTCTCACTCCGGCGTCGCACAGGAAGCTTGTCGAATACTGGTTCCCGCGTTTCAAGCGTGTTGTATTTGGGCCGCCGATCGTCAATATCGAGAAACCGCTGGCCCTCTGCAAAGCCGGCATTCTCGATTTCTCCGTGGCGCGTAACCCAGCCGTCTCGCTCGATGAAAGCAGCGGCTGTTTCCGCATCTGCTCCGATGCCATCTCTGGCGCGGCACGATCGGCGGAGATCCTGGTAGATGCCCGCTATCCTCCCGTCGATATCCCACAGGATGCTTCGCCTCTTTATCGAAACCTCTGCGCCCGTGGAATGATACGCGCCTACGAGAATCGAGAAACTGGTCTGAGTTCCTCGACGTACTCTCCTGGGGCCATTGACATGACCGAAGGTTCGCGCTATGTGATCCGCGCGAGCGGCCAGCCCAATGAAGATATCGCTGTCATCGGAATCCCAACGGAAGGAAATCTCGTAGGCAATTTGACGGTAGCCCGGGATGAATACTCATCGCGCTGGGCTATGCAGGTTATCGAGCAGTTGCGATGCCGGGAACGCCGGCAAGCGGCTGTACTTGACGACCCACGACATTGTCTTTTTGAACAGCAATAGCGCGCGGTCAGCTCCGGTCCTCCGGCCGCTTTAGATTCCTGTTGTCGACGTCCCACAGATGCTGTGCGAACTTCCACCGATGTCCTTCCAGATCAATGCACTCATACACCCGGTCGCCCCAGAACTGATCGGCGGGAGGACGGACGATCTTGGCGCCGTACGCGATAGCGCGCTCGTAGTGGGCGTCGATATTGTCGACGAAGATATACAGCCTCGAGATAACCCGGCCATCAACCGTCTGCGGGCTTATCCAATCCGCATTTTCGGCCGTCAGCCCCAACATTACAAGGCTGTCTGCCACTTCCAGTTCAGTGTGAACGACTCCCCCGGACTTGTCGGTCATTCGCAAGCGCACTTCGAAGCCAAAAGCATTTACGAGCCAGTCCGTAGCCGCGGCAACATCGTCATAGAAAATGTGGGGAGTGATCCGGGGCATGTCCTTCGGAGGATTCTGGACCATTCGGAAATTGTCTCCTTGAGATTTGGTAAGGGATTTACCTCTTCGGGTGAATTCTTCTTTGTACGAAGAGACCAGGTGCTGCGGAGTTTGGCTGGGGATTCAAAAACAAGCAGATTTATAATGGAAATCAATCCGGTTGTCCAGCAAGAGCCGTCAGCGGACATCAATAAAGCCTGCGGAAGTATCCTTGGTTCTTACACTCCAGCGTCTCTCCTCGGATCCACAGGAAATCCGACATCGGGGTATCACCGCCGATTTGACGGAAGGATAGTGCCCTCGCCGCCCGAACTCAAAGCAATATTCGAGCGGGGGCCAGGACTTGGGTTTCAGATCAAAATGCTGCCGGCGGAGGCTGTGCCAATCCGTACAGACAGACGTGCTTGTAGTCAGTAATAGCAACGACCGGATGGTGTGGGCACCTCTGAGGTGAGGGCTGGCAGTTTAGGTCGGCTTCAGCACCCGGTAGAAAACTAAATTGTCAACGAGCGATCAGTCGATGACAATGGTCATTAAATTGTCCAATCCGAGTGACTGATTCTGTTCCGTCCTGAGGGACGACTTAGTGGAGCGCCTTACGTGGATACCCAAGCTTTTGATTGACCCGACCGATCTTTTTGTACAAAAGAGAATGTTAGTGTAACGCCGATTTGCCCAGTTTGCTCGCGATCGCCGTTGGAGGTGAAGAAATGTGGGAAGCCAGCATTAAATTGTCCAACCCGAGCAACACTGATTCTTGTACTCTGACCTTGCCGCAGGCCATTTGGAGTACTCAGGATTTGGGCAAGCTTTGTGTTAGCTCCGGTCAGTGGTGGCAGAACTTAGAGGGCACGGAAACGTTGCGGGTGGTATTGGATGATGGCGCGGGGAACTTTGTGGTGGTGTTGCATGGGGTCACATACGTACCAGGCGCGAATGGTCCAGGGAAAGTTCATTGTGGTGGATCTTTCAGCCCAGGAGAGGGCTACCACTGGACAGTAGTTTCAGTTTCGACTTGATTGTCCGCGCCGAACACTCGTGCACATATTTTTCTTCATAGCGGGTTCTTGAACAGATCTGCCGCCGTTTCAAGTTATGTGTCCCTGGCTTCCCGCAGTGCGTCTCGTGAAAATCCGGCGACCGGAGTGACTCCGTTTTAAACCAAGAGACGCAATGGCTGATGCCGTCTTGCCCGCCAGCGTAGTTTTACCTGCTGACAAACCTGTGTCCTCAGTGTCTCCGCGATGAATGATTTTCGACGGAGACGGCGCCTCGCTGACGGAGTCGAGCATCTGCGCCGAATCCAAGGAACTGCAGCCCTGGAATTTCGCCGCGGAGCTTCACCCTCGCACTACCGCACGGATGCTTATGTAAATCAGGAGACATTGTGAAAAAGGGACGCAGTGGCACAGCACTTTCGAATAGGCCCGCTACTCGACCATTGGGGGGAAGTCACAATCGACG
>Ga0210392_10000895_pt1 | contig 16547 bp, 16 predicted proteins | sample IncBWC30OmetaG_FD_161057 | JGI IMG/M metagenome (GOLD analysis project Ga0210392, IMG submission 161057) | Forest soil microbial communities from Barre Woods Harvard Forest LTER site, Petersham, Massachusetts, United States - Inc-BW-C-30-O ...
CGGACGGTTCGGCGCTGCGATCCTGCAGGCTGTCGGCCTCGATGATTGGGTGACCGGCAATGTCGATGCGTACGTGGCGCGTGCCGTCGCCGCCGCGGCGGATCGCGATGGCCTGGCCCGCCTGCGCGCGGCATTGCGGCCGCGCTTCGCCGCATCGCCCCTGCACGACGCCACCGGATTGGCACGCGACGTAGAGTCCGCCTATCGCAGCCTGTGGGACGCATGGCGAGAGGATGATCCGGCACAGTTGCGGTGTCTCTACGAAGCCGGCGACATGCGCGCGGCCAGCCTGCTGGCCGAGCGAATGCTGGCACGCAAATCACGCGATGCGTTCGCCTTGCATGTGCTCGGACTGGTACGGTTCAGCCTCGGAGACGCGCCGGCGGCGACTGTCTTGCTGCAGCGTTCGCTCGATGTGCGACAGGACCCAACGGTGTTGTCGGATCTCGGTGTGACGCTGCGCACGCAGCGACGCTTCGCGGAAGCCGAGGCGATGTATCGACGTGCCCTGCGGATCGACCCAACGCTGGTGCAGGCGTTGGGCAACCTGGGCAATGTCCTGCTCGACCAGCATCGGCCGGCCGAAGCGGAAGCCGTGCTGACCGAGGCGCTGCAGCGCACGCCGGACCGGCCGTGGCTCGTGCGCAGCTTTGCACTCAGCCTGATGGCATGCGGCAAGGTCGACCGCGCCGAAGCCATCCTGCGTCGCGCCCTGACAATAGATCCGGCGGATGCGGAGGCGCATGAGACGCTGGGCGCCTTGCTCGGACAAAGCGGCCGACCGATCGAGGCGGAGGGGCATCACCGCGCAGCCCTGACTGCGCTGAAGGAACGCCATCGCGGCCTGAGCAACCTGGCGATCACCCTGCAGGCACAGGCGCGACACGAGGAAGCTGAACAGTGCTACCGCGAAGCACTGGCGATACGGCCCGACTATGCAGTCGGGCATGGCAATCTGCTGTTTGCCCTGAACTACCGCACGGACCTGCCGGCCGCAGCGATCTTCGCGGAATACCGGAACTGGAATCGCCGGCACGCGATGAAACTGGCCCCCGCAGAGCCGTCGTTTGCGCTCGATCGATCGACCGGACGACGGCTGCGTGTCGGCTATGTCTCCGCCGATTTTCGCCGGCACGCCGCTGCATTGTTCGCCGAACCGCTGCTGGCGGCGCATGACCGCACGACGATCGAGCTGTTCTGCTACGCAGAAGTGGCGGCGCCCGATGCCGTGACGCAGCGATTTCGCGACCTGGCTGGTCATTGGCGCAGCACTGTCGGGCTCACCGACGCCGCGGTCGCCGACCTGGTACGGCGGGATCGCATCGATGTACTGGTGGACCTCGCGGGCCATACTGCCGGCAACCGGTTGCTGGTCTTCGCCCGCAGGGCGGCGCCGGTGCAGGTGGCATACCTGCTGGGCCACGGCTACACCTCGGGACTCACCGCAATGGACGCGTTCCTGGCAGATGCGGTCCTGGCGCCACCGGGCGCAGAAACGCTGTTCAGCGAACCGATCGTGCGGTTGCCGCGCATTCCGATCGCCTACGCACCGCCAGAGGATATGCCGCCGGTTGCGCCGCTTCCCGCCCTGGCCAACGGCTTCGTCACCTTCGGTTATTTCGGGCGGCCGGAGCGATTGAATGATGAGGTCATCGCCGCCTGGGCGCTCATCCTGGAACACGTCCGCGGATCGCGACTGATGTTGAACAGCCGGCCGTTCCGCGAATCGGCATTCCGCGATTTGGTCGCAGCCCGCTTCGCCGCGCAGGGTATCGCGCGCGAACGCCTCGAACTGGCCTGCACCGAGCCGCAAGTACACACCTGGACCGCGTACGGTGCGGTGGACATCGCGCTGGATCCATTCCCGCATAATGCCGGCACCACGACCATCGAGGCCTTGTGGCAAGGCGTTCCGGTCGTCTCGCTGGCAGGCCGCCCGAGCGTCGGGCGCTTCGGCGCGATGATCCTGCATGCCGTCGGAATGGATGACTGGGTCTTTGACAATGCCGCAAGCTACATCGAACGCGCCGTCGCATCGGCGGATGACCTTGCCGCTCTGTCGCTGTTACGCACCGGACTCCGATCGCGCGTCGCCGCCTCGCCGCTATGCGACGCCGTCGGTTTGGCGCGCCTTGTAGAAGCCAGCTATCGCATGCTGTGGGACGCCTGGCTGAGCACGGCTACAGCCCGCGTGGCCTGACATGCTGAGCATCGCCGCGTCGGCGCGCATCTCGCCACTCGCCGACATCGAGGACTCGGTGCGCGGCAGCCGCATCGTTATCGAGGACGACGTGGTCATCGATGCATTCGTCAAGATCAAGGCATCCGGTGGGTTGGGCGATGTGGTGATCGGCCGCGGGACGGTGATCAATTCGGGCTGTGTGCTGTACATCGGCAACGGCATCCGTATCGGCCGCAACGTGCTGATCGCAGCGAACTGCACGCTCGCACCGACCAACCACACCTTCGCCGACCCCGACCGGCCGATCCGCGAACAGGGCTTCCAACCCAGCCGCGGCGGGATCGTGATCGGCGACGACGTGTGGCTTGGCGCCAATTGCGTGCTGCTGGACGGCGCCACGATCGGCGGAGGCAGCGTGATCGGCGCCTCCTCGCTGCTGCGCGGCACTTTGCCGGCGTTCTGCATCGCCCTCGGGACACCGGCGACCGTGCGCGGCTGGCGTGGCCGGCAACGCTAAATTTACCTCCACGGCGTAAAGCAGACGCAGCAAAACGCTCGGTGCGCATCACTGTGTCGGCTGACAACCAGTTCACGATCCTCGGCGCCAGCGGCTTCATCGGTTCCGCACTCGTCGCCTCGCTCACGAGCCAGGACCGCGTGGTGCATGCGGTCACCCGAGCCGCGCTGCCTGGCCTGTTCGCGACCCGCCGGCCGGCGGGTCATGTGATCGCCTGCTTCGGGCTTACCGGCGATTTCCGATCCCGGCCGCTGGATACGGCGGACGCCCATGTCGGCCTCGTCGCGCGCTGCCTGGCAGAGTTGCGGTTCGATTCGTTCCTGCTGCTGTCATCGACGCGCCTCTACGCGCGTGCCGGCGCAACCCACGAGGAAGCCGCACTGCCCGTGCTGCCCGCTGACCCGTCGGACCTCTACAACGTGACCAAGCTTGCCGGCGAGGCGTTGTGCCTCGCCGGCCCGCGGCACGAAATCCGCGTGGCGCGGTTGTCGAACGTGTATGGGATCGATATGCCGGCGGCGACGTTCCTTGGGCAGATCAGGCGCGAGGGACGCGGCTTCGGCAGCGTCGTGTTTCGCCAGAGCGCCGGGTCCGCCAAGGATTATATCGGCATCGCAAGCGTCGTGCGGCTGCTCCCGGCCATCGCCACCGCCGGCAGGCAGCGGATCTACAATGTCGCTGCCGGCACCAACACCACCCACGCGACCATCGCCAACTGCCTGCAGGAAGTCGCGGGCTGGCGCACCGGTTTTGCACCCGACGCTCCCACATTGCTGAACCGGCCGATCGACACCAGCCGGCTCACCGCCGAATTCGGAGCGACCGACAGCGACCTTGCCGCAGACCTGCCGACCTTGCTGGCGCTTGAACAGGAATGCCAATGCTCACCATCGATGAAGCACATGGCCGCGTAGTCGTCCAGCACACGGACGGCACCGCGGACGAATACCGGCTGGATACGCCGGAAGCATTCGAGGCGGTCTCCGCCGCGTGGCTGCGCTGCGGATGGGACGTCAAATACGTCTACGGCTTCACCTGGATGGGACGACCGGTGATCCAGTTGCCGGAGGACATGATCCGCATCCAGGAGGTGATCTGGCGCCTGCGCCCCGACGTCATCGTGGAAACCGGCGTGGCCCATGGCGGTTCACTGGTCTTCTACGCGAGCCTGTTCGAGGCGATGGGCCATGGCCGCGTGATCGGCATCGACGTCGATATCCGACAGCACAACCGCACGGCCATCGAGGCGCATCCGCTTGCCAAGCGCATCACGCTGATCGAGGGCAGCTCCATTGCGCCAGGCACCCTGGCAGCCGTGCGACACAACATCGCGCCGCATGAAACGGTGCTGGTGGTGCTCGATTCCAACCACTGCCGCGCGCACGTGCAAGCCGAGTTGGAGCTGTATGCGCCACTGGTCTCGCCCAGGTCCTACATCGTCGCGTGCGACGGCATCATGGCGCAGCTCGCCGGCGCGCCACGTACCGCGCCTGACTGGACCTGGAACAATCCGATCGCCGCGGTGGACGCATTTCTGGAACGCCATGCGGAATTCGCACTGGAGGAACCCGCCTTTCCGTTCAACGAAGGCGTGGTGCGGCATCGTGTCACCTACTGGCCAAAGAGCTTCCTGAAGCGCCGATGATCGGACCACATGCCATGAAAGCGGTGATACTTGCCGGCGGCCTGGGCACCCGCATCGCCGAGGAGTCGCATCTGCGGCCCAAGCCGATGATCGAGATCGGCGGCCGGCCCATCCTCTGGCATGTCATGAACATCTACACGACGCACGGGGTGACCGATTTCGTCATCTGCCTCGGCTACCGCGGCTACATGATCAAGGAGTATTTCGCCAACTACGTGCTGCACGAATCCGACGTGACGGTGGACGCGAGGACCTGTGAGATCATCTATCACACCAACTATGCGGAACCCTGGCGCGTGACGCTGGTCGATACCGGTCTCGATACCATGACCGGTGGCCGATTGAAGCGCGTCGGCCGCTACCTGGATCCGGACGAAAACTTCTGCATGACCTATGGCGACGGTGTGGCCGATATCGACATCGGCGCGCTGATCGCGTTCCACCGGCGGCATGGCAAACTGGCCACCGTCACAGCCGTGGCGCCCCCGGGTCGCTATGGCGCGCTGCTGTTGCAGGACGACCAGGTCGCGCGCTTCAGCGAGAAGCCGCCGGGTGACAATGCGCTGATCAACGGTGGCTTCTTCGTGCTGCATCCCGACGTGCTGGATCGCATCGAAGGCGACGAAACGCCGTGGGAGACCGCGCCACTGGAAAGCCTGGCGCGCGATGGCGAATTGTGCGCCTTCCGTCATGACGGGTTCTGGCAGCCGATGGATACGCTGCGCGACAAGACCACGCTGGAAGCACTGTGGTCATCGGGTGACGCGCCGTGGAAGGTGTGGAAGGACTGAAACCGCGGGTGGGAACGCTACCTGACCCTCCGCGTTGTTGTCCGAATGACATCCGTTGCTCGCAAGATCGCGAGATCATGGAGGGGCAATGACCCGAACCACCAGTTTCCTGCTCGGCATGTTGGGCTGCATCACGTTGCCTTGCGTGGCGGGTGCACAGAACCCGCAACCGGCCGCGCCGCACGAGACGCAGCCACCGGTTGCGCCACCCAACGCCTCGCAACCTCCTCCGGAGCAAATTGCACCGGGCGGCGGGTCAGCGGGAACCAGCGGCACGGGCAACCTGAGCGATCGGCTGTCCAGACAGCAGGGTACGCTCCAGCCGCCATCGGTCGATCCTGGCATCCAGGCTCCGGTGCCGTCGCGTGGCCAGGGCACGATGCCGGTGATCCCGCCTCCCGGCACGCCCGGTGGCAATCAGAGCGTGGTGCCGAAGTAGTCCCGGAGCCCGCCAGGCGAGCGGCTAATCGAGCAGCCAGGGGGCGGCAGAAGCCTGGGCGATCTGCCGTACCTGGTTGAGCAGGCCTGGGCCGACGGGAATCCCTTCAGCCATTCGTTTCGCCGCGTTGTTCCATTGCGGATCGCCGGCGACCATCACCGGCTGCGCCGGATCGATCGGCCTGGTTGCACGCAGGTCATCGCAGAACCGCGCCACATCGCCCTGGAAGTCCGCAGCATCGCGGAACAGCCCGGGATCGATCGCCATGAAGAAATGGCCGATATCCATGCCCTGCGGCTTTTTAGTATGTTGCGGATCGGTGATCAGCGTGGCGCCCGACAGGCATGATCCCAGGATATTAACCATCGCCGCGAGCCCGTAGCCCTTGTAGCTGGAATTCTCCGGCGAGCCGCCGAGAGACGTCAGGAACCCGCCCTTCTCGCGCGCCTCCAACGGATCGGTACTCGGCAGCCCTTCCTTGTTCAGCACCCAGCCAGGCGGGCACTGCAGTTCCTCGTTCGCCTTGTTGCGGATCCGCCCGGCCGCCACCGTCGTCGTCGCCATGTCGAGCAGGAACGGCTTGTCGGGATCGCTGCCCGGTGCAGCAAACGACCATGGATCGGTGCCGAGTTTCGCCTCCTTGCCGAAGGTCGGTGCTACCTGGATGCCCGAGGCAGAGGTGCACGCCATGCCGATCAGCCCGGCCTTGGCTGCCATCAAGGTGTAATATCCGGTGGCGCCGAAATGCGCAGAATTGCGGACCGCGGCGATCGCCATCCCGGATTGCTTCGCCTTGTCGATGGCCACCTGCATGGCGTAGTGCGCCGGCACATGCCCAAGACCGCCACCACCGTCGATCAGTGCAGAGACCGGCGTCTGCCTCACGATCTGCGGCCGTGCATCCATCTTCGCCCGACCGTTGCGACGCAGTCTGTCATAGCCCGGCAGCATCGACATGCCGTGACTGTCAACGCCGTGCAGATCGGCCCAGGAAAGAATATCGGCGGTGGGTTCGGCATTCTCCTCCGGCATGCCCCAGGCACCCAGGATGGCTTTGATCTGCGCGCGATGCGTTGCATACGGTGCCGCCATGTCGGTCTCCTTCTCGATTGCCGCGCAGCCTTGCGCGAAGGAGGCGTTCCGGCAAGGGTGCGATGCAGCGGTTGACAAGGAGAGGATGATGGATGGCGCAGAGCTTTTGCGGGCGCGATTCGGTATCGATCTGCCGGACGTGACCGTGCCGCCGGAAGTGGCGCCGCTGCTCGATCGGCGGGTGACCCGCCGCTATACCGACCAGCCGGTGCCCGACTCGCTGCTCGATGCGCTGTTGGCCGCAGCGCAGTCGGCGCCGACCAAATCTGATCTGCAGCAGTATTCGGTCGTGGTGATGCGCGATGCCGCGCGCATCAGGCAGATCGCCGACTGGATCGGCACGATGGACTGGATTGCGACGGCGCCGGTGTTTCTGGTGTGGTGCGGCGACATGCGGCGCAACCAGCGCCTGTGCGAGCAGCACGGCATGCCGCACGCCAACAACAACCTCGACACCTTCCTCAACACCGCGGTGGATTGCACCCTGGCGATGGGGCAATTTATTGCCGCCGCGGAAGCGATCGGCCTCGGCACCTGTCCGATCAGCTATGTGCGCAGCCACATCGAGCGCGTCACACCGCTGCTGTCGCTGCCGCCCGGCGTCTATCCGGTGGCGGGTCTCAGCGTCGGCTGGCCGGTATTCCGCCGTCCCGTGTCGATGCGCCTGCCGCCATCCGTCGTGGTGCATCGGGAACGCTACGACGACACGCAGCAGGACAGCGAAATCCGCGCCTATGACGAACGCCGCCGCGTTCGCGAGCCAGTCGCGGCCGGCAGCCTGAAGAACAACGACGTCTATCCGCCGCGCGACGGCGTTGGCTGGAGCGAGAATGTCGCGCGTCAGCTCTCCGTTCCGGAACGCTTCGGTTTCGCTGCCTACCTCAAGACGCGGGGATTCGATCTTGCCTGAAGACCACGTCCACCGCGCGCCGCTGATCGACCGGCAGGCGCCGCCACGCCCGCGGGCGGTGCGTCCACGCCATGCCGCCAGCCTCGTGGTCTATCGCGGCGAGGGCGATGAGGTGTCGATGCTGATGGGCATGCGCGGCGCAAAGCATCGCTTCATGCCGAACCGCCTGGTGTTTCCCGGCGGAGCGGTGGATCGCGCCGATCTCGGCGCGCCCTGCGCTGCACCACTGACCGCACAGACCGAGCATCTGCTGCGCAAGAATGCCAACGAGCGGCTGGCGCACGGTCTGGGCATCGCCGCCGCACGCGAACTGCACGAGGAGACCGGTCTTTCACTCGGCTCGCCGCCGCGGCTGGACGTGCTGCATTTGCTGGCCCGCGCGGTTACGCCGCCGCCCAGTCCGATCCGCTTCAACGCGCGGTTCTTCGCGGTCGATGCGCGCCACGTCTCCGGGACGCTGGGCGGCGATGGTGAACTGGAGGGCCTGCGGTTCTACGGAATGGCGGAAGCTCTGGCCCTTGATCTGGCGATGCCGACGCGTCGCGTGCTGGAACGCCTGCGCCTCTGGCTCGCGATGAGCGCGACGCAGCGGGCCGGGCAGACCCACACACCCGTGATGCACCGCGATCGCGGCTGGCGGATGGAATAGGCGGGAGCAGTGACGCGACCCGATACCGTCATGGCGGGGCTTGGCTACGCCAACCACGCCTTTGGTTGCAGCGGGCCAAAAAGACTTGAATGGCAGGCCCTCGCCGGCCATGACGGAATGAATCGCACTCAGCGGAGCCAGGTATCAGTTGAAGCGTATCCGGCCGGATGTGTCGAACGGGCTGCGCGTCAGTTTCTGGTCCTTCTTCCACGCCAGGCGAAAATACAGCGCCGCCACCTCAGCGTAATTCTCGAATGAATCGGCCGTTGCCCATGCCTTGGCATGCAGGCGATCCGCCGTCGCGGTGTCGCCCTTCACGCGCTCGATCTCGGACCACAGCTCGTACGCCGCGGAACTGAACGGATCGATCTGCACGGCCAGCGCCAGTTTCTGGTCAGCCGCATCGGCATCGCCGAGACCGAGCAGCGCCGCTCCCCAGCTCATATACGCGGTTGCGAGCAGGACCTTGTCAGGCGCCGGCTTCGCTGCCAGCAGCGCCTCGACATGCTCGATCGCCCTGCGGTAGTGGCCGAGTTGGATATCGAGGAATGCGGCATTCAGCACCGCTGCTGCATCGTCCGGATCCGACGTGCTGGCGGTGTGAAACCAGGAATCCGCCTCATCCAGGTTGCCGCGCAGCAAGGCGATGATGCCCTGCAAATTCTCCAGCAGCGACCTGTCGTAGCTGATCGGCGTCGGCGGCAACCGCGCCTTGGTGGCATCGATCAACGCTTCGGCCTGGCTGAAATCGCTGTCGGCGGAGTGGCTCTGCAGCAGATAGAGCGCGGTGATGTAGGGATCGATCTGCGACATGCCGAACAATGCGCCACGGTGCACCAGGGCGGCCAGCGTCTCGCCCTGCTGCAGCACAAGCTGCTCCTGAAACGGCGGCGTGCGAATCCGCCCGCCCATCCCGCTGCCGCTGACGAGCATCTTGATGACGCCATCTTCGCCCAGCAGCGTCAGTTTGATCTGCTCCGGCTGATAGCCGAGTTGCGCCTGCAACGAGAGGGCAATCGCCTGCATGCGCACCGCCTCGGCGACGGCCATGCCGATGCCCTTGTTGTTTGCCGCGCGTATTTCTGGCACCGCGAGGACAGACGGCGCCGAGCAGATCTGCATCACCTCGTAGGTCAGCATGCTGCTGAGCGTGTCGGCATCGACGGTCAGCTTATCGAACTTGCCGCCGACCGTGGCGTCGAGCACGACGCTGGTCGGGTGCAGCACGGTGTCCACACCGATGGCCGACGCGACCAGCATCAGGAACAAGGTGAGGGACGTGAGGTCCATGGCTCGTCTCCGCTGGCCGCCCGCCCGGGCTGGCGACCACGCAGCGTAACATCAAGCCATTGCCATTCGGCAATACTCTATTGTGGGCAGGTGCCGGCATGCAGACTGCTTGGCGCCATAGGCGGGTGAAGCGCCGCGCTCTGGCGCAGTGCCGGTGCCACCTTCGCGAAGTAGACGGTGACGCGTTATGCCAGCGCTCGTTGATTGCGACAGATCGTTCCCACTGTCATGGCCGGGCGGGTCCAGGCCATCCACGTCTTCCTCGTATGCGTAGGCCAAAAGACGTGGGTGGCGGGGCCACGCCCGGCCATGACAGTCGGCGCAACGCATGGGTCATTTGAGGTTTGGTATTACGCCGCGCGCCACAACTCCCCGTCGCGCAGCACCTTCCCCTCGGCCTCGAGCTTCAGCAGATGCGCCAGGACGTTGCGTTCGGCGGCGCGACGCAGCCGCGGATGCACCTGTGAATACAGCGTGTCCATCAGCGTGTAGGTGCCGGCGGCCCCTTTGGTCAGCGCGGCAACAACCGCCTGCTCGCGCGCCATGCGGTGCGTCAGCATTTCGCGCACCAGTTCGCGCGGCTTCGGCAGCTTGGGACCATGGCCAGGCAGGAACACATCGTCGGTCCGGTCCAGCAGCAGCCGCAGGCTGGCGAAGTAATCCCCCATGTCGCCGCCGGGCGGGCTGACGACACTGGTGGACCACGACATCACATGATCGGCGCTGAACAGCACCGCCGTGCCGTCCTTTGCCGGCAAGGCAAAGCACAGATGGTCGGACGCGTGGCCCGGCGTGTGGATTGCCACCATGCCGGCGATCACGTCGCCATCGGCCAGCTTGATGTCAGCCGCGAAGCTGTCGCTGCCGCTGTCGCGAAAGCCGACCGTCGGCGCCCCGGTTGCCTCCTGCAGGGCCGGCACCGCGCCGACATGGTCGTGATGCGTATGGCTCACCAGGATCAGCGCGACATTGGGACCGGTGGCGCGCAGGATCGCCTCGACGTGCTCGGGATGCTCCTCGGGCCCTGGGTCCAGCACCACCAGCCCGTCCACGGTATCGATCAGGTATGTGTTGGTCCCGAAATAGGTCATCGGGCCGGGATTGGGGGCGACGATCCGGGAAATGCCGGGGAGCACCGGCTGGACCGTGCCGCGTTCGGGCTCGGGTTCGGTCAGGAAGGGCATCGCGTCCTCGTTGCGGTCGGCCTTGGTACATGCAGCAAAGTGGCGGGACTGGCAACGTGGCGCCACGGCATGCCAGGATCGCGGCAAGCGACATCAGGAGGGAGCGTGCCATGGCCAAGGGTCTGCTGTTCGCGGCGTTCGACTTCTCCACCGCCCACGCCGATGAGTTCCACGACTGGTACGACCTCGAGCACATTCCGGAGCGGCTGCGCGTGCCCGGCTTCATCAATGCGGAACGCTGGATCAGCGACGAGAACCCGCAGGTCGCCGTGGCAACCTACGATCTGGAGACCATCGGTGTGCTGGACAGCGCGCCCTATCGCGCGATCGGCTATGACAATGCGTCGGTTTGGACCAAGCGCGTCACCGCGATCGCCCGCCGGATATTGCGCTTCACCGGCGAGCAGCGACTGCCAGGCGATGTTGCGGCGCCAGCCGGCGCAGGCGCGTTGCTGGTGGCATCGATGAATGTGGACCCGGCAGCGGAACCCGAATTCAACGAGTGGTACAATGCCGAGCACCTGCCGCAACTTGCGGCCGTTCCCGGCGTGCTGTGCGCGCGGCGCTACCATTCGACCGCAGCGGACCGCGAACGTCAGTACCTGGCGCTCTACCACCTGACCGGCCTGGACGTGGCGCGGTCAGCGGCGTGGCAGAACGCGGCCAACACGCCGTGGACCCAGCGGATCCGCCCGCATTTCCGCGACATGCTGATGCTCCGCTGCAAGCGCTATCAGCGGAAGTAGCGCCGGCCCCTCTCCCGCGCGGCGGGGGAGGGTTAAGGTCGGGGTGCCACGCAGAAGCTACACCGCCGCGGCGCGCTCCTCCGCCCGCCGCACCCGCTCGCGATACACGTTGTAGCTGCCGGACGCCGCCACCACGGTGGCGCCGACCAGCGTGCTCCATGACGGAACGTCGCCGAATACCAGGAAGCCCGCCGCCGCTCCCCAGGGCAGGATCGTGTACTCATAGGGCGCCAGCGCGGATACCGGACCCAGCGCATAGCCGCGGGCGAACACGCAGTGGGCAAGGCCGCTCGACAACCCCAGGAACGCCAGCGCCACCCAGGCGATCGGCCCGATCGAACCGACAACCGGAAAGAATGGCAGCAGCACGAGGCCGGTGATCGTGTGGGCGACCAGCAGCCAGAACGCCTGGCATTCCGGCGTCTCGGTCGCGGTGAGCTGCCGCGTCATGATCCGGGTCAGCGCCATCACCATGGTGCCGGCGAGCAGCAGCAGCACAACCGGAGTCCACAGATCGCCGCCGGGCCGCAGCATGATCAGCACGCCGCCGAAACCCACCAGGGTGGACAGCGCCCGCCGCCAGCGGATGCGCTCGCCCAGCATCGGCACCGCCAGCACCGTCATGATCAGCGGCGCAGTGAAGCCAACCGCGTAGGTATCGGCCAGGCTCATCGACAGCCACGAGAAGTACCAGGTCACCGACACGAACGACGACAGCACGCTGCGTGCCAGCACCAGTTTCCAGCGCACCGGCCGCAACCGGCGCCAGCCGATGCCGCCCTGGCCAATGGTCACCGCCAGCACGACGGCCGCGCCGAACACGCCGCGCCACAGCATGGCGCCGGCCACGCCGACGGTCGGCAACGTCCACTTCGCTGTTGCGTCGCCCAGCGTCCAGATCAGGTTGGCCAGCACCACCAAGGCGATGCCGCGGACCGTGTCGGAGGCGTTGTCGGTGAGTACGCGCGGCGCCGGCACCACCACAACCTGCGGCACAACGTCAGCCAACGGCACGTTCCCCCTTACGGTCTTTCGCCTGCCGCACTCAGTCCTTTGGCGTGTAGAGGCGGTAGCGCCCCCACTGCGCGGTCAACTGGTAGTGCGACCATACCTCGGCGAACAGGGGGTGGCGCTCGAAATATTCGATGAAGTCGAACGGACCGCCGCACCAGGGCATGCCGGAGACGGTATCGACCAGCACCGCTGCGGGCGGCGCCCGGGCAAAGTCCTCGGCCACGGTGCGATAGAAGAAGAACTCCGGCCGGCGCATTTCCCACACTTCGCGGTAGCGGCGGCCATCCGGCAGGCAGACAGGATAGGCGCCACGCAGCAGCCAGGTATCCGTGCTGCGCGACGTGGATCGCATGCCGGCGTAGTTCAGCGCCGGATAGATCGGATAGACGTCCGGCGACAGCACGAGCACGCGCCCACCGCCCGCGGCGCGTTTCAGCATGCCGGCGACGCCCGCCACCTCGTCCTGCGGATAGGAAAGCTCCCGCCAGGGCGCCGGACCGGTCAAAGCCGTATAGAGCACGAACAATCCGGCCAGTACCCCGGCGATCGAATACGGCGGCGAACCCGCAACGACCGCCCGCTGCCGGTCGAGCCACTGTGCCGCCAGCACGCCGGCGAGGCCCAGGGTCAACAGCTGAATCGGCAGGATGTGATAGGACCAGCCCTTATGCTGCACGAACAGCGCGACTGTCGCCGCCACGGCGGCCAACGCGAGCAACTGCGGCAGCGCATCGGCGGCCGTGCTCGACGCGGCGCGCCGGGGCCGGAACGCGGCGAGCGACAGGGCCAGCAGCAGGGCCACGATTGAGCCGATTGCTGGCGTCACCAGCAATTGCCAGATCGTCAGGCCGCCGAGATAGAAACCCCAGACCAGCGGCACGACGGTGCCGAGATAGTCAGGAAACACCAGCGGCAGCGACACCAGGTAGACCGCCCAGACACCTGCCATCAGCCAGGGCAGCGGATCGCGCAGGCTGCGGTGGATGGCGACGCGGAGGCCGGGCAGTACCGCACCATCGGTGGGGCGGCGGCGCAGCAGCACGTATGCCTCCACCAACGCCGGGACCCCGAGAAAGTGCGGCTTCAGGGCGAACGCCACGCCGGCGAGCAGCCCGATGGCAATCCTGCCACGCGGCCGGGATCCAGCCGCGCGCCGTTCCGCTGCCAGCAGATAGGGCAGCGCCGCCACCACCATCAGATGTTCGCGCTGGCCGAAATCGTAGCCGGCCGTGAGCAGGAACAGCACCGGCAGCACATCCAGAAAGGCCCGCTCCACCTGTCCTTCCGCTGGCCGGTTGCGCACCCGCGTGGCGAGCCGCCAGCAGAACCCGCCATAGGCGAACAAACAGAGCTGCAGCGCAACGACCCCGCTCAGCCGCGTGATCGCTGCGATCGTTGCCGGCAGCAGGTTCAGCACAAAGATCAGCGGTGGGTTGACATCGATCAGGTCGGTGTAGAGATGCTCGCCGCCCAGCCAGCGCTGGCTGAATTGCAGGATCGCCGCAACGTCCTGGTTGAGCGGGGGCGCCAATACCACCGGCAGGAACAGCAGCGCCGGGAGCAAGGCCGGCAGGACGCGCCACGTCGCCCGCCGCAGAAAATCCATACGGAGCGTCCAGGATCGCGGACGCGCCGCGGCGATGGCGGCATCGATTTGTTGTTGATCCAAATGGCTCATGCGCATGGCGCGGGGCATGCCTTGCGACTGCGGCGGGTACAAGGCAAGCAGCGCCGGCAGATCAGAGGGACCGAATGGAGGCTGCGGAATACGAGCTGATGGACGCGGTGGAGGACCGCATGTGGTGGTACCGCGCATTGCACCGGCGCATTGCGGCAGCATTGACCGACGTTCATGGCCGCGTGCTGGATGCCGGCTGCGGCACCGGCGGCCTGCTGGCGCGGTTGCGCGAGGCGTGCCCGGACCTGGAGCCGTCCGGTGTGGAGTGGTCCGAACCGGCCTGCCGGCGCGCCGCCGCGAAATCCGGCGCACCGGTCGTGCGCGGGAGCGTGAATGCCCTGCCGTTCGCCGACGCCAGCTTCGATGCCGCGATCGCCGCCGATCTGCTGTGCCATCGTGAAGTCGAGCCCGATCACGCACTTGCCGAACTGCGGCGGGTCCTGCGTCCGGGCGGCCGGCTCATCGTGAACATGCCGGCCTATGCGTGGCTGCTCTCGGTGCACGACCACCAGGTGCATAACGCCCGCCGCCAGACCGCGCGGCAGCTTGCCGCCATGCTTCTCGGGGCGGGGTTCTGCCAGGTGCGGGCGCGCTACTGGAACAGCCTGCTGTTTCCGCTCATGTTGGTGCAGCGCAAGCTGCTGGCGCGCGACGGCGCCGCCTCGGACGTCGCCCCGTTTCCGCCATGGCTGGATGCGACTTTCCATGGCATGACAGAGCTTGAGCGCCGGCTGCCCTTCGCCTTGCCGGCGGGCGGCTCGGTCTTGGCGACTGCGGAGCGACCATGAATATCGAGAGCGACCTGGTGCAACATCTGGCCGATGCGACGGCGGTGCCGGAACCGGCGCAGGCGCACGGCATCGGCCTGTCCATCGTCATCCCGGTGTATCGCGGCGCCAGCACGATCGGCCTGCTGGTCGATGCCCTGTCGGCGCTGAACCCGGTCGGCGGCCTGGAGATCATCCTGGTCAACGACGGCAGTCCGGACAATTCAGCCGAGGTCTGCCAGGACCTGGTGCGGCGTGCCTCAGTCCCGCTCACCTATATCGAGCACGCCCGCAATTACGGCGAGCACAATGCGGTCATGACCGGATTGCGGCAGGTGCGCGGGGCGTATGTGATCAACATGGATGACGATTTGCAGAACCCGCCGGAAGAGGTCATCCGGCTGTACGATCATGCCCGGCTGGGCAAGTGGGACGTCGTCTACACCCGCTACGCGATCAAGCAGCATAACGGCTGGCGCAACCTCGGCAGCCGCTTCGCCAATGCGGTGGCCGATCGCCTGCTCGACAAGCCGAAGGGACTTTATCTGTCCTCGTTCCGCTGCATGTCGGCGCTCGTGGTTCGTTCGGTGACGCGCTACCAGGGCCCGTATCCATACGTCGATGGGCTGATCATGGAGGTGACGCAGCGCATCGACAGCATCGAGGTGAGCCACCTGCCGAGGGTCGAAGGCCGTTCCAACTATAATCTGCAGCGCCTGGTGCGGCTTTGGCTCAATCTGGCGACCAGCTTTTCGCTCGCCCCCCTGCGACTGGCGATCTATGCCGGCGTGTTCATGGCGCTGCTCGGTGCGATCGGCGCCGCGGCGACCATCTTCGAGGCGCTGTTCCTGCACAACACGCCATCCGGCTGGGCCTCGACGATGACCGTGATCCTGCTGGTGTCCGGCGTACAGTCGATGATCCTTGGCGTACTCGGCGAATATGTCGGCCGCACCTTCCTGTCGGCGAACGGCAAGCCGCAAGGCACGGTCCGCTCGATCGAGCGGAATGCTGCCGCCAAGCGGGTCAACGCGTGACGCTGTACTGGGTCACGCTGCTCATGGCGATTGCCACCAGCATGGCCGGCCAGACCATGCTGAAGGCCGGTGCGGGCGCCGCGGATTTCATTGCGCAGCTGTTCGACTGGCGTACCGTGCTCGGATTCTGCCTGTACGGGGGCTCGGCGCTGCTCTATATCGTCGCGCTGCGCCGCATCCCGATGTCGCGAGCGCTGCCCTGCACCGCAATCTCGTATGTCGCGGCAGCGCTGATCGGCCACTATGCCTTCGCCGAACCGATGGGTGGGATGCAGATCGGCGCGATTGCGCTGATCTGCTGCGGGGTGGTGCTGTTGGCGCTGGCGTGATGTAGGGCAAACGACGGGTAGAGCGCAGCGAAACCCATCACAGCGGAATCACCCAGCCACCGATGGCGGCGCACCGAACAGCCCCAACCGATCCTGCCGTACGCGCCGTTCATCGCCGGTCCGCACCGTGACCCCGGCCTTGTCGAAAAATTCCAGCACCTGGATCGCGACCTTCCGGCCATTCGCCAACTGATCGCGGAACGCGGCAGCGGTAAGCGTTCCTGCCGGATCAGCCGCCGCAATCGATGCGGCGATGGCGGCCATTTCGGCCACCGTC
>Ga0210392_10000896_pt1 | contig 16534 bp, 8 predicted proteins | sample IncBWC30OmetaG_FD_161057 | JGI IMG/M metagenome (GOLD analysis project Ga0210392, IMG submission 161057) | Forest soil microbial communities from Barre Woods Harvard Forest LTER site, Petersham, Massachusetts, United States - Inc-BW-C-30-O ...
GAAAAATGAAAATAAATGGCATAAATCTGCATTCTACATTCCCGGGAGAAATTCAACTATTGACTACCTATGATACGCTGCGGGGTGTGCGACGCATATGGCATATCGGGCGCGAAGTCCGAGCCGGACTGGCCAACAGGCGCAAGGTGGAAATGACTAATGGCTAAAACCTAATGTCTAATGACGAATTTCAAATGACGAATGGAGCGGTGGACATCAAGCAGGCGGTTGACGATCTGGATTCTACGAGGGTCTGGGGTGCGAGCCGCACGGGCAGGCGCTCCACCGGTTTCAACCCGTTTCAACCGATTTCAACCCACTTTTTAAAAAAATTATGAAAACAGGTACTGGCGTACGGCCATGGGTACAGAAATCGGATGCGTCAGGCGTCCGGTTGGTAAAGCGGCGTAAACGCCGCGCTCCAAACGCACTCGCGTTCGGCCATATTCGGCGATATTCGGTCAAATTCGCCGATATTCGCCCATTCCGGGAAAAAATTATTTTGTGCGAGGTGCTGGCGTACGGGGACTTAGCAGTCGGCCATCCGCCTTCATCCGATTTCGGCGCGACAGGCCAGGTGCCGGACGGGCGATCGGGGGCATGGAAAATGACTAATGACTAAAACCTAATGTCGAATGACGAAACGGGATGGGTCTCGCGTCTGGCGTCTGGGGGCAAGCCCAGGTCTGGGCAATTCCCAAGCTTTCACATGGTTTCCCAGAGATTCCCAAGGTTTCCCAACACTTTTGAAAAAAAATGTGGTACTGGCGTACGGCCACCACCGCACTCGCCATCATGGCAAATGAAAAAGGAAGAATGCAAAATGAAGAATTCAGAGCCTCCTTACGTCGTCTCCTACAAGCCACGAGGCGTTGGCGGGTGCTTGGCGCGGTCGAATATTTTAATGGGTACGGGTTGGCGGGAGGTGAAGCGGTCCCGCGAGCGGGACCGCGCTCCGGGACCAAATTCGAGGACGAGGACGAGGACGAGGACGAAAGGGTTAAGGCCGTTCGAGGTATTTCACCACCGCCTCGGTGCGGGATTGGACGTGGAGTTTTTCGTAGACGGTGTGCAGATGCGCGCGCACGGTGCTCAGGCTGATGCCGAGCTGGTCGGCGATCTCCTTGTAGAGGAAACCTTTCGCCAGCAGCGCCAGGATTTCCTGTTCGCGCTTGGTCAATTGCTCCATGTCCGATTGCGGTTTCTTGATCTGTTGGAAATGGTTCACGACCTTGCGGGCGATCTGCATGGACATGGGTGCGCCGCCGGCATGCACCTGTTCGATGGCCGAGACGAGGTCCGCGGGCAGGGTGTTTTTCAGGAGATAGCCGCTGGCGCCGCGACGGAGGGAATCGAAAATGAGGTCGCTCTCCTCGTAGGTGGTGAGCATGAGGACCTGGGTCTTGGGGAGCTGCTGCTTGAGCTGGGCGACGCACTCGATGCCGTTCATCTTGGGCAGGTTGATGTCCATGAGGACGACGTCCGGTGGGTCGGCAGGAATCCCTTTCAGGGCGTCCTCGCCGCTCGGATGGGCGTTGACGAAGCGCAGCGTCGGGGCGCGACCGAGCAGCTCGGTGAGGCTTTCACGAGTGCCGCGGTTGTCTTCGACGATGGAAACCCGGATGCGCATATCAGGCTTCTTTGACTTTGCTTCAATATGTTTGCTCATGCAATTGAACGAACGTTCGAGTGGTCAGCGTGGTCCGGGTACTCAGTGTGGGGCCGGCCACGGCAGACGCAATGTGATTTTTGTGCCCTGGCCGGTCTGGCTCGCGATCTTGAACTCGCCGCCGATGTCGGCCATGCGCTGCTCCATGTTGCGGAGGCCGTCGGACAGGGCGTCATCGGGCGCCTGGGCGAAGCCGCAGCCGTTGTCCTCGATGTACAGCACGAGCGCGGTCTCATCGACCACGGCCCGGAGGCGGACCTCGGTGGCGTTGGCGTGCTTGAAGATGTTGTGCAGCGATTCCTTGACGACGAGGAAGAGGTTGTGCCGCAGGTCGGTGGAGAGTTCGCGCGCGGGGATGTTCCCGGGAAAATCCAGCCGGCAGCGGATGCCGAGGAGCCGCAGATAGTCCACGGCGAACTGGCCGGAGTAATCGAGCAGGTGCGTGAGCGTGTCGTTGCGGGGGTTCACGGCCCAGACGATCTCATCGAGCGACTTGACTGCCTGGCGGGCGGTGGCGGAGATCTTGCGGATCCGTTCGCCCACGAGGTCCGGCTCGTCGCGGTCCTGGTTGGCGAGCTCGCCCATGAAGGCGATCTGGGTGAGGTTGGCGCCAAGGTCATCGTGGATATCCTTGGCGATGCGGGCGCGCTCGCGTTGCAGGGCGTTCTGCTGCTCGAGCACGCGCAACTGGTTGCGCAGCCGGCGGAACGAAACGTAGCGGACGATGGCGACGATCAGGCCGGTGAACGCGAGCAAAACGAGGCCGCGGAACCACCACGTCTCCCAGAAGGACTTGGCGACTTCAAGCCGGATGGAGGTGCTGGTGCGGCTCCAGTCACCATCGCCATTGCAGGCGGCGGCCTCGAATTCATAGTCGCCGCTGCTGAGGGTCTGGTGGGTGGCGGACCGGATGCCTTCGGGCTCCACCACCCAGTTGTCTTCCATGCCACGGAGCCGGTGGCGGAACTGGACGTTTTCCGGCGCCTGGAAATCGAACGCGGTCAGCTCAAACCGCACGCTCGAATGTTGCGCGGGCAGGTGCAGCGTGGCCGGGCCGTCCAAGATGGCGGGTATCTCCCCGATGCCCGGCGTGGGCGGCAGCACGCCGGAGTATTGGGCGATGACCCGGTCATCCAACAGCACCCGCGTGAGCAGCGTGGGCGGCGGCCCGGTGCTCTCGTAAATCTTTTGCGGATCCACCACGGCGAGCGCGGTCTGCATGGGGATCCACAACCGTCCGTCGCGGCTGCGGAGCACATCGGGCGAATCACCGAACGTTCCCTGCAAGCTGGCAGGCCTTCGCCGCGGCCGTAATGGATGGAGCGGACATGCGAAATTTTTCCCGCCGCAAAATCCGCGAAGTCCGCCTCGCGCACCTTGAACAGCCCGTGGTTCGCGCCAAACCACAGCCAACCCTCGCCATCGGCGACGATGTGGGAAACATACTCATCGAGCAAACCCTGTTCCTTGCTGACCTCGGAATAATGGCCGTCCTTCAGGCGGCCCACGCCCCAGCCGGCATAGCCGAGCCACAGGGTGCCGTCCGGCGTGGTGGACAGACAGCGGATGGAGGCCAGATCGTTCGTCGGACGCGGGGTGGCTTCGACGATTTTGTCGCCTTCAATGCGCAGCAGGTTGCCCTTGGAAGTGCCCACCCAGATGTTGCCCTTGGCATCCTCGACCATCGCCCGGATGATGCGCAGGTTGGTCGAAATGGGATAGGAGGTCACATGGCCGTCCTGCACCCGCAGAATGGCGTTGGGGGATTCCTGACCGACCCACAAGTCGCCGTTTTTGGCCGCGAGCAAGGTGTGCAAGGTCTGGCCACGCAGCGCGTTGTCATCGCCCCACGGGACAAATTTGCCATCGTGCCAGCAGTGCAATCCGCGTTGGCGGACCCCGACCCAGATCCGGCCCTGGGCATCCGCCGTGACGCAGGTGGCGGCATCGCCGGACCATTCGTTGCTGGTGGTGACGGAATCCCAATGGTCGCCCGTTTTGCGGACGAGCACACCGCTCTGGGTGACGGCCCAGACGCTGCCATCCGGCGCCTCAGAGATGGATTCAATGGAGGAGAATGGCAGTCCCGATTCCTTGCTCTCCAAAGTGATGGCGCGTTCGCGGATGCGGTTCAAGCCGCCACCGGAGGTGCCCGCCCAGATGTTGCCTTCACGGTCTTCAATGAGGCTCAAGATTCCGGCGTGGCTGGTCTCGATGGATTGAAAACCTGCGTCACCATGCCGGTAAAGCCCGTAGAAAGGCGTGCCGATCCACACATTGCCATCGCGGTCTTCAATCATCACGGTGGCTCCCGTCCCGCTGTTGTCGGGATAAAACTGGCCGGAATCCAGATAGCCGCCGTTCTCATCGCATTTGAACAGATGGAAGCCGCAGCAGACCCAGACACCGCCATCCTGGGCCGGTGCCAGCCGCATGGCCGAGGGGGAAAATTCCCGCACAACATGGAAGAGCCCGTTCGAGCAGGTGCCGACCTGCCCTTCCTTCGCCCACCAGAGCCGGCCGTGTTCGTCCGTGGTCACCGCGCACATATCCAGGCCGGCGGGGACGCCTTGATTGGTGCTCAACAGCGTGACCACGTTGTCTTTCACACTGTAGACGGTGCCGCCGCGATACGCCAGCAACAGGGTGCCGTCCGCGCCCTCCGCCAGGCCGTTGGGAATCAGGGCGGGCAGCTCCGTGACAAACGAGCGCGAGGTTTTTCCCGACAACCGGACCAGTCCACCGCGATCCAGCGCCAGCCAGAGGGTGCCGTGCCGGCCGCGCAGCATGGTCACAACGCCGTGGTTCGGCATGGTGATGACGTTGGTCAGGGAAATGGGATCGAAGCGGATGCCGTCGAAGCGCGCGAGGCCGGAGGGCGTGCCGATCCAGAGATAACCGTCCTCCGACTGGGCGAGGGCGTTGACGCTGTTGTCCGGCAGGCCGTCCTCGGTCTGCCAGGGACGCGCCCACCACTCGGCATCGTTGCCCGCCGCGAAAGCCGGCTGCGCAAAGCAAAACCAGATTCCCGCCAGCAGGAGGATGCGGCCAAGAAAGCGCGTGGACACCGGGGGAGGATAATGCCCGCCGCGGGCTTGGGCAAGAACGCCGCCGCGCTCAATTGCTCGCATGGAGCACGCCGTCATCATGCTTAACAAAGACGAGGTACATGTTGCAGGCTTTCAGCTTGGGGTTTTCCGTGTTGGAACCGAGCGTGAGGCTTTCCCCGTTGCGGGCCCGGCGCGCGTAGACTTTCATCTCGTTCCCGTTGACCGTGAGGGTCATCTCCGTGGGGTTGAACTGCTGATGCAACCAGTCCGGCACCGGCAGGCGGCTGTCGTGGGCCACATAGACCATCGCGTCCGACTTCAACGAGAAATCCAGCAGGTCCACCGCGCTGTAAAGCTTGTCCGCATTCGCCGTCTGCACCCAGTCGCTCCCGGCCAGCGGCGTCGGCAGTCCGCTGAAGGTGAAATTACGGTCCGCGTAGATGCGCGCGCCATCGTGCGCATCCTGCGCCACGCGCACCGAGGTCGTCGGGCCGGAATAGGAGAACGCCGCCAGAAAACGTCCGGCTTCCGCCTTGGGACCGGCGGCCAGCGCCGTGTCCGCCGGCTCAAACACGGGCCGGGTCAGCGCGGGCGGCGCCGGCAGCCGGGGTGCTGGCAACGCATAGCCGTTGGCCACCGGAAATTTCTGGCTCTGGATCGTCGTGCTCGCCGGCTTGAGGCCGGCACCGTGCACCGCGACGGTGATGTCGCCCGCGGTGGCCGTGGAACGGACCGCCACGCGGTTCACGCCGCATTCGAGATCGAGGAAGGGATTATTGATGGAGTTCGTCTTGCCGCTGTTGTAACCGCCGCGCCAGACGCCCGGGCCGCTCATGTCAAAATCCACGCGCTGCTGGAAGGTCGGGCAGCGGCGGCCTTCGGCATCCACCGCCTCCACATCCAACAAGGCCACGTCGGAGCCGTCGGCCTGCAATCCGCCCGGCCCCAAAATTTGCGTCAGTTTCAACGCCACCGGCGGACCCACGGTGACCCGGCTATCCGTCGCGGCCGGCTTGCCGTTGTTGGCGGCCACCGCCTTGAGTTCTCCGGCCGCCCAGGAGACATTGTCAAAGGTGAACAGGTAGCGGTCGGAAACCTTGCCATGGCCGAGCGAACGGCCGTTCAGGAACAATTCCACGTCGCCGCAATTCGAGGCCACATAAACCGTCTTCTTCGTGCCCGGCGTATAATTCCAATGGCCGATGATATGGACCTGCGGGTCCGCACGGAACATCGCCTGGCAGACGTAGTAGGCTTCCTTCGGCAGACGCACGCCGTCCACTTCGCCGCCCGCGCGCGCGACCTCGGCGGCATCGCGGCCGCCGCTGGTGGTGTCGGAAAAGATCCAGTTCGCGCCGCCGCTGTGGTTCGACGCACCCACCTTGAGCACATATTGCTGCACCTCGTTCGCGGCATATTGTTCGGAGGTGAGGACGTAATCGGATTTCCCCTTCGCCTCGGGATAACCGTAGTTCGGCGGCGAATTATCATCCCACACGCGGCGCGGGGATTCTTCGCGGTCATATTCGCCTTCCACCACGGGCAGGCCCGGAATTTCCCGTCCGCCTTCGGTGCCGATGCAGACATCCATGTATTGCGCATCGGTCTTGTCCGCGCGGCGATGCGCGTAGGCGCGGTTGCCGTGCGGGTCGTAGGCATCCATGTAGCCGCGCAGTTCCTTTACGTGCGCGAGGGAAACTTTCTGGTTGCCGCCCTCCCAGATCATGATGGACGGATGGTTTCGAAAATAAATGATCATGTCCCGGAACGCGGCGGCGCGGACCTTCCAGGCCGCGCCCACGGTGTCGGACTCGCCGTCCACCCCGGGCTGCTCGGCCATGATGCCGAGTTCATCACCGGCCTCGATCATCGGCTCGGAAGCCGCGCTATGTCCCCAGCGCACCCAGTTGCCGCCGGCCTGTTTCATCAGCGCCAGCGTGTAGTAGTGCAGCCAGTCAGGTTGCGCCGCGCCCAGGCCCGGCCATTCGTCGGTGGGCTTTTGCCCCCAGCCGTGCAACTTCAGGTGATGGCCGTTGATCCAAAAACCGGTCTGCGCATCCCAGTGAACCGTATGTACGCCGAGCGGAAGGGTCGCGGTATCCACCGTCTCGCCGCCGGTGCGCAGCGAAATGGCCACGTGATACAGGTACGCATAATCCGGCTCCCACAGTTCCGGATGGGGCAGCACTCCGGACAGGTTCACCTGCTTGCTCCCGCCCGCGGCAACATCACCGGCTTCATGCAGTGTCAAAACGGTTTTGCCGGCGCGATCCACGATGTCGGCGGTGACCTCGATCTTCCCGGCGGATTCGCGCGCGTTTTCCACGGGCACCTCGAGGTTGATCGTCGCGGCGTTCGTGGAGACGTCCGTCGTATAGACATACGGCCCCGCGGTCTGGAGAAAACTGTAGAGCGGCAGCGAAATATGCAGCGGATCGGTCACCGTCAGCTTGACGTCCCGGTACAGGCCGCCATGCGCAGGGTGCCAGTGCGGGTTGTTCCAGGGGATCTGGTTCGCCTGCAACTCGTCCACATCATCGGGGATCTTGGCGTTCACCTGGGCGGAGAGCTCGGACAACAGCGGGCTCGCCGCGGGCGCGAGGTTCAGCTTTTCATCGGCCGTCTTGTTTTCCGGCGCCACGGGCGTGTCGGTCACGAGCGGATCCTTCATGAACCGGTTGTCGCACATCACGGCGAGGACGTTCGGCTGGCCGAACTGCAGCCACGGTGTCAGGTCAAAACCGAACGGGATGAACCCCGTCTTGCTCACGCCGAGAAAATGGCCGTTGAGGTAAACTTCGCAAACCTGCCGCGCGCCCTGGAACTCGATGAACACTTTTTTGCCCGCGAGATCCTGCGGCAGGGAAAAGGTCTTGCGATACCACGTGCGGCCGCCCCACTGGTTCTGTTCGCCGCGATGGCCGATCAGGGAAAAATCATCAAACGTGTCCGTGTCGTTGTACGTGTGCGGGAGCGAGACGGTGGACCACTGGGCGTCGTCAAAGGCGGGCGTGATGGCATTCGTGTTGTCGGCCTTGAGGAACTTCCAGCCGGGGTCGAAATTGAGCGTCAGGCGTTCTTCCGCGGGTGACGAAATGGCGATGAGCATGCCCAATAGCAACGACGTCCGGAGACACCACTCCGGCAGCCGTGTTGAACAGCTTCTGCTATATGGAAACATCGTCACCATAACTAACCCAAACCCTTGACAGCCGCCAGTGAACGTTCGTTCTAGCCACAATGTATGCTATTTCATTGATGATTTACCGGCTTCAGTTCCAACCGCCGCAAACGCCACAGTTCCCCGCCGTTGATCTTGTCCGCCCCGGCCTTGATCTCGAACTTTCCGGGCGCCAACGTCACCCGCCCCAGCGATAGTGTCTGGTCCGTGCCGGGCTTGACCTTGCCGTCCAATTTTTTGTCACCGAAGCTCACCGTGAACTCGCTCCCGGCGGATTCCTGCCCCGCCGTGTAGTTCACCGTCACGTCATACGTCGCGGCTTTTTCCAACCGCACGGGCCAGGCGAGATATTCATCCGTCTTGGTCCAGTTCTGCACCATGTCATCCGTCTTTTTGCCGGGGCCGTATCGCAAACCCTTGCCGTGCAGCTCGGCATCGAAGGCGCGCAGCGTTTCGAGTGGGAATTCCGGTTGCAACAGGCGGCTGGTATCCGTCTGGATGTCGCTGGCAAAACCTAACACGATGACGGAATCGGTTTTGTCGGGCGCATTGGTCGGGATGGCAATGGAAACGTCCGTCGCGTTCAAGCGCGTGACACACAGCGCCGTGTAACTCAATTTGTTCGTCATCACCATCAGGCGAGCGTGCAGGTCGGCGAGGATAAGGGCGGATTTCACATCCGTTTTCAACCCGTCCACCACCAGCGTCCCGTTCGTCGGCCAGTTGAACACGTGCAGAAAAAGCGTGTTGCCCTTGCGCGTGCTCTCACCCCACGTCTGCACCGGCAACGGCGTGCGCGTGGTGCCGCGGATCGATTCACCGTTCACCTTCCACCAGTCGCCGATGCCCTGCAAAATCGCCACGTCCTTCGGGTCAATGAAGCCATCGCCCATCGGGCCGATGTTCAGCAGCAAGTTGCCGCCGCGCGCCGCGGATTTCGCCAGCAACTGGATGAAATGCGACGGCGGCTTGTGCGAGGTGTCAAACTTGTTCCAGCCGTAGGATTCGTCGGTCGTCGGGATGCCTTCCCAGTCGCCGTCGTGCGGCGGGAAATTGGCCGGCCGGTCGGTGGTGTCATCGTAATCGCCCCAGCCGTGCACGAGCCGGCCGCTGATGACCACGTGCGAATCCACCTCGCGGATCGCCTTCATGATGCGCAGGTTTTCCGCCGGCGGCAGCTTGCCCGCCGTGTCGAACCACAGGATGTCCGGATGATACAGCCGGATCAGCTCGCGGATCTGCGGGATGGATTTGGTATCCACATATTGCCGCGCGGACGCGAGAAATTCCGGCTTGGTCTCCCACCAGTTCACGCCGCCGATATGCCTGTCGCCGCCGGGATTCTGATAATCCCAGTCGTTGCCCGGTGCGTTGGAATTGCCCCAGTCAAACGCCTGCGAATAATAAAACCCGAACTTGATGCCCTGCCGGTCGCACGCCGCGCGCAAATCCGCCATCGGGTCATGATGCCACGGCGTGGCATCCATGATGTTGTAATCGTTCACCTTCGTCGGCCACATCGCAAAGCCGTCGTGATGCTTCGAGGTGATGACGATGTATTTCATGCCAGCCTGCTTGGCGAGCGCCACCCACGCGTCGGCGTTGAAATTGGTCGGATTGAAAGTGCCCGCGACCTTCTCGCGGTACACCGGAATGGGAATTTTCAGCACGCGCTGGATGTGCTCCGCGTATCCGCCGCCTTTGCGGCCCTCGAACTCGTTGCCCAACCCGGAGTACACACCCCAATGGATGAACATGCCGAAGCGCGCCTCGCGAAACCACGTGAGCCGCTCATCGAGGTTTGTCCGCGAATCGCGCCACCACTGCACCTGGGGACTGTCCTTGGCAGGCAGGCCAAATGCGTCGTTGGTGGATTCAACCACTTCATCCGCGGCGAACAGCGGAACGGCGGAAAGAAAAGTTGCGACCGCGAAGGCCACCGGCCATGCCGGCTTGAAATTAATTTTCATGATTGTCCCGGTGGTTCAAAGCGTCAGCACCACGACCGTATCGATCGGGTCGGGCGCGGTGGCGGGCAACGTGATCGTGACCGTGCTGAAATCCGTGAGGCTGTCCTTGTCGGAGACAAAAGCCAGTTGCCCTTTGTTATTCCCCAGCAGGGAGACGCTCTTGGGACCGATTTTGTAACCGTTTAGCACGAGCCTGCCATCCTCCGGCCAGTAGAAGACGTGCAGATAAATTTTGCCGTCCTTCTTCGTCACGCGTCCCCACGCGGGTTGTTCTTTCAACGGGCTGGCGCTGGTGCCGTAGATGGATTCGCCGTTCACCTTCATCCACGCGCCGACCTGTTGCAGGTCCTTCACGCCGCCCTGCGGGATCACGCCCGCACCGGTCGGGCCCACGTTCAGCAGGTAATTGCCGCCCTTGCTGATGATGTCCACCAGGTTGTGGATGACGGTCGGGGCGGGCTTCCATTTTTCATCGCCCTTGAAATAACCCCAGTGGCCGTTGAGCGTCATGCACGTCTCCCACGGCTTGGTGTCGCCCGCGCCGGGGATCTTCTGCTCCGACACGCCGTAATCGCCATAGCCGTGGCCGACACGCGAGTTGATGATGCAATCCGGTTGCAACTTGTGGATGAGCGTCACGAGTTCCTGGCTTTCGTCCGGGGAAATCTTTTCCGGGGTGTCGAACCACAGCACGGCGATGGGCCCGTAATGCGTCAGCAACTCCGTGATCTGCGGCTTCACCTTCCGCTCAAAATATTTCGCGAACACCTTTTTGCTTTCGTCCGGATAATCCCAGGTGTTGCTGCGGTAACCGTCGCGCGTCGGCACATCGGGATCCTCCCAGTCGCGGCCCAGCGAATAATACACGCCAAACTTGAGCCTCTGCTTGCGGCAGGCCTCGGCGAGTTCCTTCACGGGGTCGCGATGCCACGGCGTGCGTTTGACAATATTAAAATCACTGCTCTGGCTGTCGTACATCGCGAAGCCGTCGTGATGTTTCGAGGTAATGACCATGTATTTCATGCCCGCGTTCTTGGCGATGCTCACCCATTCGTCGGCGTTGAAGTTGGTCGGGTTGAAGTCGTCGGCGATCTTCGCGTAATCCGCCAGCGGAATCTTCAAACGCTGCATCATGTGCTCGCTGCCGCCGTTCGTGCCTTTGTAAAAGCAGCCGTCCTGCGCATACAAGCCCCAGTGGATGAACATGCCGAAACGCGCCTCGCTCCACCACGCCAGCCGCTTCGCCGCGGCGGGATCGTTCGTCACCTTGATGGGCGTGTCCTGGGGCGGCGCCGGCAGCGGAAGGTCCTGCGCGTGGACGTTTAGGGACAAGGCAAGGGCAAGGAGAAGTAAGACTCTCCAAAAACATTCAACCTTTAACGCCGAACGCTCAACGCTCAACGACCGGCACTGCGCGCACTTGAAAGTTGGGCGTTGAATGTTAAATGTTAAATGTTTTTTCGGGTTCATTGGAAATAGCCGGGACTTCATTCAACTTCCACCGCGCCTTTGAGCTTCAGGACGATCGTCGATGAGATCGCGTCCGGCGCGATGACGGGAACGGAAACCGTCACGCCACCGTCGCCAGTGGACGTTTTCAGTTTGCTGCCGTCGGCCAGCAACGTGGCGGTGACAGCTTTATTTTTTAATCCGGGCACCATAATCTTCCCATCCTTCGGCCAGTCAAAAACGTGCAGGTACAGCGTGTTGTCTTTTTGCGTCACGCGGCCCCAGGACGGTTGCGCTTTCAACGGGCTCTTGGATGTGCCGTAAATTGCCACACCATTCACTTTCATCCAATCCCCCATTTGGTGGAGTCGCTCGACGGACGGTCCCGGGATGAGTCCCTCGCTCGTCGGCCCGACGTTCAGCAGGAAATTCCCGCCCTTGCTGGCGATATCGATGAGGTTATGCAGGAGCGTCTCGGTGGATTTCCATTTGCTGTCCGCCGCGCGGTAACCCCACGTGCCGTTCATCGTCATGCACGTCTCCCAATCGCTCGCCAGCGCGTTCGTCGGGATCTTGTTTTCCGGCGTGCCGTAATCACCCGTAAGTTTTTTGGAATCGAGACGGTTGTTGCTGATGATGTCCGGCTGCAGCTTCAGGAGCGGCAACAGTTTTTCCGCGCGCTCGGGCGTCATATTGACCGGCGTGTCCCACCAGATGACGGCCACCTTGCCGTAGTTCGTGAGGAGTTCCTTCACTTGCGGAATATCCACCGTGTCGATGAATTTGTCCATGTCCCCGTCCTGCGCCGGGTCCCAATGGCCGCCGGCGGCCGCGCCGCCCGGATGATTCCAGTCCTGCGCCTGCGAATAATAGAACCCAAGCTTGATGCCGGCCTTGGCGCAGGCATCGGCCAGTTCCTTCAGCGGATCGCGCTTGAAGGGCGTCGCATCATAGATGTTGAACGCGCTCGCCTGCGAATGAAACATCGCAAACCCGTCGTGATGCTTCGCGGTGATGACGATGTACTTCATGCCCGCGTTCTTGGCGATGCTCACCCATTCATCCGCGTTAAATTTTTCCGGATCGAACTGCGCGGGCAGCTTTTCGTAATCCGCCATGGAGATGCGGCCGCGGTTCATGATCCACTCCGCGCCGCTGCGCCCAACATTCGTGCCGTTCCACACGCCGGCCGGCACGGAATACACGCCCCAATGGATGAACATCCCGAACCGCGCCTCGCGCCACCATTGCATGCGCTCGTTGTGCGACGCCCCGAACGCCTGCTGCCAGGCCACCAGCGCCGGGTTGTTCGTGTCATCCGTCGGCGCGTAGGAAAACGACGGCGCGGAATCTTTGGGGGCGGTGACGGGCTGCGCCGCCACCGGCTGGCTGCCGGCCAGTGCCAGTGCCAATACCAGTACCAAAGGCCCAAACGACGACAAAACTGCAATATGTTTTTTCATGATGGTGGTTGCTAAATCCATGGTGACGACGGAACCGGCAGGGTCAAGGTTTCCAAACCTGAACGTTTGTTCAATGGCAACGGGCGGCAAGGGATCCTCCTCGTCCTCGTCCTCGTTCTCGCCCTCGCCCTCGCCCTCATCATGGAAGCTTTGCACATTGGTGGTAACACGCTCTAACCAAGCGGTGGGGTAAGACCCTATGGCAATCTGGTTCAAGATGTGCAAGAGTCTTAACCATGAGAATCATGCTTCTGTTAATTTGCACCGTCGCGTTGCTGGCCACCTCCGGGTGCATTGTCCCGTTCGGCGGCCGGGGCGGAGACGACCGGAGTCATGATGATCATCATGACGACCATGGCGGCGAACACCATGACGGCGATCATCATGATGACGACCACCACTGAGTTGTCGCCTGGTTGCCCTTGCGGCTCGCACGTAGCGCAGACTGACAGCTGCTCTGTAGAAACCTTTCTTAAACCCGACGCCTCTGGCTCCCTCTCCGCCGTGTAACGGGGGAGAGGGCCGGGGAGAGGTGGTGCTTTCTCCTCCATAATCACTCCCAAACCTCCATTCCAGAACATGCCGTTTTCAACCCGGCTTTGCTTGGTTGACAAGCTTTCTACAAAGCAGCTGACAGCCTGCTGTATCGCCGATTGCCAATCGGCAGCCCCTCGCCCAGTGCCTGCATCCGGCATCACTCGCCACATATCACGCGTCACCTGTTTCATAATTTTTTTTAAACCGCCAGAAACCGCCGGAATGAATGGTGGGCGGCCGGTCAACGCGCCAGCGCCCCATAACTTGTAGGAGACGACGTAAGGAGGCTCTGAATTCTTCATTTTGCATTCTTCCTTTTTCATTTGCCATGATGGCCAGTGCGGTGGTGGCCGTACGCCAGTACCACATTTTTTTTCAAAAGTGTTAGGAAACCTTGGGAATCTCTGGGCTTGCCCCCAGACGCCAGACGCGAGACCCATCCCGTTTCGTCATTCGACATTAAAAATTCGTCATTCATTAGACATTAGGTTTTAGTCATTAGTCATTTTCCATGCCCCCGATCGCCCGTCCGGCACCTGGCCTGTCGCGCCGAAATCGGATGAAGGCGGATGGCCGACTGCTAAGTCCCCGTACGCCAGCAGCTCGCACAAAATAATTTTTTCCCGGAATGGGCGAATATCGGCGAATTTGACCGAATATCGCCGAATATGGCCGAACGCGAGGGCGTTTGGGCTTGCGCGGCGTTTACGCCGCTTCACCAACCGGACGCCTGACGCATCCGATTTCTGTACCCATGGCCGTACGCCAGTACCTGTTTTCATAATTTTTTTAAAAAGTGGGTTGAAATCGGTTTAAACCAGTTTAAATCGGTTGAAACGGGTTGAAACCGGTGGAGCGCCGGCCTCCGGCATGGCAGACCCGCGCCCAATGTCCGTTCGGCTTCGGACCTTTGCGTCCTTTGCGTGAGGGTGTTCCCCATCGCGCATATGACATTCATGTCATTCACTCACTCATTAAATCACAAGTGTTTGAAAGTTGAATTTCTCCCGGGAATGTAGAATGCAGATTTATGCCGACTTTCTGCAAAAAATCGGAGTGGGAAGGGGTTAAAACCTGCTAAAATTTTAGCACAACACATTACCGCCTGATTAAAAATGCGTTACAATTCACTGACTCACTGACTCTCCACCTCATTGACTGCCATTTATTGGCATTTCGAAAGTTTTTTAAAATCCAAAAATGGTGGGGCGGAGGTGCATGCCAGTCCGGCTCGGACCTCCGCCCAAACTTCCCCCGTCGCGCCGTAGCCTTGGCGAAGGCGGACGCCAGAACCAGCCCCGCGAAGTTCTACGTTTGCCATCTTCGTTTTTTGCCCTCCCACCCACTCCCAAACTCTCAAACTCCTTAACTCTCAAACTCATTTGCTCCGCCCTGTAGGCGACGACGTGAGAAGTCGGTTTCCAATCCAACCATCCAAAAATCCATCTATCCGGCCTTTCCCGGCTTACCTCCGGAGCACCGGGCCCTTTGGGTCAGATGTCGGCTTGTCACCTCGGGTATGCCGGTCAAACGAAGTCTTGCCAATGGGTGTTGGGTCGGACTTTTCCGGCAATTCATATCTAAGCCAGAACCATGCAGTCAGAATTCAACGCAAAGGCGCGAAGATGCAAAGCCGCAAAGCGCGCAAGGCAAAACGACAGTCAAGGCTGCAGGATTTGTCCATAAACCAATGGCGAAGTCTCACCGCCGCACCAAGATTTTTGAAATCCTTGCGTCTTTGCGCCTTGGCGTCTTTGCGTTAAAAGTTTTCAGCATCGTTGCGTCTAAGCCGTCGAAGGCGTCGCCATCACCGTCTGCCCCTCAGTTTTCTCGTCCCCCAACCGCCTCACCAACAACTGCGCCGTAAACACCAACAACCCCAGCGCACACAGGTTCAGATACAACGGCTGCCGCGCCGGATCCAATCCCGCCAGACACGGATACACCACGCCGAACAGCACAAATTGCATCGCCAACCCGTGTCCGGCCTCCGGCGCGACGCGCAGCAGCAACAGCGTGGACATCGTGAACAACGGCACTAAAATGACAACGAACGTTCCCCAAAAGCCGAACAGCAGGTCGCTGAAGTTGGCCAGCAGGCCGTAACCGAAGGCCGTTCCCGCCGCGAACAGGATCACCAGCAGCACCGCATGGCGCACCCCGGCGATCGCCATGGACAACGCCAGCGCGGCGAACACCAGCAACCATGCGTTTTCCGTTTCATCGAGCACGGCCCGCGTCGTTTCACCGGGCTGGGCGAGCTCTGGCAAAGCGATGCCCATGCCCTTGTCTGTCAGCGCATGGTCGAGGCGATACGTCAGCACGCTGCCCAGAGTATCCTTCGTCGGCTTGATGTCGGTGGGCGGCATGCAGCCTTCCGGATAGTTGAGCTTGGCTTTGACCAAATCCGGCAACGTCAGCGTCAGCGTGAAGTCGCGGATTTCCCGCGCTTCGCGTACCTGAAAATCCCAACTCGCCAGGCCGCGGCTCTTGAAGGCGACGCGGAAATCCATCACCTCGTCCGGCGTCACGTCACGTTCCAGCACCAGGCTGGCATCCTTGATCTGCATCTCAGGCAGCACATCGCGGCCGTCGAGCGTCGCACTCAGGCCGTCATACATCGCGCCTTGGGCGGGCAGGGGAAACGTGAGCACAATTTTTTGCGCCGTGTCGGCCGGGTTCCGCAATTTCCAAGCAAAGGCGCAATCAGTTTCGTAGCCGTCATAATAGGCCGAGCCTTTCTTGCGCGGATTCTGGCGCAAGGTCACCTGATGCCGCGCGCTGACAAACGGATTGCCCGTGATTGATTTGTGGACCTTCTTGGTCTTCAGCAGCGCGGGCTTGGCCGGGTCTTCCGACTCGATGCGTTCCGTGACTTCCTCGGTGTGGTAGATGTCCACGTTCAATTCCCCCTGCGCCTGTTCCGCGCCCCAGATCGTCTGGACGGCGTTGTAGTTCGCCTGCGTGACGCGCCCGTGCGTCTGCTGAAAATTCGCGACGCTGTGCTGGAGATACGAGCGCAGCACGGAGATCACGCCGCCGAGCAGCGTCACCAGCAGCAGCGCCCAGGTGAGGCGCATCAGGTTCCGGTAAATCGTCCAGATCAGGCTGGGACCGCCGGGTTCAACCGCCGGCCGGGCCGCGAGCAGGGCCGTGAGAAAGACGGTGAGCAGGGCGGCACCGATGAACAGTGCGATGGTGGGTTCGACGTCGAC
>Ga0210392_10000897_pt1 | contig 16529 bp, 10 predicted proteins | sample IncBWC30OmetaG_FD_161057 | JGI IMG/M metagenome (GOLD analysis project Ga0210392, IMG submission 161057) | Forest soil microbial communities from Barre Woods Harvard Forest LTER site, Petersham, Massachusetts, United States - Inc-BW-C-30-O ...
GTTCGGTTGGGACACCGATTCATTCAATTTGGAGACTGATTCGTTCAGTTGGGAGACGACTGCTTTAGCTCGGGGTTGGGTAGATAGCGTTCTTCTAGTTCTTCGCGATCCCTGTTTACCTGAAGATCCATGAGTTTTTTGGCGGTGGTGAACTCGAGTTTGGCTTCGTCCTTTTTGCCGAGATGCTGCAGGATCTGGGCGCGGAGGAAATGAACTTTACCGCTGTCGGGAGCGAGCTTCACGGCAGCGTCGATTTCGTTCAGGGCTTGGTCGAACCTCTGCTGCTCTTGATAAAGCTTGGCGAGATTGAACAGCGCACCGACCTGGCGAGGGTCGCGTTTGAGGGCTTGGAGAAATTCCCGCTCGGCGTCGGCTTCTTTTTGGCTGCGAAGGTAGAGGTTGCCGAGTTGGACATAATTGTCGGCGAGATCCGGCTCGATGGCAATGTCCTGGCGAAATTCCTGTTCACTTTTATCAAGTTGGCCGAGTTCGAGATAGACCAGGCCAAGATTGAAATGCAGGAAAGGGAGAGTAGGGTTGACGGCGAGAGCTTTCTGGAGCTGGAAGAGCGCGGTGTCGTATTCCTGATGCTGTAGATAAGACTTGCCGAGAATGAGGTGGAGTTCGGGAGAATCGCCACCAACGGCGACGAGCTGCTTCATGGCCTTGTCGTCGAGAGTTTTGTCTCCAGCACGGTTCGCGGCCATGTCGAGGACGTAGAGGTACATGACGTCGGACGACAGTTGCGGCCAAAGAGAATCGAGGGTGTTGGCCGCGGCGGCGTAGTCCAAGGTGAAGACCTGGCAGAGTCCGAGAAGATAGTGAGCTTGCGTGGAGTTGGGATCATCGCGCACGACGGATTCGAGGTAAGGGATGGCTTCGCGGTAGTTCTGCCGACGGAATTCCACAAGAGCAATATTCAAACGAATACCCGGGGTCTTCGGGGAGAGCCTTTCCGCTTTCTTCAAATTTCTGAGGGCCGCGTCCCAGTCCTTGCGGCGCATGGAGACAACGCCGAGGTTGGCATAGGCAGCGCCGGCGTTGGGATCAGTGGCGAGAACCTGACGGAAAGCTTTTTCAGCGGCGTCGAGATCTCCAGACTGCAGGGCGGTCTGGCCCTTCTGAAACCAAGCCTGAGGATCGGCAATACTTGCGGATTGTTTGGTTTGGGAAGGGGAAAGGGGCGCGGGCAATAATGGATCAAAAGGATACAAAAGAAGTGAAGCGACGACGAGGATGATGAGAGAACGGAAGTCAGGCGGCTGAGACATGCACAGCTAGTTTGCGACAGTGCGGGAGGAAGGTTCAAGCGAGAGTGAAGGAACATCGGAAGCGGCGAGCGAGCTCACTATGTAGCTGGCGCGAGCGGGCTTTCTATTTAGGACTTGACAGGGTAGCAACTATCCGCTATTAATCCGATTTAATAAGTGTTTTTGGGGTGGTTGAGGTCCCGTCGAGGACCGAGGGATTTCAGGCGAGTGGCCGCGAGTTGGCGACCAAAGGCAGATTGTCGCCGCGTCTGTATTTCCTCCTTCATGTCCGTGAAAGTCTAACCAAAAATTTGTGGACGTCTGGAGGTCTCATCGTGGAGCGACATCGCAATTCCTTAAATACAAGTTTGACGGGTAGGTTGGGAAACTGGCTGGGGGTAGTTGTATTTGTGCTCTTGATTCCATTTCACGCGTCAGCGCAAGACATCAGCGTGATCAGCGGAACGGTAATGGATAAATCGGGCGCAGCAGTTGCAGGCGCGACAGTGGTGGTGACGAACGCGTCTGGCAATCTGACGCGGACCACACAGACCAATGAAAACGGGGCTTATGTGGTCCCAGCGCTGCCGTCAGGCAGCTACGATGTGACCGTGACTGCCAAAGGATTCCAGAAATTCCAGGCGAAAGGCGTGGTGCTGGATGTGGCGCAGAAGTCGCGCGTGGACGTAACGCTCACGGTCGGAGCAGTGACGGAAGAAGTAATTGTTACCGGCGAAAGCGTGGCGCAAGTAGACACGCAGTCGGCGGAAATCGGAACCACTATCACGGGGAAGCAGGTGCAGCAGCTGGAGCTGAACGGGCGGAACTTTACGCAACTTGTGACGTTGGCGCCCGGGGTGGTGAACCAGACGGGCCAGGATGAAGGTCTTGTGGGCGTAGCAGGAAGCGTGACATACAGCATCAATGGAGGCCGCACGGAATACAACAACTGGGAGATCGACGGCGGCGACAACATGGACAACGGGTCCAACACGACATTGAATGTATATCCCAATCTGGAGGCGATTTCGGAGTTTAAGGTGCTAACTTCGACATACGGGGCGCAGTACGGCAAGAACGGCTCCGGCTCGGTGGAAGTGGAGACGAAGTCAGGAACCACGCAGTTTCATGGAAGTGCGTTTGAGTATGTGCGCAACCAGATATTCAACGCAAATTCCTGGGAAAACAACGGGCAAGGAGTGGCGCGACCGGATTACAAGAAGAATGATTTTGGATATACCTTTGGCGGGCCAATCTTTATTCCGAATCACTACAACAAGGATAGGAAGAAGACGTTCTTCTTCTGGTCACAAGAGTGGCGCCGAGAAATAGTTCCCGGCAGCACCATCAGCCAAAACGTGCCGTCGGACGCGGAGCGCAGCGGTAACTTCAACGACGTATGCCCGGCGTACACAGGCGCGACATTCGACCCAACGGCCTTTCCGGACTGTCCTTACCAGTCATCGAGTCCGGGGACGCCGTTTGTGAACAACACTCTGCCTGCAACGACCTCGACAACGGTTCCCGCGCTCTTGTCGATGATTCCCAAGGCGAATAACACGCTGGGTACATATGGCCCAGGGCAAGCCGCCGGCAGTCCGTTACCGGCTTACATAGCGAACCCAAGTTACCCGACAAATTGGCGGGAAGAACTGATCCGCGTAGACCAAAATCTTTCAGAGAACGAGCGGCTGACGGTGCGATACATCCACGATTCGTGGTCGACCATCAATCAAGGCCCACTGTGGGGCGTGTACAACAATACGTTTGACAATACCAACACCAACTTTGTGGGGCCGACAACCAGTTTTGTCGTTCGCCTGACTTCGACAATCAAACCGAATCTGCTGAACGAATTTGTCGCCAGCTACACGGCCGACCACATCATCCTGTCGAACATCACCAACGTGGCCCTCCCTTCCGGCGGTATCGATCTGCAGCCGTTGTTTCCAACACAATTCACTCAAGCCAATAAGATTCCGGCGATTTCTGTTGGCAACACGAATGGCACGGCTTACGGAACAGGGGGTTTTATGGTGGACACGGGCTACTTTCCCTGGAAGAACGCTAACCCCACCTACACGTACCGGGACATCATGACGTACATCCATGGCAACCACACAATGTTCTTTGGCGGCTATGTAGCGTTTGCACAGAAAAACCAGCAATCCACCGCGGATATCCAGGGCCAACTGGTTTTTGACATTAATAACCCGCATACCACAGGGAATCCCTTTGCGGATCTCCAAACTGGTCAGGTGAGTTCTTATGCGCAAACCAGCGCACAGCCATACTTCTATGACCGCTACAAGATCTTTGAGCCCTTTTTTCAGGATGACTGGCGAGTGACTAGAAAGCTTACATTGAACCTGGGCCTGCGCTGGAGCTTCTTCGGCCGATACCAGGAGAAGCAGTTCAAGGAGTTCAATTTCTCCAATACCAACTACGTTCCTCTGAGTGGCCCGGCACTTTATCCCTACAATGACCCGAACGCCCAGCTTCTGCTTCCCACGACCAATCCTTTTAACGGGTTCGTCCAGTGCGGCGCAATTAATCAAAGCTATCCGGGGATTTCCATGGGACCTACAGGATGCATGCAAAACAAGTACATGAACCCTGGGCCACGCATCGGAATCGCTTATGATCCCTTTGGCGACGGAAAGTGGGCGATTCGCGGCGGCTATGGAATTTTCTTCGAGCATATGAACGGAAATGAAGCCAACGCTGAAGCCCTTCAAGGGAATCCGTCGCCACTGGTTCAAAACGGAAGCGTAGGCAGTCAAATTGGATATCCCAACGTCGGACTAGGCGCCCAAGGAGCCCCGAGCCCATTCAGCGCCACTTCCATTCCTGGCCAGGTGCAATGGCCGTATATGCAGCAGTGGAACCTCAGCGTGGAACATGAGTTGCCGTCACACATCGTGGCGACTCTCGCGTACGTCGGCAGCAAGGGCACACATCTGACACGACAATATGATCTGAACCAGTTGCAGCCCGTACCGGCAAGCCAAAATCCGTATCTGGCGTCGGGCGCTCCCATTACGGGCAACGACTGCCAACCGAACAACGCAAATTTCGTTCTGGATCCAACCACCGGTCTTCCCACAGGAGCTACCACTGCGAGCGGCGCATTTGTGACCGGGCAACCAGCGGTGAATCTCTTTGTTGCGTGCGGGAATCCGGCGGCGGGCTATTACCGCCCGTATGCCGGGTTCGGCAGCATCACCCGTCTAGAGAACACGGCGAATTCCAACTACAACGCGCTGCAAGCCACGGCGCGTCGTACGGTGGGGGATTTGACATTTAGCGCCAGCTATACGTGGAGCCACTCGATCGACGATTCGTCTGATCGCTACGACGGAGGGTTCGTGAATTCGTACAACTCGGCAATCAACCGGGCGAGCTCGAATTTCGACATCCGCCAGGCCTTGTCGCTGAGCTACGTCTACGCATTTCCCTTCTACAAGCATGATACCGGGTGGAAACACACGCTGATGGGCGGCTGGCAGTGGTCCGGCATAACCGTGGCAATTACAGGTGCACCGTTCAGCGTCGCGAATGGCACGCAGTATTCAGACAGCGCGGGGGTGGCGAACGGCGTGGGCATCCCATCCTATCCTGATGTCGTCGGAAATCCCAATGTGGTCCCCGCGGACGTAAAGCAGGCGTTCGGAGCCGCGGGATTGTTTGGAAAACTTAACTACAACCCGACAGCGTTTGCCGAACCCGTGGGACTGACGTTTGGCAACGCAACCCGCAATATGTTGAGACAGCCTGGGCGGCTGAACTTCGATATGGGACTCTTCAAGCGCTTCGAGTTTAAGGAGCGTTACGCATTCGAGTTCCGTTGGGAAACCTTCAACACGTTCAACCACACGCAACTGGATTCCTTCAGCGGCACAAACCCTGGAGGATCTGGCGGTGCAGGTGGTTCCGTCTCTATGGGGTGCAATCCAGGCGCGGCCCTGTCTTCGGGTAGTGACCCGACCTGCGGCGGCTTCCTGGTGCTGAACGGCTCACACTTGCCGCGAATCATGCAGTTTGGCTTGCGGTTCCAATTCTAGTTTGCCGCCCAGGAGTGAGGAGGCAGCAGGCAGCGCATGGTGCCTCCTCGGGTCCAGTCACACCCAGGAAAAAGCCTCCCGAGAACATCGGGAGGCTTTTTCTTTTTCTCTTGCGGCGCCAGTTGTTTGTTGCGTATTGGCAAGAGCGTTGGTGTACAATCGCCGCATGAACCGACGAACATTTATTGAAACATCCGTTGCTACTGCAGTTCTCACTTCGCTCTCCACAAAAGCTTTTGCCGATGAACACAAGATTTCCAAGGTCGGCCTGCAGCTGTATACCGTCCGCGACGAAATGAAGAAGGACTTCGAAGGGACAATCGCCAAGGTGGCCGCCATCGGCTACAAGGAAATGGAATTTGCGGGCTACTTCGGGCATTCGCCGAAGGATGTGCGCGCGATCCTGGACAAGAACGGGCTCACTTCGCCATCGAGTCACGAAAGTTACGACACTGTGGAGAAGAAGTTGCCGGAAACGCTGGAAGGCGCTCACGTGATCGGGCAAACATTTCTGGTGTGCCCATACATCGACGAAAAGATGCGGACAGCGGACGGCTACAAGCGCGTGGCGGAAACGTTTGATAAGGTGGGAGCTGCCAGCAAGAAAGCGGGAATCCAGTTCGCGTACCACAACCACTACTGGGAGTTCATACCCGATGCGCAGCTGGGCGGGAAATTTCCGTATGACTTTCTGCTGGAATCGACGGATGCGAACAACGTAAAGATGGAGATGGATTTGTGCTGGATCAGCGTGGCGGGACAGGATCCCGTGGCATATTTCAAGAAATATCCGGGGCGATTCCCGCTAGTGCACGTGAAAGACATAAAGAAATTGCCGAACGTGAAGCCGGAGCAGCTGGCCTCGGTGAATATGAAAGAAGTGGAGAAGGGGCTGACCTCGGTGGGCGACGGGATCATCGACTGGAAGCGCATTTTTGCGGCGGGCAGCATTGGAGGGATCCAGCACTACTTTGTGGAGAATGATGCGCCGAAGGAAGCGTTCTCCAACATTGCGGCGAGCTATAAATACTTGTCACAACTGACGTTCTAACGGACCGCGCCGCATGTCGTAATCCCGGAGTGACGCGGGGGCCGCCTAAAAAACAAGGAACAAAGAACCCACACAAAGGTGGCGAGTGGGTCACCCGGCCAGTTCTAGCTGGACGCTTATGTAGCAGCTAGAGCTTCGACCCCTAAAGAAAAAGCAAAAACCAAAACCCGACCAGGTCAAAGGTGCGGCGCCGTCCAGATGATGAATCGTTCTTGCAGTCTCCTCGTCTAAAAGTGTTCAAGGGAGTGTGTATGAGCCGAAATCTTCTGGTTGCCGCCCTATTTGTACTACCCGCGACCATTCTTGCAAGTGACTCACCGAGTTTTCGAGGGGATCCGGAACATCCAGGCATTTATGATACGGCGCCGGTCGCGAAATTCACGCGACTCAAATGGAAGTTTCAGACGAAGGGCATCGTGCTGTCCTCACCTGCCGTGGTGGGAGACACACTCTACGTGGGCAGCGCAGACCACAATCTTTACGCGCTTGATATCGCAACCGGGACACAGAAGTGGGCATTTAAGACCGCGAGCAGCGTGGCTTCTTCGCCGGCGGTGGCGAATGGCACGGTCTATTTTCTGAGTTACGACGGTAATTTCTATGCGGTGGATGCTGCCGATGGCAAGTTACGCTGGAAGTTTCAAACGGGAGGCGAGCGGCGATTCGCGGCCAAGCACCTGCACGGTTCACAACCTACAGCGGAGACCATGCCGGACCCCTTCGACGTGTATCTCTCCTCGCCGGTGGTGTGGCAGGGCGCAGTGTACTTTGGATGCGGCGACGGCAACGTGTATTCACTGGATGCAACCAAGGGAACCCTGAACTGGAAATTCAAGACCGGGGACGTGGTGCATGCTTCCCCAGTGATTTCCGCGGGGGTATTGTACATCGGAAGCTGGGATTCGTACTTCTACGCGATCGACGCGGCCACCGGCAAAGAAAAGTGGCGCTTCAAAACGGGAGAGGATCCCGATGTTCACAATCAGGTGGGAATTCAGTCTTCGGCGGTGGTAGCAGACGGCATAGTGTATTTCGGATGCCGGGATTCGAATTTGTATGCCCTCGATGCGGCCACGGGGCAAAAAAGGTGGGCATACAACAATAAGGGATCCTGGGTGATAGCGTCACCGCTGGTGCAGAAGGATAAGATTTACTTCGCAACTTCCGATTCAGGTATGTTCCGCGCTTTAGATGCGAAGACCGGCGCAGAGCTGTTTTCACTGAAATTTTCCGGATGGCCGACGTTCGCCTCCCCAATCATCGCGGGAGAGATGCTGTACTCGGGCTCGCACTCCGGCACATTGTTCGCCATAGACCTGAAGGAGCAGAAGACCGCGTGGGAATTTCACACCGACGGAGCGAAGCAGAATGCCGCCACGTACACGAACGCAGATGGAACCCCCAATTATGCGGCAGCGTATGCGAGCGATTTTTACGATGACATGGTCGCGGGAATGCGCAAGATCATGACCGTAGGATCAATCTACGCCTCGCCCGTGCTGGCCAATGGAGTGCTCTATGTGGGAAGCACGGATGGCGCATTGTACGCGCTGATCTAGAAGCTCGTCGGATTCCAACGAATTTCAACATGGTTGCCCACGGACGGAGTGTGAGCTAAAGGATTGAGCGGCACGACCGCGGCAAGTCGATGCGTCGCGGAGAGAACTGGGAGAACAGTGGTGCGCAGCGACCCAGGGCAGGCTATGATGTCGGCACTCGCTCCAAAAAGACAAATCTGAGGTCGGCACATTGGCGAAGGAATCGTCGAAGATCTTTCCCGTAGCACTGATTGCTGGATTGCTGCTCTTCGGAGTGGGGTGCGCGCCGCTGGCAGGTGGACACGGGCAAGTTGCGTTTGCAGCGGTGCGGTGGATGGGGCTGGCAGCGCTTGCGTATGCAGGAATTCAGCGGAGTTCGCTGACATTCTTTATCTTCTTGGCGATGTTTGTGGGATGGGAGATTGGGCTGGATTGGCCGGGGTTTGCGGCGCATCTGCGGGTGTTGAGCGACATTTTTCTGCGGCTGATCAAAGTGATTGTGGCCCCGCTGATACTGGGAACGCTGGTGACGGGCATTGCGGGACACGGCGACCTGAAAAAAGTGGGACGCATCGGCCTGAAAAGCCTGATCTATTTTGAAGTGGTGACGACGATTGCGTTGTTCATTGGCGTGGCTGCGATCAACCTGACGCGTGCGGGTGAAGGGCTGTCGCTGCCGGCGGCTTCGGCAGAACAGAGGCCCCAAAACGTGGCGCCGCTGAAGTGGGACGATTTTCTGTTGCATGTGTTTCCGGAAAACATCGTGAAGGCAGTGGGGGAGAACCAGATATTACAGGTGGCGGTGTTCGCGGTGTTGTTTGGCATCGCGCTGACGCGCGTTCCGGAGAAGTTGCGGCAACCGATGCTGAGCGTGGCGGAGTCGTTGACGCAGGCCATGTTCAAATTCACGAATATCGTGATGTATTACGCGCCGATTGGCGTGGGAGCGGCGATGGCGTACACGGTAGGGCACATGGGAATCAGCGTGCTGCTACCACTGGGGAAACTGTTGTTGACCGCGTACGGCGCCTTGCTGGTGTTCCTAATTTTTGTGTTGCTTCCTATCGTGCTGCTGGCGCGACTGCCGCTGGTGCGGTTCCTAAAGTATGTAGCCGAACCGGCCACGATTGCATTTGCTACCAGCACCTCAGAGGCAGCGCTGCCGCGCGCGATGGAGTGCATGGAGGAGTTCGGAGTGCCGCGGGAAATTGTGGCGTTCGTAATTCCGGCGGGATACAGCTTCAATCTGGATGGCTCGACGCTGTACCTGGCGATGGCGTCGATCTTCGTGGCGCAGGCTGCGGGGATTCACATGGGATGGACGGAGCAGCTGTTCATGGTGTTTGCGCTGATGTTGACGAGCAAAGGAATCGCCGGTGTGCCGCGCGCGACTCTAGTGGTGTTGATGGCCACGGCGTCTACATTCCACCTTCCGTTTGAACCCATCTTCATGATCCTCGGCGTGGACACGCTAATCGACATGGCGCGCACGTCGTTGAATGTAACCGGCAACTGCCTGGCCAGTGCGGTAATCGCACGATGGGAAGGAGAGCTGCTCGAGCCGAAAGCGTCTGCGTCGCTCGAGTCTTTGTGAGATCCTCCGAGACGCAAACTGCGCGTCCTCAGGATGATACCCTGGTAGGCAAACGACGCGGCTCCCCGGATGGCACGATGGTGGGCGTTATGCGATGCGGGAGACGAACCGCTAGGAGAAGAGCAGGGATACCACAGTCCTGACTAACGCTATCAACACCCAGGATGCAGCATGCCACAGAGGCTGAAATGGCGGGCGGGATGCTCCGCACCCGGGCAAAGCGCGCTTCCCAGGGAAACGGAATCGGTGGCGGCGCCTGAGATTGCTTGCGCACCGCATTCATCACCGAAGCGGTGAAACCGGAGGACCGGAATCGTGGGCCGCGTGCCGGGAATACGGAGTGCCGGCCTTCGCGCCGGCAGTGGAGCGTTCTTGCTTTCCGCAGGTTTCCAGGTAGCAATGTTGAATGTGAGTTTTCTGCCCAAATTCGCGCACCGATGAGACCTCAGGATTCAGGAAATGGGGGGCAGCCCGGGAACGAGGCAAGAGCCGTGTTGCCAATGTATTGGAGATCTTCGATGCCGATTTTGCTGGTGTAAAAGCCGTCGCAGGTCATCTGGCGAAGGTGCGCAAAGAAAGTGACGCCTTGGGTGAGCGATGGATCGGATACGGAGTTTTTGCGATAGGCGATGAGGTCGAGAGCTTCTTTTTGTTGCGCGGGGGTGGAATCGAGGAAGGTGGCGCCGTACTGGTCGGCGCAGAAATTGTCGAGCCACATGAGGCCGCCGCCGAATGCAAGTTGGTAGTCTTCGTTTTCGCTGGTGAGGAGATCGATGAACTCGGGTGCGCCGGCTTCAACCGCTCCGCCAGACTTATCGTCCTTGGGAATAATGGCGTCGCAGAGGAAGACGAGTGTGGCGTATTGGTGAGGGGGAAAGAATTTGGGAGTGTACTTCCCTGCCGGAGACGCCTTCGCTTCGTGAACTATTTGATGGACGAGCGCCGCGGCTTCCGCGGGGATGACCTGGAGGATGGAGCCGGCGGCCCCGCCGACAGTGAGATTTCTGAGCACATCGCGCCTGGAAATTCTCGACATGTGGCTACTCCTTTTTTTTGCACCAGGAGAAACGTCGAGACCTCAGCGGCTAAAGTGAGGCCAAGCACATACGGCACGACTGAAGTCGCGCCCTCCCGACTTACAAGAACTTTTGCACAAACTCCAAAGCCCCGATCCGCCAAAGAAAACCAAGAACCCACACGCAAAAGCGGCGTGGGGGGCACCCGCGCGAAAAATCAAAGAAAGATTCCTCACTCCGCAGTCTCCGTTCGGAATGACAATTTTGGTGAATAGTAATCGTGACGGCCAAAAAACAGATCCCTCGCTGCGCTCGGGATGACCGCGAATTGTACTTCTTCCATCATAGTTAGAGGCTCCCGCTGCGGGCTTGGGCCAACAGATACTCGGAGGCGCGCCAGGAAAGCGCCATGATGGTGAGGGTAGGATTCTTGTCGGGATTGGTAACCAGCGGGGCGCCGTCGGTGACAAAAAGATTTTTGACGTCGTGGGCCTGGCAATAGCCATTCAACACGGAGGTTTTGGGGTCGGCGCCCATGCGCGCGGTGCCGACTTCATGGATGACTTTGCCGCCGGCTTCGATGCCAAAAGGGTGAGGGCCATCGATGTCGGTCTTGGTCTGATATTCACCGCCCATAGTTTCGATGATGGATTTGAAAGTTTCCTGCATGTCCTTGGCCTGGCGGATTTCGTACTCGCTCCATTTAAAGTGGAAGCGCAGCACGGGAATGCCCCATTCATCCACGAGATCGGGATCGATTTCGCAGTAGGTATCGGGATTCGCGATCATTTCGCCGCGTCCCGCAAAGCCAATGGTAGTGCCGTAGCGCTGCCGGCAGGTGCGCTTCAGATTGAGGCCGTAGCCCTCAACATCATCACACAAGGGGGCAAACATACCGGCGCTAGGCAACTCGCGACCGCCGCTAATCTCAATGTGGTAGCCGCGCGGGAAATCATTCTTGCGATCGTATTTCCACCAGGGAATGTACATGTGCATCCCGCCGACTCCATCATGATTGTGAGGCGGGATCTTGGCCATTTCAGGAACGTACCCGCCGCCGTTGCTTCCGACGGAGTCCGTGAGATTGCGGCCGACCCACCCGGAAGAATTGGCGAGACCGTCAGGGAACAATTTGGATTGGGAATTGAGAAGAAGGCGAGCGGATTCACAAGAGCTTGCCGCAACAACGACGGCGCGGGCGTGAACACGTTTTTCGGTGCGCGTAGTCTTATCGATGTAAGAAACGCCAGTGGCTTTTCCCTCGGGGCCGACAAGGATTTCACGCGCCATCGCGCCGGTAATCAGCGTGAACTTGCCGGTCTGCATCGCGGCAGGAATGAGCACCTGGCTGGAGCTGAAATTAGAGGCGGTGACGCAACCTCGCCCGCATTGGCCGCAGTAGTGGCAGGAGGGACGGCCGTTGAGCGGCTTGGTGAGAACGGCGAGGCGCGAGGGAATGCAGGCGATATTGAGTTTGTCGCAAGCCTTCTTGATGAGGACTTCGTTGCAGCGCGGTTTGGGAGGAGGAAGGAAAACGCCGTCGGGCGCACTGGGTACATTTTCTTTGGTGCCGAAGACGCCGATATAGCTTTCAACTTTGTCGTAATAAGGTGAAATATCCTCGTAGGTGATGGGCCAGTCCTCGCCAAGACCGTCGCGTGTTTTGGACTTGAAATCGACGGGAGCGAAACGCAGAGCAATGCGGCCCCAGTGATTGGTGCGTCCACCGACGATGCGGGAGCGGAACCACTGAAAATTGGAGCCGGCAGCGGAGGTGTACGGCTCACCGGAAATTTTCCACGAGCCGTTGGGCGCAAGGAATTCGCTGAAATCAGCCGCGGCTCTTCCGCCAACGCCGACGCCGCGATGGGGAAGGTCGTAGGGCCACAAGAACATCTTGAAATCCTTATCCGGATAGACCTGTGGACCGGCTTCGAGCATCACGACGCTGAGGCCGCCTTCGGTAAGAACCTTCGCAGCCATGCCACCACCGGCACCAGAGCCGATCAGGCAGACGTCGTAGGATTTGGGCGTTCGTTGAACCTGAGCCATGGAGAGCGTTCGCTACAATTCACCTTTCTTCATTTTGGAGACGGCGTAGTCGCAGGCGCGAGCGGTGAGCGCCATGTAGGTGAGCGAAGGATTCACGCAAGAGGAGGAAGTCATGCAAGCGCCGTCGGAGACAAAAAGATTGCGGACGTCGTGAGCCTGATTGTTGGCGTTGAGCACGGAGGTTTTGGGGTCGCGGCCCATGCGCGCGGTGCCCATTTCGTGGATGCCCCGGCCGGGAGGAGTGATGGATTGATAGACGGTGATTTCGCGGGCACCGGAGGTGGCAAGCATCTCCGCGGCCTGAAGAGCAATGTCGCGCGACATGGCGCGCTCGTTCTCTCCCCACTCGCAACTGATTTTAAGAGTGGGGATGCCAAAGGCATCGACTCTTTCTTTATCAATTTCGACGAAATTGCTGTGAGCGGGAAGGCATTCACCGAAGCCGCCCATGCCCATGCGCCACGGACCGGGCTTGCGCAGAGAATGCTTGAAGTCGGGACCGAAACCTGCAGAAGCCAGGCCACGAGTCCAATCTTCGCGATCGGCGCCGCCTTGATAACCGTAGCCGCGCAGAAATTCCCTTTGCTTGGTGGAGACATTGCGGAAGCGCGGGATGTAGATGCCGTTGGGGCGATTGCCGAAGGTCATCTTGTTCTCATGGCCGGGCACGATGCCTGAAGCGCCGCTGCCCATGTGGTGGTCCATGAGATTGTGGCCAAGTTCGCCGCTGCTGTTGGCGAGGCCGTTGGGAAATTCGGGAGTGGAGGAGTTGAGCAAGATCCGGGTGGACTCCAGCGTGGAAGCGCAAAGAAACACGAGACGGCCTTTGAACTCCATGATGGCCTTGGTTTGGGCGTCGATGACTCGGACACTGGAGATGCGGCGGGATTGCGAGTCGAAGGCGAGGCTGTGGACGACGCTGTAGGGGCGAATCGTGAGGCGCCCGGTCTTTTTCGCTGCAGGAAGGGTGGAATTGAGGCTGCTGAAATAGGATTGCGTGATGCAACCGCGCTGGCATTCGCCGCAGTAATGGCAAGCGGCGCGCCCTTTGTGCGTTTGCGTGAGGATGGCGCAGCGGCCAATGGTGCAGATGCGATCGCCGTAATATTTCGCTAGAGCCGCGCGGAAATCCAGTTCGACGCAGGTCATTTCCATGGGCGGCAGAAATTTGCTGTCGGGAAGTTGAGGAAGGCCCTCGGGCTGGCCGCTGACGCCGGCGAATTCTTCGACGTAATCGTACCAGGGAGCGAGATCGGCGTAACGAATGGGCCAATCGACAGCTATGTTTTCGCGAAGATTGGCTTCGAAGTCGAGGTCGCTCCAACGGTAGGTCTGGCGGCCCCAGGTGATGGATCTGCCGCCGACCTGGCGGCCGCGAATCCATGTGAAGGGCTTGCCGGGAGCGACAGTGTAGGGATTCTCCAGGTCGTTAACGAAGAATTTGTGAGAAAACTCGTCACAGTCGTAGTCGCACTCACGCTGGACGAACTGCGTGCGCTGTCGTTCAGCGCGATCGTCCCAGCGACGATACTTCAGTTCCCAAAGGGGGACGTGCTCGACGTAATCCTGTTCAGGAATGATGGTGCGGCCGGCTTCCAGAACAAGGACGTTGAGTCCCTTTTCGGTGAGTTCTTTGGCGGCCCAGCCACCAGTGATACCGGAACCAACGATGAGCGCGTCGTAGGTGTTTGTTGCCATGTAGGCTGAGTCTACCCCTTCTTCCCTTCCGGAATATGATCGCACCCACGGAAGGCACCGGGCATGATTTCGAGTTTGAGTTCCTGAGTGAAGCCGAGTTCGGAGGTGTAGTAGCCGTACAGGGTCATGTATTTGAAGACCCGGAAAAAATCGCCGTTGAGCTGGGTGTCCCGGGAGCTGGGGAACGCGCCATCCCGAATACGGTCCGACTCGTGGACCCAGTCGACTGCATCGTCGAGAGAACGGAGCAGAGTGGTCTGCTGTAAGAGGGAGGATTGGAGAAAGGTTTTGCCGAACAAGGCGCCACTTTGCGAGTCGACATTGTCGAGACCCGTGAGGAAGTGGGTGCGCTCTTGTTCGGTGGCCCAATCCGAAAGGATGAAGTCCATGAATTCGTTGACGCGTGCGGCGGTGGCGCCAGGCGTGTCTGTAGCAGGCACAATGATCTCAGCCATGGCGATGACGGTGTCGTTCTGGTGAGGCGTGAACGTGCGCAAGGAATAGTTGGCGGCGGGATGAGCCTGGCGAAGAAAGGCCAAGAGATCCGGGGACAGTACCGGCGCCGCGGCGGCTGCAGCGAAAATGCGGAGGAGTTCACGCCGTTGCATGGGAAAACTCCGCAGCGGAAAGAATTGCAGGAAGGGACGCCACGGCAACTCCAGGAGCCACCGCGGCGCAGGTTCCCACAAACTGGCGAGGATGCATTTCAGGTCCCGAGAATTTCATTACGAATATTTTTCAGGACATAGGCGGCGCGCTCGACGCCGACGGGGCCGGGGAGAATGGGATCCTCATTTTCGATACTGAGGATGCCATCGTATCCGACGTCCATGTAGGCCTGAAGGACGGATTTCCAAGTTGAGGCGCCGTGTCCGTAGCCGACGGCGCGGAACGTATCGGAAGCGTTGACGAGGTCGTCCTTCTCGAAGGCAAAGTTAAGGATGCCGTATTTGGCGAGGTTTTCGGGATAGAGCACGGTGTCCTTCATGTGCGCGTGATAAATGATGCCCTGCTTGCCGAGGAAGTGAATCACCTCGACGGCATCGCAACCTTGCCAGAAAAGGTGGCTGAGATCGCAGTTAGCGCCAATTTCTTCGCCGACAGCCTCGCGAAGTTTGAGGAGAGTGCGGGGATTATAGACCACGAAATTAGGATGCATTTCGAAGGCCAAGCGATGGATGCCATGTTCACGAGCGTATTTCGCCGCGACTTTCCAGTACGGGATGACCTTTTCCTTCCATTGCCACTGGAGCATTTCGTTGTATTCAGGGGGCCAGCGGTAGGTGATCCAATTGGGTTGCGTGTCTTTTGGCGAACCGCCTGGGCAGCCGGAGAAGCCGACAATGACTTTAACGTCGAGTTTTTCGGCAAGGAGCACGGTCTTTTTGAAGGTTTCGGCGTCTTTTGCGGCGTGCGCTTCGTCGGGATGCACGGGATTGCCGTGGCAACTGAGGGTGGCGACGCGGATGTTCTTGTCAGAAAATTTCTTCTGCCAGGCCTTGAGCTTGGCGGGATCATTCAGAAGTTCATCGACGGGACAGTGATTCGCACCGGGATAGCCGCCGGTGCCGATTTCCATGGCTTCGAGTCCGAGCGCACTGACCTTGTCGAGCATTTCGTCGATGGAAAGATCGGCATAGACGGGGTCGAAAACACCGATGGGAAGTTTCCGTTTGGAGGAAGAAGCAGCTTGCGGAGCGGGCACAGAAGAAGGCTTTGAGGAAACTTCCGGAAAAACGCTCTCAAGGTGAGGCGTGGCAGGAACGGCGGCGGCGAGGAGCCCGGCGCTGCCCGTGGCGAGAAACCGCCTGCGGTCGAGGCGTGAGTCTGCTGAAGGAGAATCCGGCTTGCGATTACGCATCAAAAAGGCCTCCAAATAGGTGGAAAAAGCGAAGGAACGATAGTCCGGCCGCAATTATAACGCCGGAAAAGCCGGAAGACAGGCAAAAGTGGTGGGAAAATTCGACTCCGCTAAGGATGCAATGTCTCCAGTGGAGGAATGGATGTAGCAACGGTAAAGGCGCGCTCCGGAAGGATTTTCTTACTCTGGATCGCATCGACGAGCATTTCGATGGCTACCCCTGTGCTAGGAGGACAGCAGATGGTGGCTTTCAAAAGACCACTGCGAACCCAGGACTGCCCGGTTTTGGGCACACCGTCGATTCCCAGATAAGGAAGGCTAAGCCAGCGGTCGCGTTCGAACTCGGTGGATAATTCCTGGAAGGCCTTGCGCGCCCCAATGGCCATGGAATCGTTCTGAGAAACG
>Ga0210392_10000898_pt1 | contig 16526 bp, 4 predicted proteins | sample IncBWC30OmetaG_FD_161057 | JGI IMG/M metagenome (GOLD analysis project Ga0210392, IMG submission 161057) | Forest soil microbial communities from Barre Woods Harvard Forest LTER site, Petersham, Massachusetts, United States - Inc-BW-C-30-O ...
GGTATCGCATAGGTGATACCGGTTTTTGAATTGGTGTTTCCTGAAATATTTGCGACCGATGGTGTAACATTCCAGTTAAAGCGATACTGATGATCGTAGGTCGCATTATAAGTACCAGCTTTGCTATTGTTGCCTGATAAGAAAAGTTCTACGCCATCCTGATCGTACACATTAGTACCTACGCTACTTAAGTTAGCATCTTTCACTTGAACCAATACATACAAATTAGTAGCATCGTACATTGCCTGCCAGGTTGATCCTGTTTGAATCGTTCCGCTAATTGTTTGTGCAATAGTATTTTTTGGTGCGTTGTTCCATACTGCATCAACTGTTCCATCGATTGTTGGAACTGATGTAGCATTTACTATCATTGATGTTGAGCAACCCGTTGGTGCTCCAGCATCTAAAATGCTGATCGTAGCCGGTATTGTGCTTGCAGTATATAAAGTAGCAGTGCTTAACGTAAGTATTAATGTTTCTGTTGGTTCTGTTATTCCGTCAGTCAATGCATTTACATTGATCGTTACAGAAGGTACTGCAGATGTTAATGTAACAGATCCGGATAAAGCAGGACTTGCAGAATAATCTGCCGTTGAAGCTGTTCCGCTGATCGTATAGTTTACTGTTATGTTCGATGTAACATTTGTCCCTTTGATAATGAATGTTCCCGCAGCGCCTCCTTCTGTTATTGAACCGGATGATGTTACGGATACTGTATCACAACGATTCGGGTTTAGTGGAATAGTACTCGATGCTGCTGTTGTTCCATCCAACATTTTTTGTGTTTCATTCGCTAATTGCAAATACCAATCGCTCGGTAAACAATTATAGCCATCTGCATCTAATGTTAAATAAGTTCCTGTTGTAGGTACTGTTGCGTGTGTTGGTGCAGCTTTTAACATTGCTGTTCCTTCATCTACTTCATCAAACATCGCTACATAAATAAAATTAGAACCTGCAGTCTTTGCATTGTATGCCTGGTGCCAGTAAAAATTACCACCGTTTCTTGGTATCTGATTTAAGGTTCCGCCATTTTCATTCATCCACGAGAAACCCGGGAATATCACCGGCATATAATTCACATTATTCGTATTACAATCTGCCAGATCAGGTACAATTCTTTGTGTCTTCCAGTTATCAGCACCTGCATTATCAGTATATCTTCCTACAGCCCATGGTGATATCATATCCAATGAATGATATACATGCGTCCAGCTTGTGTCGGTTTCAGAATCTCCATTTAATGTTCTCCATTGTCCCGGAACTCCACCAACCACATATGCTCTGTATTTTGCCGGAGCCAGATAATGGAAATAGTTTATCAATGAATCGAATGTTGATACCTTCAATCCTCTTCCTGCGAAACCAATTCCCCAGATAGCAACTACGGGCAATCCTTTTTGTTTTATATAAACGGATTGTGTATTAATATTTTGACTATCCACTAAATATTGCCAGTCTTTTACCAACTTAGTGTACAGTGTTCCATCATCAGGAACGCCAGAGATATCATACATTATAGCATAATGACGCCCGTATATCTGAGATGCATTCGCTACATTTTTTGTTACATCGTTTCTAACAGCAAAGAAACGCGGATCATTTACCACTTCACCTAAGAAACGTTGTAAGTAGACTCCATAAATATTATATTGCTGCATCCACCTGAAATGCGTGTTAACAGTACTGGAATCATGAGAAGAATATAATTTAACCGGTGCTCCGCCAGGATATACCATCGATGTTGGATACATTGTTTTGTATTCCGTCAAATCAGGAAACAGATCAAAATTCAATTGTCCTGCAGATGGATCTGTTGTACTATGGAACCAATGTCTCCAATCATTTGGTTGCGAGTTATCACCTTGTGCAAGGAACCAACCCTGATAGCCCATCATTAATTTTTGTGTCAAATCATTTTCAACGGTACCGGGTGTAATAGTAAAAGTTAACACTTGCGTTCCTGTACCACTTGCATTAATTGCTTTGATCGTATCAACAAAAGTTCCTGATACTGTCGGCGTTCCACTAATTACACCTGTTGAAGTATTTAAACTTAAACCCGACGGTAAATTAGTTACCGCAAAACTTGTTGGTGTATTCGATGCTGTGATCGTATAATTTGTTATCGCCGTTCCCTGCGTTCCACTTGCTGTTGCTGCACTTGATATTACAGGGACAGTACCAGAACAAGGAGCTTTACTGTATACACGTACATAATCTACCAACATTGATTGAGGGAAGTCTGTAGGGTTTGGAGTTTGTCCTGTGAATTGTCCGCCTACAGCAAGGTTCATAATAATATAAAACTTCTGGCTATCGAAAGGCCATACTCCACCGGCAGCTATTAAAGCGGTCTTAGTAACGGTACCGCGTAATACATTATCAATATAGAAACTTATAGAGTCTGTTGTCCAGTCTGCCGCATATACGTGATAATCATTCGACAAAGGTGTAGGATCGTTCCATTGATATCCTTGCGATAAATGACTGCCACCCGAATTGGCAAAATGCAATGTACCAAACCATGTTACGGGATTTTTATTGGCACATTCTTCAATATCTATCTCTCCTGTTCCGGGCCATGCAGTGCTATCTGCCAACATCCAGAATGCCGGCCAAGTTCCGGCGGCTGAAGGAACTTTTATTCTTGCTTCAAAATGACCGTATTTCTGAGAGAATTTTCCCGAGGTTACTATTTTTCCTGAAGTATAATTATTTCCTGAACCTATATAGTTTGGTTGATATTGCGCTGTTAATGCTAACGCGCCACCACCAACAGAAATGTTATTTGTATTACTTGTATAATATTCCAATTCGTTATTGCCCCAACCGCAAATACCCGGACAACCATTACCCGTCTGATAATTCCATTTGCTCACATCCAAAGTAGTCCCATTAAATTCATCGGACCAGGTCAATAAAGGACAAGTTGGAATAGCCGCATTAACGGTAACTACAACAGCATCTGATATTGTAGTAGAACCGCTGCTATTAGTAACTTTTGCAGTGATATTATATGTACCCACCGCAACACCTATCCAGTTAAATGTGTAAGGAGCTACATCGCTCTCTCCTATTTTTGTTCCGTTAGAATAAAATTCAACTTTAGTTATTGTTCCTGTACTTGTTGATGCATTAGCTGTCAATGGTAATGTTGCAGGGCCCGTATATACAACGTTATTTAATGGCGCCGCAATATTTACAGCAAGTCCTGCTGTGATTGGACCAACAAAACTGATGTAATTTAAATTGAATCCTGCTGCATCAATAAACACTGTCATTACATGCTGGCCAACTGTTAAATAAGTTGTAGTTGTATTGATGGTTTGCCAATATTGAAACCCTCCTGTATTAGGAACTGCAACCGATCCTGAAATATTTGTTCCATCCATCATTACATGAAATGCACCTGTTGCTGAATTTGCTGCAATGCGGGACTCCATTGTATAAACACCGGGGGCTGTAACATTCACTGTATACTTTAACCATTCACCTGCATTTGTATAACCAACATCATATCCACCTTCGGCAGAAGCTTCAATATCCACTCCTTCTGTTGGCCTGTATTGTCCGCCATCGTTTGTTGGATCACTATCATTGTAAGCAATTCCTTGTCCACCCAAATCATAATCTTCCGATTGTATTGTTCCCGGAATTGGCCAAGGCGTACCACCATACGGACTTGATGTTCCACCCACAGTAATTGTACTCGTAGCTGTTTTACCTCCATCATGTGTTGTAACGGTAATTGTAGCTGTGCCTGCTGCAATGCCTGTTACAAGGCCAGTACTATCTACAGTAGCTTTCGTCGGATCGCTTGATACCCAAGTTACTGCCGTATCGCTTGCATTTGCCGGTAAGATAGTAGCTGTTAATTTTTGTGTAGCTCCAATATTTATTGTTGCAGTGCCCGGACTAACGGTTACGGATGTAGCAGCATGATAATCTACCCCAAAAACATAAAATTCAAATATCGACCACCACCCAAAAGATGTTGTTCCTGTTTGTACTACTTTAATATATCGCGCAACTTGCGTTGGAAAAGTAATGATCGTTAAACCACTTGTTCCTGCACCTGTTGCAATTGGGCTGCCCCAGTTTGTCCCATCTGTAGACACATAGACGGCATAACCTACAGGATAATCACCCGAACTGCTGGCATTCTCTAAAGCGATCTGATAAAATTGCTTTAGGTTTTTCATATCAACAGTATAGGATTGCCCGGGAGTTTGTGCACCGGTAGTAGCCCATCTTGTTGTCTCATTACTATCGAGAGCATTTTGGGCTTCGCCATTGTCTACACTTCCTGTTGCGCTCCATCCCGTTCTTGGCATTGCCTTAAGCGGATTTACTGCCCATGCATTGCCTAAGTTATTTTTCCACAACGCTACATTCGGCCTGATGATATTACTTGAATCAATGATAGATGATTGCGCATTTAATAAATGCTCTGCACCCGCATTTAATTCAGTATTAACCGGCCAGATGGCAGAACCAAAAATGTTTAACAATCCTGAGGTAAGCTGTCCAAAATTTGTTTGTCCGGGTTGATTAAAATTTGCTTGTTGCAAATTCACTGTTCCACCATTAAGAATAATTCCATTTGGCGGATTACCCCAATAATCAGAATTAAATAAGGTCGAATTCTGCGAAGCAAAAGTTGGTGTGGTTGTAATATACCTGTTGCCTGCATCACCCAATGCAACAGTTTGTGTATTGATAAAATCGAAACCTGCAGCTCCGATCGCATTAAAATTCATGCTATTTCTTGTACCATCAATCCCTAATCCAAGACTAATACCCGTTGGTGCAAAGCCTGCATCTGAATTTAGATTGATCCCTTGTTGTGAACCATAAATAAAATCGTTGTACAAAGTTTCATTCTGACAATTGCCCAGGTTTAAAAACTTACAATTATTATAGTTGTAATTATACACAGCAGGATCACCATCAGTTGATGGTGAATTAGGCCAGCTGCCAAATTTAGATTCAGTCCCATTCGCATAATAAATAGTATTAAAATGTGCATTGTATATTTTACCTCCGGTAGATCCGCCACCTACAGTAAATACATTTTGAAATACTTGTCCGCATACATAATCAAGGTAATGGTTATCACATCTATTGGTGAAAAGATCCACACCATTATATACAGACCTGAATCCGATATTGATAATATAAATATTACTTCCGTTCCCTTGTATGGTGTATGGATATACCGGAAAATTGGGCACTAATGAACCAACCTGATTTGGATAATCAAATACAATTCCACGTACACCACTATTTGCAGCGAGGCGCAAGAATGGCGTTCCATTTGCGTTTCCCTGATCTGCGTATACTTCTAATACACTACCCGGACCATATGGTGCCGAACTTAGATCAGCTGAACCTTTTAATTCAACGCCAGATGCTATTGATAGATCACCCGATACTTTATAATGTCCGGGTGGTAAAAAAACAATTCCACCGCCATCTGCAGCTGCCTGATTTAATGCGTTTTGAATCGCTGTTGTATTATCTGTTGTGCCATCATTTTTTGCATTGTACGGAGCAGCTGTTGCCAGGTACATTACCTGCCTTGCTGCCTGATGCGTTTCAGGAACGATCGTTGGAAAATTTGGCAATTGTTTTAACGTAAAAGTTGTGGTACTATCAATTGCACTCAACCACAAAGAATTATTTTGAATTTTACGTGTTGATTGAAAACGGTTACCAGTAATAATACTTCGCGAATTTTTCTCCATGATTATCTGCGGAGCAGTATTATTAAAATCACAATCAGATGCCATAAATGTTCCACCTCCGATATCGACTTTACCTCTGCTGATGGTACAGCGTTCCATCATAAACCTTGCAGCAGAAGTACCATCGGTTAAAATAGCATTAGTTGCATCGATAGTACAAGTATGCATTTGAACGGCACCATTTGTTACAGAAGCTCCCGGGCCAACTACAACTCCATTCACACAATTTACAATGGTAACTTTTGCAAACATGATCCCTACATTGCTAACACCATCGAAATAAATACCGGTGTTACAATTGGTAAATGTCATTCCATAATTATGTCCGTTTGGTATAGCACCTGGACTAGCAATAGAAGGTGCGGCACGAAATCCAATACCGTAGCCGGTTACAGAAACGAACGACGTATATGTCCAGTCATCTCTTCTCATTAAAATACCTGTGCCGTGCTGATAAATAAAGCTTTCCATGGCACTGCCTGCAGATGGAGATCCCGGTAAACCTGAGCCTTCCCAGTAAGCTGCTGAAAAATCTATATTTTCTAATCTTCCTACATCAGCAATATTATCAACCATGATACCTGTTGATAATGGCGTACCATAGATACCCATAATAACAGGGCATCCGCCACCGTTAGTTAACGATAATTCAACGCCTTCATAGGCATTGACCAATGTAATATTTTTTGCATTATTAAAATCATTGCCCCAAAAACCATTAGCGCCCATTTGGATCGCATTTGGATAAGGAACAATATTATTAGGATCTTGCAGAGGATACCAGATAGCCAAATTCATTACTGCACAGGCTGTTTGTTCGGTAATAAATGGTGTTGCAGAAGTATCTCCACGACCGGCATAGGCCATTAAAATTGTACCGGTAATTGGTTGTCCGGGTACAGGCTGTTGCCAGTCTCCGCGCAGTGTTACGCCTTTTGGAATTAATAAATTTCCGTTGATGCGATACTTACCTGCAGGTACCCATAAGGTGCCGCCACCTGCTGCACCCAACGCATTTAGACGTCCCTGAAATATTGCGGTAACATCTGTTACCCCATCACCGGTTGCTCCATAATCAGCAACAGAATATCCTGCCACCACATCATCTGTTGTTGGATAAACAGGATGTATCAATTGCCAGTTTTGTGCAGAGGCAGACTGAATTATTGTAAAAAAGAAAATAGTAATAAGAAGAACAGTGTTCCTGAAGAGTAGACTTTTTTTCATAATAGCAAGTAGTATTTTCCAGCCTAATTAATCTGCCTTGTTCATTTTTAGGCCGATAAATCTTTGTGAATAACAATCGTTTTTATAGCGTCGCTAAATTACATATAAAATATTGTTATTTTTAGCAGAACTAATCCACATTAACATCTAAAAAACTACTTTAAAGCTAAAAGAGCCTTACTTAAGCGCAAAAAGGCCTAATATTTCTATTAAGCCTGACTTTGTGACCGTATTATAGGGTTTTAATATGTTTTGCTACAGCATCAATCGTTACAAACTACCTATAACAATCCATACCTTATTTTGATCTACTGTATAAGATAAGCCGTTACTCATGTGGTATACCTCCCGTTTAGTAAGGGAATCTACATATCTGTTCAACAGGTAAACTCTTATATTGTTATTTTCGCTGGTTAGATAATTTATCAATGCATCTGTTGATGGTAAAATATCGTGCAGCCATTGTTCATCCTTCTCTTTCACAAACACTCTACTCATGGTTATAATTTTTGAGAAAATGGTTTATATGCCTTCGCCATCATGACCGGAGACATCCATTTCTCCATCATCCTGGCTTTCATATCTTGCTAATTCCCCTTCATCTAATTCATCCTCGGGGCCTTTTTCTGATAGATCTACATCTGTATGTATATCCTGATCAGCTTGCTTATGGGCAGAAGAAATAGTATTTACTTTTCCTTTGTTGTCCTTTAATTTTTTGTCTTCCATATCATTACATATTTTTTTCAGTTGTTGTAATACTTTTTACATTACCCATATCATCTTTTATAACAGTTGTTGATTTTGTTTTAGTGCTGCTGTTTCCCGATCCCATCAACAATATAAGTACTAATAAAACAATACCGCCTGCGATCCACATCCAATGGTTACTGAACCATGACCCTACATCATGCCCATTTACTTCAACTTTATCTTGTGCCAATACTTGTTGTAATGAAGAAAGTATAAGCAAGGCAATGAATGCTTTTGCCTTTGTATAATTAGCTATTCTTTTCATAAAATATATTTTATATAATAATTCAAATACCAAGCCAATTTGAATGAAGTGCTTATCCAGCATAAGTTGTGGAAGGATCTGAACATCGTGGATATTATACCCTGATTAATTAAGAATGAGGAATTAGGAATGAAGAATTATAGATGTTAATTATAAATGGGGTAAGTATTTCCCATAAAGCCTTTAATTAGCCAGGGTTTCTATTGTAATAAAATGGCTTGATGTTGGAATGATTATATCCAAATAAATTTCACACTAAATAAAAGCGAAATGAAAAAGATCATAGGAATGGCAATTATCATAATGGCTGGTTCAGCCGCATTTGCACAAACAGCACCGGCAACACCAGGGATGACTCCGGGAATAAATCAAACACCCGGAACAACACCAAGTTCGATACCCAATACTTCACCGCCCGGAAGTACTACTCCAATGCCGGGAACATCACCCAATCCGGGAATATATCCCAAGACACCGCCTATAACAACACCCGAAATGAATAATCAAAATAATGGTAGTCTGCCAAACGGTGGTAATTCAAACACCCGTACGCCAAATGGATCAACTAAAATGAAATCCAGTGCTGATACAGTTCATAAGAGATAATTAAGAATGAAGAATTAGGAATTAAGAATTCACCGGAATCATAAAATAAATAAGCCGCAGAGAAACTCTAATATTTCTTTGCGGCTATTGATCGAAGCGAATGGTTCGTGCGGACACGAACCAAGGCGGAGGAAGCTGTTGGTCGGAGACCAGACAGCGGCGTTTGCTAATTATTGGCGCTAGCTTGCGAAATGGATTAAGGAACACCCACAACGGCGGAACAGATCTTTCTCAATTTATTAGCGCAATATTCCTTACAGTTGATAAGGTTTATAAAATGCCAATGCCATCATAATGATAACCATTGACATTTTACAGCGGTATGCATTAATATTCGTATCGTAATTGTGATGCCTGAGTCCAAGGATCAGAAGTATCGTCAAATTTAGCTGCTCCATATTGAAATTCTGGGGGTTCAATCATACTTCTTAAGAAATCTCCAAAATCAGGTTTTCTAATCCCATCTTCAGTTGGGTTAGAATAATCCATTGTGAAATCAGATCTATAATATTTTCTAAAATAACTTTGTGCCCTAGCGTTACCATCTTGAGCTGTTGGTCCATCATTACCAGGAGAAAAAATATCTGGTATAGCTGTAAATGATAGATATGTCGGACCATCTGCCTGACTTTGTAAATAACGGCCATATTCATGCTGAAATGTAGGATCATCAGGAGAAGTAGCCATTAATGAAGGCCCATTTATAAATGACCCTAAAGTAAATGCATCAGCTGTCCCTCCAGGATCTGCATTAGGTATAACTGATACTTTTAGCACAGTTGCTCCGTCATAATAGCTAACACTATTTACTAAGCCAAGACCATTTTCAACCATTGCAGTCGTAAATCCTAAAAATTCCTGAGGCAACTGCCAAGTGACTTTAGAAAGATCTTGTACAATATTCCCTGCAATTGTTAAATGTTTATTTGGTGAAAAAACTCCAAAAGAAAGTTCTATGCCATACCAAGGAGCTCTTATTATATTTCCAAGCCATGTTTTACCATTAGGATCAACACCATTTATCCAATTATTCCCCATCGCTTTATAAGGGCTAAAATACTGTTTCGAAGGATCCTGATTATGCCAAACCCCTAGTTGCTGATCGTAATGCCTTGCATGAAAATCACATTCCTCCAAACCACTGCCATCGCAAAATTCTCCATTTTGCATTTCATTACTTTGATAATGATATTTATTGGCCAATTTATTCCATGCTGCATCACTGATACCTGCCATAGTTAATCCATAAGGATAATAATGTGTTTCTTCAAGTATTCTACCTCTTGTTTGTATTGCCTGTAAATTATCAAAATAAACATCAATATTACTTTCATTACTACAGTAAACATATAAATAACCATTTTTCCCCACATTAACGGTTGGTAAAACATGGGTTTTAACCACATCCGGATTAAGATCTACCATATCAAAACCATTATCTACCGCTCTAAACTGATTATCAAATAAAATCCAGTTTATATAAGCCTTAGGTGCGGTTGGCGGAATAGGAACATCATTTAGATCATTTGTTAATGGCGTTGTAATACCTGGAGTAGAGTTAAACAGAGCTCCCGAAGCAAGTCCATGTGATCCACTTATTACAGCAGATGATCCTGCAAATGAAGTTATAAAATTAAGTAGTGCTGATGCTATTGGGTTATTATTATCAATAGTTGTTCCTGTATTGATGTGATAAACACTTTTACCAAAAATATTTACATTATCTCCTGCCATTACTTTTAATGTAATTCCCAATCCTGTTTTATCTCCGGTTGCTCCATTCAGTTTATATACATATTGACTGTTGACACTGATATTACTATTAGGATTTGGATTTGGCGGTATAGAGTTAGGAGGTGTTCCGTTACAGTTTGGATAAGTACTGTTTTGAGCACTTGCATACCAAGCCAAAGTCGTAGGTGGCGCCGTAGCTAATGATGAGCTAACAATATCGCTCGGATTGATTTTATAGTATTGGTTTTCAATAAAAGCCGCACTATTCGGATCTGTTATAGAGCCTTCTAAAGTTGCAACGGGATAAATTTCTTGTTGTTGTTCGTCTGTCAACACCATACGCACATTTTGTAGATTATCTTTAATAAAATAATCAAATACATAATTTGCCGCTATTGCACCTACTGCAGGTTTAAATCTTATCCGCCCTTCTTCATGATCTACGAATTGCAATACATCTGTATAACCCAATGAAGAATTCAGCGATGCATCGGAATATACTACAGTCTTATAAGTAAACCCTTCGATATAAGTTGTAGTAGTAACTATATTAGTAGTAATATTTTTGACCGTCGCATTATTTTCAGTAGTGACTTTCTGTAATTTAACTCCTGCGGCATTGTATACATACTGAATAGTCCCTTTATTCGTTACGGCAAATTGTTGTGGTAAATTCAAATAATTATATGCAACATTATTAATACGCTTGTTATTGTCTACAGTAATATTACCATTAGCGTCATATGTGTAATCAATTGAGTTTTTAGTTGCAGGATCGTACTTAAAATCTCCCAATACACTTAGTTTGTCATTTACTCCATCAGTAACCTGTTGTAGTTGGTTGGTATTATTGGCATAACTATAACTCAACTGATCTATTACAGGAGAGCTATTGATCTTAAATCCTTTTTGCTGCATTGATAATATATTACCATTTGCATCATATGCAGTTCTAGGATCAGTACTATTTCCCATCTGCATGCTATAATCTATTCCTGCACTAACATCCCACCCACTTCCGTTTTGTTGCGTAAAATCAGCTTTTAGTAAACGATTTGTATTATCATAAGCGTAATCATATTTCCTTGCCACTCCGTCTCCCTTACTTTTCCATACAGTACCACAAATATTACCTGTATACTGCGGTGTAGTGTAAGTTGCTCCGACTAATACTGAAACAGGATTATCATACCCCAATTCCATCCCGAAAAAATTAGCTGAAGATGCGCCACTGACAAAATTTCGGTTAATCCCTAGTAGCCAATTCCTTACATTATAATCATAGCTGAGACTTTCTAAATTATTGCCCAACGTTCTCACCTTTAATCTACCTAATTCATCATATTGTTTAGTAGTAATTGTTACTTGTGAAGCTGAGCTAACTGCGACACCATTAATAGTACTGTTGATCGCTTTTTTAATGGTTAACAAACGTAACATAGCATCATAAGTAAAAGCTGTGGAAACAATATGTGTTTGAGGATTCGTTCCTACTTTGTTATGAGACAAAATACTTTGAATAGCCTTTCCTGCAAAATTATAACTAGTGGTCATTACATCTTTTCCGCCAGTTACGTTAATAGATTGTGCTTGTATTACTCTGGCTTTGTTATCGTAAAAGCTTACATTATAAATGTATTGTGGACCAGTACTTCCTAATACTTCTATTTTTGTTCCTGTCACCATGCTTCTTGTCATAGCACTTTGAACAAATGAAGTAGAGGCAAAATTACTATTTCCTGTTCCACTAGTTGTTGCATCTAAAGTTGATGTAAGCGAAGATGAATTTGCACTGTTCATCCAACTATAGTTATCATAAAAACTTTGCGATAATACTTCTACTGTATATGATCCTACGGAAGGATATGAAATACTGGAAGCTGCATTACTTAAATGGAAATTTAAATTATTATAATTAACAGGATCTGTCATTAACCCTGTTGCTATAGTTCTATCTAATGCATCATACTGATAGTACTGCCATTTTTGATTACTGCGTAAATTGGCATCCTGTTGCATTACCAATCTGTTTCGCTGATCATATACCATCCAGGTTTCACCCTGAGTTCCTGTAGCTGTTCCGGGATTTCTTTTGATAATAATCCGGCCTAATTGATCATATTCAAAACGATAACATAACCCATCGGCATTATATTGATTTATGTTCCAGCTACCGTCAATTAATTGTACCGTTTTAGGTGTAATTATAAAACGAAGATTTCCATAATCATCAAATACATTATAAGTACATAACCATCCTGCATGCACACTACCGGTGCCATTATCTGCTGTAGCTGTAAGTTGTTGTTTTTTTAATATTACTTGGCCATACAGGTCCTTATATTCGATCATTTGGCGCCCCTGTTCATCAATCGAAATTGTTTTATATAGTTGTCCTGCAGGATATGCGCCTGCACTTACCGGTATACTTCCCTGAGCTGGTGCAATATTCCAGATCTGCACATTATCAGTAGCTGTGTTTATTAAAAATTGTTGGGCTGTTGCATGTGGTGTAGAGGTATTCTCACTTCCTACCCAATTTACACCAGGAGCAAAAGCATTTATAACTCTTTCTGTTGGTGACGATTCATAATTTATTTTGCTATACGCCCAATTATTACTGTTATTACCAATACTTGTTTCACCAGGTTGACCATTTAACAAATTATTATAAAATGCTATTTGCTGTTGAACAGGATCTGTTTTTACATTACCGTCGTTTATAACATCTCCAGTTGCTGCAGAAGTCGCTACAAATGGCAAATAATTAATTGTTGATCTGCCCCATGAATCATACACATTTGCAGTAACAAGATCATTACCTAAAGGGCTTCCTTGTTTAAGAACTGATTCTACCGGCCTTCCAAAACCATCATAATATTGTGTTGTTTGTGTAATATCATTAATAGTTCGTGTAGGTGAGACAACAGCGGCCTCATCTGTAAATGGCGCTTTCGTTTCTAACGTGCGAACAATATTTAATACACTTTCATTAACAACAGGATTAGTTGTTACAGGTGCCAATGTAAGGTTTATCGGTAAGGATGTTGTTGTACATGTGGCTGAAGTAACATAGGTAGCGGTAATGCTAGTTGGTGCCGCACTCATTAAATAGCTGGCAGTAGAGGTTGACCCCTGTAAATAAATAGTTCCGCCTATTGATGAAACCCAGTTATAACTTCCTCCTGCACCACCTCCATAATTTTGAGGTGTAGCAGCAAGCTGTACGTATGAGCCAGGAGAAAAACATGGCCCACTAGCTGTTGCTGTGACACTTGCAGGTCTTACAGAAATTGTAAATGGAATTGGGCCGGGAACATATCCTCCGTAATTGCATGTGCTGGAGCTACCTGTATATTGAGGCATACCGGCATAAATTGTATACGTATTTGGAGCTATCCCCACAGGAGGTGTGATAGTATAGGTTTTACCATCTGCTGATCTTACAAAATTCCAACCGGTTGTTCCTCCTATTGTTTGGCCAGCCTGAACGCTCCAGACAAAACTATTATCATTCGCCTGGGTAATATCCGTGCTGGATACATTCGCCGTGATAGTAGTTCCAGGAGTAATACATTGTGTATTTAAACTGATAAGTGATGCAAATTCAGGTGTTATTGTGCCTGACCAATATGGCGTGGCCCTGTTTATTGTGATTGGATAGCTTAATGTATTTCCAAAATTATCTACAATAAATAGCGTTATCAGCCCTGGCTGGTTATTTATATTTGTAATAGTAAGTGACGTACTATTCAATAATGTATATGGTGCCACTCCGGTCAATGCAGGTGTTACATTCCAATTATTAGGGTTATTTGATGCGTCGGTTCCAAACTGCCAATTATAAGTATAACCCGGTTGAGGATTAGTAACACTAACAACAAAAGGATTTGGCCTTACTGTTACAGGCATACAACCAGCGTATGGAGGTGCTCCATTAAAACTTAATCCACCAATATAAGTTGCAGAGATAAAAGGATAAGTAAGATTTTTTATTGTGAATACTGTTGCCGCCGATGTACCGCATGATCCGGTATACACTAAATTATAAGTGCCTGAAACCTGTGTTGGCGTTGGATTCGCTTTCACCGTTGCTATTATGTTACCTGTTGTTCCTCCCGTTGAAGTAAATGTACAAGCTGACTGTAAAAGATCTGTACCACTCGTATACGTTAAAGTATAAGTACCACCAGTGCCAGGATAATTAGTAACAGGTATTTGTATTGTTGTACCTACTGCGCCAATACATGATGGTGCGGTGACGGCAGGTGCGGGTGTTACTGCAGTAGCTATAATTATCTGGCCTGTTGTAGAACAACCGGTCCCGGCGTTATAGGTTGCCGTTATAACACTTGGAACTCCCGTACCCGTATAACTTGCTGTAGAAGTCGAACCTGTTGCGGTCGGCGTTCCTGATCCTGATGTTACTGCCCATGCGTAACTGCCATTCGCACTTCCACCATAATTATTAGGCAGCGCTGTGAGTATCTCATTCACTCCTGATCCAAGACAAGATACACTACCCGTAACCGTTACAGCTGCCGGCTTAATAGAGATCGTTAATGGAATTGAACCTGTAAATGGCAATGAACTATTACCATAACAGGATGATCCATTATTGTTTGCCTGCATCCCTGCGTAAACAGTATATGTACCCGGTGCTATTGCAACAGGTGGTGTAATCATGCATGTTTTACCATCTGCTGATCTTACAAAATTCCAACCGGTTGTTCCTCCTATTGTTTGGCCCGATTGAACATTCCAGGCAAAATTATTTAAGTGAGCCTGTGTTATATCACTGCTCGATATGTTAGCCGTAACAATATCGCCCGCAACAATACAAGATTTATTTAAAGTTATTAATGAAAGATATTCAGCGCTTGGTGTGTATGAGTTAGCCCTGTTTATCTGAATAGGATAACTTAATGTATTTCCTAAATTATCTACGACAAATAGCGTTATCAGACCAGGCTGGTTATTCATATTCGTAATAGTAAGTGATGTACTATTCGATAAGGTATAAGGTGCCGCTCCGGTTAGAGCAGGTGTTACATTCCAGTTATTAGCATTGTTAAATGCATCTGTTCCAAATTGCCAGTTGTAAGTATAACCCGGTTGAGGATTAGTAACACTAACAACAAAGGGATTTGACCTTGAGGTTAATGGCATACAACCTGAATATGGTGGCGCACCATTAAAACTTAGTCCACCGATATAAGTTGCTGATATAAACGGATACGTTAGATTTTTTATTGTGAGTACTGTCGCTGTTGAAGTACCGCATGAAGATGTATATATTAAATTATAAGTACCTGAAACTTGTGTTGGCGTTGGGTTCGCCTTTACTGTAGCTATTATATTACCTGTCGTTCCACCTGTTGAGGTAAACGTACAAGCTGACTGTAATAGATCGGTACCACTTGTATATGTTAAAGTATATGTACCTCCTGTACCAGGATAATTGGTAACAGGTATTTGTATTGTAGTACCTGCTGCTCCAATACATGACGGAGCTGTAACCAATGGTGCTGCAATTGTTGCAGTAGAAATATTTATCTGACTGGTAGTAACACATGTGGTCGATGGTACAGATGAGGTTGCAGTAACAACTGCCGCCGCTCCATTGCTTGTATAAGTAGCCGTTGCTCCTGCCGCTGTCATACTTCCGCCGCCAGATGAAATAGCCCAATTAAAATTACCAGCTGATGGCGTAGCAGATAATGCTGTAACTGCGCCGTTAGAAAGACAAGGTACACTTCCCGATACTGTGAAAGGTTGCGGAGAAAGTCCTACTGAAAAGGTGCTATATGAACCTGCCGTTCCAATAGGACAGGTATTATCGTTATACTGTATTAAATAAACCGCATTTCCTCCTGCAGGATATGGAGTAGTTCCCAGATTAAGTGCGATTTTATTATTACTGACAGGTAATGAATTCCCTTCTTGTAGAAAATTAATATTACTAGGGTTAATGTTATAGTATTGCAACATGTAATTTCCTGAACCTGGATAATTATTTACTGTTATAGTTCCCGTTGAACCTGCAGTATTACTTATACAAGAAACTGGGGTAATTGAAGGTGCAATTGGACCTAATGTAGTATTAACAGTTGAGCTAAAGGAAGGGCAACCATTACTCGCAGGATAAGTAGCTGTAATAGCGCCTGCCTGACCACTATTACTAATATATA
>Ga0210392_10000899_pt1 | contig 16515 bp, 46 predicted proteins | sample IncBWC30OmetaG_FD_161057 | JGI IMG/M metagenome (GOLD analysis project Ga0210392, IMG submission 161057) | Forest soil microbial communities from Barre Woods Harvard Forest LTER site, Petersham, Massachusetts, United States - Inc-BW-C-30-O ...
TATGACTTTTCTAAATCTATGTATTCCAAGACGGCAAAGAAGTTTCATAAGAATGCCCATGCTAATAATTTCCAAAACAAAAGAGCAAATATTACGCCAAGAAAAGCTGACAATATCATTCTTCCCACTCCTTCAGTTCACCACGTCCACCACAATCCTCACATAATGTAGGCATTCCATAAGGTTTTTCATAACGCTCATAGCAAAGGTAACAACGTGCTCCAGTTTCAAATTGTTTAATATCCGTTTGTGTTAATCCGGGTGTGGTGTGGGAATTGGTCATGCGTTTTCCTCAAAAAAAGGTCCTTTTTCATTCATGAATAATCCTGGTTCCATATCGCTTCCAATATTTGTCCAAGGCGTGTAACGGGTTTCCATCATTTCCATCCATGCACAAGGTGCGCTTATGTCTTTCCGGTGTATTTCATAAACTTGGTCAGCCGCGAGCCTTAGACCTTCACTTCCACGCGTATTCCCATCTTGGTTTATTTGCGCCATAACCACACCCCAAATCCCGTATTTACGGCATACGGTTGCTAGCCATTGCGCTATTTCATCTAAATGTTCCGATGTGGATTTGTTTTTTGGTTTTCCACCAACAAGCTGCCAATAATCCAAAATGAATCCTTGGATTTTATAACGTACTGCATATAGCGGAATTATCTGTTGTAACTCTTCAAAGCGAATGCCCGGCTTATCCTCAAAGAAAGTAGATTTCTTGCTTTCAACAATAGCTTGTACAAGTTTGTTCTGGAATATTTGGGATTGTCCATATTCTGAACGAAATGCCGATTCATAGGAATTTGTAGCTCGCGCCAATATTCGCTGATGAACTTCCTTTGCAGACATTTCAGCACAAATAAATAAATGCTTAATTCCACGTTGTGATAGATTATAACTTAATGTTGCTGCCAATATGGTTTTTCCAACTTTTTTACGAGCTGCAAATCCATAAAGCTTGTTTTTCATCAAGCCACCACCCATAGCGCTATCTAACTTCATCAACCCCGTACTAGTGGGAGAAGGAATATTTTTTATATCCTCAAGAATCTGTTGCCCAATATCATAATCTGTACGTAATTTTCCAGCGATAGCATCTCCCAGAATATCTTGTGTTCGCTGTGCAATAGTTCCTGCAATGTCATTGGGATTTTCTTCGTTTCCAATGGCTGATAGGCTATCTCTGCATAAAGAGGCTAACTCACGATGCATCCATGCCTGATGAATTAATTCGCAAAACCCGCTAATATTATGCACGTAACCTGCGGATGCCATTAGCTGAACAAGATACCTTGCACCTCCCTGCTCTTTCAGTAATTCATTATGGTCAAAGTAGGCTTTAAGCGTAATTGCAGTCGCTTGTTTCCCCTCAGCGTAGAATTTGCGTATCGCATCAAATATTTCACCATGCACAGAAGCAAAGAAATGCGCAGCACAAAAATATGGAGGCACCTGCAGCAATGAATCGTTCCTGAGCAATAACTCGCCAAGGAGTGCCTGTTCCGCTTGTAGATTAGATGGCATAGGATGCGGCTCAATCATTGCAAGCGTCATAACGTCCTCACATGTTGCTTAGCTGGTTGGTTTGCAGAATATCCGTGGTTAGATTTGTTTTCTTTGAGAGGAAATAAACCTATCCATGAATTAAAAACGGATTGCTCAAGAACCAAACGAGGATCATTTCCTTCCATACGTAGCTTGGTAAGTTTTCTAATCGCAATTGCCGTTGTATTTCCATTAAGCGCTTTTTTTTCATGAATCCTCATTTCTACGTATTGATTCCATTCTTCTGACGGAATCCAATCTGGAATCTGAATGCCTTCTTTCTTTTCTTTATTTTTATTTCCTTTTATTATGTTTGTGTCAGTCACTGGGCAGTCAGTGGTCAGCGTCTGGTCAGGGTGCGTGTCAGTCAATTTTTTTGTATTCTGATATCTTTCGTAATTACATATGGTTATAACGAGAAATCCGTGGTCAGTTTTTTGGGTTAACATCCCCTCTTGCTCCAACCTCGCAAGGTAGGCACCTACAGTGTTGTGAGACCACTTCCATTCTTCAGATAGTTTCCGAAATGAAGTGGGAATCTGTCCGCGATCAACAGTAATTATTTTCCCTTTGTAGAGAGTTTTATGAGGACTATAACTGGCTTGTAAAAGTAACCATATCCACGCTTCGCGTTTACTCATACGCTCATTTTCAAAAGCATAATGTGCTAAAACTCTTCTATGTAAAAGAATATAGCCTTCCATGCTCATACGCGCTCCAATGCATTCCATAAGAACTCATAAACAAACCATGGCATTAGTCGCCTTATATAAAGCTTTGATATAAGTATCTTTGCTTTATCGCGAATACTCACATCACCCTCGCTTTCAATTTAAGGCCGTTAAATTCTAATTCTTCCTGTACAGCCTCCAATGTCCGGCAAATGGAATATATTCCACCTACAGACATCCATTCCTGTGCCCATTCCTTTTGTTCAGGTGATAGTTTTCCTAATTCTGCCTTAAGTTCTAATGCCAAGGAGGCCGTATAATCGGTATTACCGTCATTAGCTTTCCAATGGATGATAATATCGGCAACACCTGCCCTTACACCCATGCGCTTTAATTTAGCGCCTTCTGGCGAATACCATTGACCTTTTTTATTTTGTTTCTTTTCACGCTTTGAACCATTGGGAACTGCATACCAAACTACACAAGAACCTTTTGGGAAATTCTGCTCAAGAAATGATGCAACGGTAATCTGCAAATCATCTTCTTCATGCTTGCGGCGCTTCTTGCCTATAGATGGAAGCCCACGGCCTATTGCTAAGGGAGGTATCATGCATCCTCCCTTCGGCGGCTCTTAACGTGCGCATTGAGACGATCTTCAAGCTGAATAAATCTATTGTTTAATGCGATATATCTCTTTTCAAGATAAGTCGTATCAACGATAAACTTCGAAAGAATACCTATATGTTCTTGATGAAGAGATTGCGTTTCCAGAATCTTTAAAAGCTGATGGGATATATTCTCAAATCCTGAAATATCCGAATTTGTAATAAGTTTTAAATCGGCCTTATTGGGCTTCTTCATGTAGTCTCTCCCTGTAAACTCCGGTGCTTTTGCACTCTGTAGTTTCGTTAAATATGTGCCGTACTTTTTATTCCTAGCCGTACGGCAAGCTAGTCGCGACAATCGCCACCGGAAAAGTCCAGCAGCGAAAGGAATATTCCTTAAACCGTAGCAGGTGTTTCTGGCGCGGCATTCTCAGGAGCAGGTTCAATTGGAGCAGAAGGAGCTGGTGCAGGAATCGGTGCAACACCTTCCAGTTTAGCTATTTCAGCTTCAATCCATGCTTTTGCTCCCAGTAATTCTTCTTTGGTGAGGTCTACTAGGTGGCTAATTATCGACATGCTAATCTCCTTTTGGTTAAATATTTGTATTACGGAGCGATGTTGCCACCGCCCCGCTTTTCTCTATGATGCGAATGTCCTTTGCGAGGACGTAACATTCACAAACATAGGAGAAATAAGATGACTGATATTCCGCAAACCCCTGAAGCAATTGCTTACAAATTGATGCAGGATTTGATAAGGGCAGACAAAAAAGAACTGATTATGGGAGGAGCCACTAAGCAGGATATTATACAAGCTTATGAAATGACGGCTCATGCAGTAAATCAGGTTAGAGGGCAACGCTAACATTATTTAGCTTTCCGTTTTGAGGTGACAGGCCTGGAAACAGGCTTGTCACTTTTTCCACTTAGGAAATCATAATATTCTTTTGCATAATGTAAGGCTTCCTTTCCACCCATGCAGTTTGCTGCTACCCACAACGCCTCTAATCTCATTTTATATTCATCCATAGTTCCTCCTTAAATTGTCTCATTATGGGATTGGGGTAGCCAGCAATTGACTACCCCGCCTTCGCCGTGTAAGGGAGCTGTGCAACCAACTTTAACAACACGGAAAGGTATTCTTATGGCTTCAAATAAAGAAATTCTTGAAATGATATATGCGCTATTGCGGTTACAATCAGTCATTGCCAATTCCCTCTTGGAAAAAGGCTTGATTGAGCGCAAGCAAATAACAGACATAGTAAGCGGGCTATCTGAAATAGCAGACCATGAACTGCGAAAAGAAATCTATGATAAATTCCTAGAACGCCTTGAAAAAGGCAATCCTTCGCTCGGTTAAGCAATGATAATTGTATATCACCACTATCAATAAGATTAATAATATGTAAATTATTTATTGACATTGGTATCAGATATGTTAATTTTTGGAGATGGTTTTCTAGAAAAGGCACTTTTCGTCTTGGGAAGATTATCTGAAAACCAGAGTAAAATTCTTCGGTATGTATCTACATTGCATCCTGAACCTTTGCGAATATTAGGAAAAAAGTCAGCATCTTTTGCTACTTTATTTCCCAATGTTGCCTCACTAATTTTTGCGGATTTACAATAAATATCCGACAATTTTAAAAGTTCTTTTCTCCAATTTTCCGGAATCATTTTTTATCACCTATGATTATTTCATCCCACGATAATGGTAATAACCATTACTGTCAAATGGAAACTACCATGATGACAATCAATAATCATATGATGGATAATACCACTATGATTTATACTAAAGTTCAGCTATTAAAAATATTCGAAGATTTATGCAAGGATAAGAAAAAAACAAAAAGATCCTTAGCCCTTTCTGCTGACATTAAATATCAGCATGTATTGGACTGGTATAGAAAGGACAGAATTATGAAAATAAACTATGAGGATTCAATGAAAATCCTTGTAATGGCTGGTTTGGCAATAAAACAAGTGCCCATTAAGGGTGAGATAATCGGGGGGCTTATTAAAATGCTTGAATCTGACGAAGTAGAAACACATATTGAGTTACCACCGAGGGTTGTATATTCACCACACCTAGAAGCGTATATTTTTGCTGATGATGGTTTTGGCCCATTAGCTAAAAGTGGTTCAGTATGCATTATTGGTGAGCGCCAATTTAACTTATCTGAAATAAGTGAAAATGCATGTTATTTAGTAAAGTTAAAAAATAATCATACTTACATTGGATATATAAAAAGAAGTGAAGATAAATATCACCTCTTTAATCCTATAACCTCAGATTTTATTTTGGGTGAAATTGAGTGTTATGCAGAAATTGTACATATCGGACCTAATTATAATAATAAGAAACCGATGTAAAAAATGCACTCAGCTCTTTCAAGGAATTAATGCAACAGGAAGATAAGAAATGAAAAACATCAAATTTGCTATGCTACTTCTGGTCGCAACAGGCTGTTCTACTATTATTGAAGGGCGCAATCAGACTATTACAGTTAATACTAATCCGCCTGATGCACATTGCACATTAAATCGGAACGGCTCACCTATAGCCGAAATTTCCGAAACACCTGGTTCAGTTCTAATAGAAAAAACTAAATACGACATTACTATTGTATGTAAAAAATCTGGCTATGAAGAAGCTAATTATTTCAATAAGTCAGGAGTTGCAGGCGCTACTATAGGTAACGTATTGGCTGGCGGCCTTATTGGATGGGGCATTGATTCAGCAACCGGAGCTGACAATAAATACGATAGCCCTGTCAATATAACATTAGTTCCGAAAGAAAAGCATAAACATCATAAGTCTGATGACGACGATGATGACCAATAGAATACGAGTGGTGATTAAGCACAACAAAGACAATAAAAGAATAAATATGAAGAAATATGGATCTATCTTATTATTGCTTGGACTTCTCTCTGGGTGCATATCCAACTATGCTGACAATCAATGTCGGTCTGAAGGCTTTGAGCCAGGAACTTCTGCATATAACCATTGCTTTAATCAAATTGCTCAACAACAACAGCGCTGTATGATGGCTTATTCGCAAGCTCAAATGCAACCAACGTTAGGAGGGTCATCATTAGCCGCACAAGCAAATGGCCTTGCGGCAATGCAAGCTATGGGTTGTCAATAATTTTAACCTCTTACGAAAGGATTTTATATGAAGAAATTATTAGCTGCAATAATTGCGTTCACCGCATTACCTGCATATGCGCAATATACGCCTTATCAACAGCAACAAATAATATATCAACAACAAATGCTTGAACAGCAAAGAGCAATGCAATTACAGCAAGAACAGCAATTTCAACAGCAACAACTACAATTGCAAAGACAACAGCAAATGCAACAACAGCAAGAATTACTACAATCACAACCTAGAGTATTTCAGCAACAATATCGCTAAAAGAGGATGGAATGGCAACGCTTGAAGCAATATCTATAACTTCTGTTGATGGCATAACATCATCAGATGATAAATCTCAAGCATTGATCAAATGTAAATCTATAGATGGAGAAGAATTGTGGATAGCATTCCCTGTACCGCAATTGCTTAATTTAATTGAATTATTTAGCGTCGAATATACAAAAATAGAAAATCGTCATCGTCATCAAAGCGGTAATGTTGCGATGTTCCCAATTCAATATTGGGAAATAGGAAAACTTAATGATGGGACTTTTCTTTTATCCCTTCAGATGATGTCTGGAGGTATTCTATCTTTCCAGTTGAATCAACACCATATATCGGGAATACAACAAACCCTTGAATTGCTGTTGGGGATAAAGTTATCAAATCCCCTGAACATTGATAATGTTTTAAACTAATATTTTTCATATAATTTTTCCTGCACAGTCATTTTATTTACATTTAGTGCACTCACATTGAGCCATAAGACTATCCTATCCTTGGTTTTACCTAGTGTAAATAAAATATGATGGTTATTACCATTTTGTTATTGACGTAATGGTTTTTTCCATTATATACTTACCTCATAAGCAACCAAACGAGGTATTTATATGGAACTGGAATACGCACACTTCATTATAGACCGTGAAGACCATACTAAACAGTTGCTGATATCATTACTGGGTAAGATGACAGATGGCCTAATGCTAAATGCCACTGAATACCGCCATGCACAAGAATCCATAAGGGAAGTTATAGGTGAGCTATTTTACGATGAATGCCGTGAGGCACGTGAGGTAATTCGCCAGCATGATATTTCGACAGGTATTTCCCTGCGCCGTGAACACTCTACCCATATTGGAGCAAGCGCATGATTACTATGGACCCATACCTCATAGTGCTGATGGAAGAGGCAAACAGGTTAGCTGCCCGTTCCATGTTAAATGCACAAGAAGCTACAGAAATAGCACATGAGGCCAATAACCTTGCATGGACTGCCCGCCTGTTATCTCCCGCAGGTAGAAACGGTGCAATGCGCTTTATATCAAATCCAAACACACTCGTGCAAATGGGCGTGCTTGAAGAGAAAGAGGAGGCTTAGTTATGGGAATAGCACAAGATATAGCACATGATTTTTTGCCAGGTTATTTAAGAGAAGATTGTGCAAATGCAATAAACGAAGCAATTAAAGATGGTCAGAAAGATTTATTAGAAGCTCTTATTGATTGCCAAAAGTATATGGCAAATGCCTTCCAAGGCAGTGATTCTCTTCTTGTCGAAACTATAGATATGAAAGCCCGTTCGGCAATCTCCAAGGCAATGGAGGAAAGCAAATGAGTAAGTCAGGACAATTATATTATAGCGAAATTGAACAGCGTGATGAGCTTATTCAGGATTTAATGGATGCTTGCAAATATACATTAGGACATATTTTAGATAATCCAAAATATCAAAAAGATGATGCGCTTTGGTCATGTGTTAGTCATTTGGTAAATGTTCTTCATAAAGCAAAGGAATCATAAAATGCGTAACCTCTTCTGGATAACAGCATTCACCATACCCGCTTTCATTACCCTAATGGTCATAAGCTACATGCATGGCTCTATTAGGCAATGGGAGCATATGAGGGCTGAAAATGTACATTACAAGCAACGTTATGAGACTTTAGCAGACAATGCTGATTTCCTAACGGTATTGCAAACAGAAGCAAAGTTTCAGGGAGCAAAGCAATGACAATAATCCCATTCCCCAAACCCTATTCACCCACCATTGAAGCGGCTAATGCAGACTATGACAATGCATGTGCATTCTACAAGTTTACGCAGGAAATGTTTAACCACAAGGATAACTACACCGTTCAGCGTTATAGATTTGCACGTGAGCGTATGCATATAGCGCGTGATATCAGGCATTCAATAGTTACAGAGCAATTAATCAATAGAGGAATAATATCATGAATAATGTAATAGAAATGGCTAATAAAGCTGAGCTTATGGAAAGTGTTTTGATAGGAGGTGATTTATCAAAATTAACGCCTGAACAACGTAGCAATTATTATCTTAGGGTATGCGAAAGTGTTGGCTTGAATGCCATGACAAAGCCTTTTGAATACATCACTCTTAATAGCAAACTTGTTTTATATGCAAAACGTGATGCCACGGACCAATTGCGCAGTATCCACGGCGTTTCAATTATGGAGCTTAGCGAAACAGAGCGTGAGGGCGTTTATATTGTTACTGCCAAGGCAATAAATAAAGATGGTCGTACTGATATGGCTAAGGGTGCGGTTAATATTGCATCCTTAAAAGGCGATGCTCTGGCAAATGCTATTATGAAGACGGAAACAAAGGCAAAGCGTCGTGTCACACTTTCTCTTTGTGGACTAGGATTGCTGGATGAAACAGAATTAGAGACAATTCCCGCTTCGTCGATTCAAGAGGCAAAAGTAGATGCACCTGCTTATCGGCCAGTAGATCCAATTCGCCCTCATAAAGCAGAATATGTTGTTCCTGCTCCTATATTGCCAGATGGGACATTAGATTATGACGAATTTACATCTGAACTTGAGTCACTAATTTTAAAAGTGAGGGATTCTCAAGAGCTTTCTCTTTTCAATCGATCCAATTCCAAAACCTTAAGAGCAATGGAAAAGGAACGTCCCGATTTATTTAAATATATCGGAGAGCTATTTCGCACAACTGGCCAATCATTAATGTAGGAGAATATATGAATAATCTAGCAATCGTCACTCAAGAAAATCCCTTAGAAATTCAATTACGACAAACCTCTATGTCTCTATGCGAAGCAGCGGATAATGTTATTATCATGTCACGCATTGATCTAAGCGATGCAACCGATTTAGTAAAGACTATCAAAGTTCGTACCAAAGAAATAGAAGAAGAGCGCACTAAATTAGTAAAGCCATTTAATGACGGTGTAAAAGCTATTAATGCTCGTTTTAAGGCAATGACAGCGCCATTGGAAGAGGCTGAGTCAGCAGTTAAGCAAAAGATGTTATCATTTCAAAAAGAAGAAGAGCGCCGTGCCAGAGAAGAGCAAGAGAAAGCAGAAAAAATTAGAGCTGAATTAGAGGCAAAAAAACGCAAGGAAGAGGAAGAGGCGGCTAATGATCCTACACTTGATCGCCCCTTACTTCCACCTTTGCCAACCATGCCAGTTCAAGAGGTTGCAATACAATCTACGCACCGTCCTACTACTTATGGACAAACAGGAGCTGTAAGCACTGTAAAAAAGGTGTGGGGATTTGAGGTAAAGGATATTGCAGCATTAGCAGCGGCACATCCAAACCTTGTCTTGGCAAATGAAGTGGAAATAAACCGAATTATACGCGGCAAGGGTGGTGAAATAGCCGGTCTACATATATTTGAAAAAGAAATAATTCAGGTACGATAATGACATATATACGCAAAACCAATAGCGGTAGTTTGTTCAAGAATAACCGCAAAATTGAACCTTCTCATGCCGATTATAACGGCACTGTGAATATAGAAGGTGTCGAAATGTACGTAAATGCTTGGCTGAATAGAAGTGAAAAAGGAGATTATTTTTCTCTCTCTTTTAAACCAAAGCAGCTTTCATCAAATACAGAACAGTCCGCTTATGTTCCAAGCCAATTACCAGATGATGATGAAATTCCCTTCTAAAGGATAACTATATGAAACAGCCAAGTCGCAAAGCAATCAGAACAGGGTGCAATGTGCATTTCTACCGCAGGAATATACATGCAATGAATGTTATATGGCATTCCTGTTTTGTGGAGGCATATGACTGCGTACCGGATGCTAATGATGCAAAATATCATTATGAGAAAACAGGGCGCATTCTTTTATGTGACGAGTTAGCTAATAAAACATCAAGGGATTATATGCCGCTGTTTAAGGGTAATCAGGAAGTGAGGGCTTTATGAGTGCGTGGATTTTAATACTTTGGCTTCGCGGAGGAGATGGCATAGTTATGCAGTCAATTATTATGCAGAATAGAGAATCATGTATTGGTGCAATAGCAAACTTTAAAATTAAGGCTGACAAACCGGGTGTATTTTATCCTGATGCAGTATGTCTAAATAATGCTACAGGAATTATTTATGACCACTAAAACCCTAACCCAAGCAATTGCAGAGTTGGAAGAATTTTAATGTTCAATAGAAAACTCAAAGAGCGCATTGAAGATTTAGAACTAGAATTATCTCAGGTAAAACAGAATTTATTTCAATGGAATATAATGTTTAAACAATTAGCTCACTATGATTGGTTTGAAATTAATTCAGGTGGTGGAATTATTGCCTATGAAAAAAATGAGCCAGAAAACCAATATATGAATTTTGGAACTGGTATTACTGTTCCTTATGATGATTGCAGATTACGGATTGTTTATGACAGAAAATAAAATAGTAGCTGATTGGCTAAAGGATTTTGAAACACAAAATGACCTCAATATAGCAGCCTCTGATTTAGAGGAGAGGGCGGATGATTTAATCCGCGAGCAAGACAGGCGCATTGAGTTGCTACATGGATATTTAAGATTCGGGTATACATTGCATAATGTTAAATCACTTCATGAACTTATTGATAAAGCCCTCGCCGCCACCTCACCCGATGCAGAATGGAAGGGGTAGGAGTATGGGAATGGCAACAGGTAATCCAAAACCAAGAAATCCATATAAATTGCTTAATGGCTTAATGCGCTGCGAGTGGTGTCGTTGCACCTATAGTAGAGGAGGTTTTTGTAGCGCTTACAATACAAACGGAACGGGCAGTACCCTACCGCCTGTGTTAAGAATATTATCAATAATACCGGATGATGTGTGTCCTAGCTGCAAAAGAAAGGAAGAAACCCATGACCGATAACTAACGCGAGGCTTTTGAGATGGAAGCATTAAGCCAGGAACTAGATATAACTATTAACGAAGGTTATGAAAATACATCATATCCATATATGGATAGTAATACAAATAGGTGTTGGGATATTTGGCAAGCCAAAGCCGACATGCACAAGAAAGAGGAAAATCTGTGCACATCAGAAAAACATGCACAAGATTCCGCACCGAAGCTGACGATATTTGATGCAATAGCATTAGTAGCCAAAGAGATTAATGACCAGGATACATATTCACAAGAAGTTCAAGATAACCCTATAATTAAGGCTACATTAATAATATCAGCACTCGCAGCAGCGGGGATGGAGTTTAAATGATGATGGAAATAAAGCATTATCCACCCTTAATTGTAATGCAATGGGAATTTGAGGGTACAATGTTTGCATTAAAAACTATTCCATTTTTAATTTGTATAATAGGAATTTGGTTATGACCACATTAAACCAAAAGGCTTTGGAAGAGGCTGTTAAAGAAGGTGCAATGCCTTACGCGCATACAAAAAGAATTATCCAAGCCTATCTTCAGTCCGTGGTAGAGCAGGAAGTGGACATGAAAAGTGCTATTGAAGAATGTGTAAAAGCACTTAGGCGCAATGCAGGGGTGATTGTATGATTGAATTACTCACCGAGCAAGAAGCGGCTAAAATACTGCGTATGGAAGAAAGCACTTTACGCAATTTGCGATACCGTCATAAGATAGGGCATCTAAAAAGAGGTTATTATCTTCATAAGCATCTGGAAGAATATCTTAAATCTATAGAGGTTACACCATGCGCGGACAACCAAAACTCATACAGCGCAACGATTCACCCTATTGGTTCATCTATATCCCAAAAAAGGGAAAACAGCGCGCAATCCGCCTTAGCACGGGCGAAGCTGATTATAGCAAAGCAGACGAAATCTTCACACAATGGAAGATTGAGGGAAGAAAGTCGGACCTAAGTGAAACAGATATTATACAAATAAACGATGTATTAATTCGATATGCAGACCACAAGGAAAAAGATGCAACCGTTCAATATCATATTAAACATCTTACCAAATACTTTGAGGGATATGCAGTGTCAGCAATAACCGATAATACAGGCAAGGAATATACAAACTATCGTTGCTCACAATTTGCAATCCTTGGTAAATCCAAAAGTGACCGCAAAGTATCCCCCTCCACAGTAAGAAGAGAAATTGATACTTTTAATGCGGCTATGAAACGCTTTGTGCAAAATGCACCTATTCTTGAAAGACCCAAAGCTTCGCCGCCTAGAGAGAAATGGTTAACAGAAGATGAATTAAATAAGTTAATTGATTGTGCAGAGCGTGATTATTTGAAAACCTATCTAATAATTGCACGTTATACGGCAGCCAGGCCATCATCTATATTAGAGTTAAAATGGTTTCAAGTGGATTTAGAAAACAGAATTATTCACTTTAATCCTGATGGCAGAGAACAGACAAAGAAATATCGCCCCTCTATTTACATAAATGATTTGTTATTAGAACATTTAATTGATGCGCGTGATAAGACCGCAAGTGAATATGTTATATCAACCACAAAGCAGGGTTTCAGGGTATATTCCATTAAGCGGGCATTTAAAGCCGCTTGTGAACGTGCGGGTATAGAGGGCGCAACTCCCTACACGCTACGCCATACAGCGATTACTTTAATAATTAGACAGGGTTTTAGTCTGGCGCAAGCAGGACAGGTTGCAGGCCATATGGACCCTCGCACTACCATGCGCTATGCTAAGCATGACCACAGCTTTACACGTGATGCAGTAGAGTCTTTAGCCACTGGCGCACAACTGGCGCACAAAGGGTCAAAAAACCCCACTTTTGGTTCAAAAACGACAAAAAATAAGGTGAAAATACAATGTACTTAGACACAAAACTCTACGTTCGGGACGTAGGGGCCGGAGGTTCGAATCCTCTCACTCCGACCATATACTGGCGCACAACTGGCGCACTTCTATCATATTTAATTAGATTTACGGCACGGCAAATCATCACCAGCAACATGGAGGGTATATGCGTAAACTTGCCTTTAAACAAATGACCGGGAAGTAGTTTTAGGTGCCATAGAACGATTATGCAGAGAGGCAGAAGTATTAATGTGGGGTGGTAGCATGGAAGCAGCAGAAGAGTTTAACAAACGCCGTAATTTAAGAGAACTGGCACATCAGGTAATAGGGGGAATTGAGAGATGAAAGTAAGAGAATGGACACGCGGATTTATAGATTTCAGAAAACAGGCAAAATCATTACTCGCTAAAGGGTATGTTCGATGTGAAGTTGAATGGAAATTGCAGAGAGGGGATTTAAACAGAGAAGAGTATAAAATTGAGGATGTAAAAATATCCACTGATGGAAAATACGTTTATTACCTTCTCAATCAAGAGGCCAGAGACTGGTTAGAATATTGCGAGGCGCACGAAGAAAATAGGCAAGTAGATTTTATTAAATCATGTGGATTAAGCGCATGACCTACCTAATCACAAATGGCCTTACATGGGATTTCTGGTTAGCTATGGCTGCAATGGAATGGGTTTTATTTAGAATGATGGGCGAGTAGGTATGGAAGATAAATTTAAGCCATTTACAGACGAAGAAATAGATATGGCAATAAGAGCTTTAATTGATGAACTCAAAGCAGAGAATAATAAGCTGCGTGACATAATTAGTGAATTTATGTTGTGTCGAAAAGTTGATATTACCATGAGCGGCCCATTACTAACAAGCGTATGGGATGCTTCGCGTCTATTTAGATTATGGGATAAAATTAAAGCATTAAAAACGGAGGGGGAATGATGAGGATAAGGTATAGATTAATTTTATTATTGGCCAGAAAAGATTGTATAGTTTTGAATACCATTACCAAAGGTATAAGAGTTCCAAAAAATACAGATTGGCTTGTAAGAAATGTTGTTTTAGATGAGACGTATTCCAAAGAAGAAAATTGTATTTTGGTGATAAAATCATGACCCAAGATAAACCCAACCCCTACCCTATAATTGTTGCTAGCACTGTATTGGCAGTATGCACTACAGTTCCCTTGCTGCTTATGAAATTAATTTGGGGAGGAAAAGGACGATGATGCAAAAAGAAATATTAGATGCGGTTTGTAAAGAGTTCTATGACAATTATTTTGAAGATAAATGGGATGAGATTCATGAAAATAGTATCACCAAAGCAATGACAAGAGATTCAATGGCAAAAGCACTATTAAAACTATGGAGTTTACGTGATGGACAAAAATAAAACCCTACTCCAAGAAATTGCCGACTGGTTTAGTATTTTTTCCTTTAAGAAAAACTATAATCAATTATCGACTTTAGAAGACAAGGCCATGGAAATCATCCGCGAGCAAGACAGGCGCATTGAGTTGCTGAGAGATGCTATGAATTATATTGATTATGGATTTGGTAAAACAATAGCTACTCATGAACAGACATATGTTATGATGCAGGAAGCCCTCGCCGCCACCTCACCCGATAAAGTGATGGAGGAGATGTGATGGAAAGATTCTACATTTCTACAGAGCCTGATGGTAATGTAATATACGATAGAAATACAGGTAAGCGCGTAAGCACTAACCCAGATGGAATACATGAAGCTTTATGGCTATTGTTGGCACTAGACAATGCTGCAACTAAAGTTAATTGCCCTGCAAATGCCCGTAGAGTTTTATACAACGAGGCACGTAGAGTTATGGGCAATCCCTGTGAAGGCGTAACTATTAAATCACATAAGGAGCAAAACCCATGACAGATAACGAACGCGAGGCATTTGAGAAATATGCTGTTACCAATGGATTCAAAATAACTAGATTGTGTGGTGATGGTGATTATAGCGATATTGCCACATCTTTCCTTTACCGTGGCTGGCAAGCCGCCAAAGCCGACTCCGAACCGAAGCTGACAGAGGAAGAGGCTGTTGAAAGAGTCGCTATTGCGCTCTATAATGAAGACTGTTGCTACAAAGACAATGGGATATATCAAGGAACACATAGAAATTATTCCCAACTTTTATCTAAATCTAAAATAAGATGGGAAAGTAAAGCAAAAGCAGCACTAAAAGCAGCGGGGATGGAGTTTAGGAGTAAGGAAGAATGAAATGGCTTATGCAATTATTATGTAGACATACTTGGATTGATTATTATTTCCACCAAATTGATTTAGCAACACGCAGTCCATATAGAACATATGAAAAAACTCAATGCTGTATATGTAAAAAGATTAAAATTAAAGAACAGAAGAAATGTTGTTAATAAGGAGAAAAACCCATGACCGATAACTCCCGCGAGGCTTTTGAGAAGTGGGCTATAAAAAACTATTGCCATCTAGAAATAATGCGAGGTAATGGACAGTATGAATCTAACATAACACAATGTTTATGGAAAGGCTGGCAAGCCGCCAAAGCCGCCTCAGCACCGCTGACAAAAGCTGAAGCGGCGGAAATAGTTCAACAGGCTGTTTATGACGCTATGTTCTGCGACAGTTATGGCGAAATATGGCAAGCTATTTGCGCTTTAGAGAAACACGGAATGAAGTTTAAGGAGAATAAGTGATGGAAAACAAACTCATATATACAATACGTAAGCCACCTGAATATTCAGAATGGGAAGTTGTTATTTGCAACTGGCATTATAGAATTATAAAAGGGCATGTCCCGAATCGATTCCATCGCAAAATGCAGGAATTATGTTTTGGAGTAAAATGGATAAAAATATGATGAATTGGAATTATGATTTTTCACAAGCACCTAAAGACGGAAGATTAATATTAGTTCATTGGACAAAGGAGGGTAATCCACGAAGTGGTGGTTATGAGTTAACCGCATTGGTTTGCTGGGATGATGGCGAGTGGGATTCAGATAATCGGATTGCTCACAAATTATTAAATACAGTTCACGGAGATGGCGACTTTTCTAACGCCAAAATGTACTATCCTAATGGTTGGCTTGAGCCAGTATTTAAGGAGAATTTGTGACCACATTAAACCAAAAAGCTTTGGAAGAGGCTTTTAAACAATTTGGTTCCGGTGAATTTTATAGGGGAGCAAAGCTTAAGGAATATTTGGCATATGCAATCCAAGCCTATCTCCAGTCCGTGGCAGAGCAGCAAGAAGAGTGCAAGCATGATTGGGACGAACTATGTGCAGCCGAAAAATGTAATAAATGCGGAGTTATTATATATTAACGCAATGCTGGTGTTTTATAATTATTTCACCGAAGCAATGCTATTAACAAGAGAATTATGTGTAATTCCTATGGAATAATAGCTATTGGTGCATTGTAAATAAGCCTTGCCTAAATCCTGACATGATTTGCCGTTATATTCAGGCAATGGCTGTGCTTTTACTAATTCATCTGCTGGATAA